>Ga0172382_10011855_pt1 | contig 11461 bp, 7 predicted proteins | sample Leawel138RmetaG_FD_122245 | JGI IMG/M metagenome (GOLD analysis project Ga0172382, IMG submission 122245) | Leachate microbial communities from a municipal landfill in Southern Ontario, Canada - Leachate well 138R metaG | ecosystem: Engineered > Solid waste > Landfill > Unclassified | place...
AGGGTGGTCTAATGATTGCGGGCAGATTGTGTTCGGGAACGCATATCCGGTGCTGGAAGGGGTCGGCGTGTGATGAAAAAGGCTGTATTTGCACTTCTGTTGCTGGGGATAACGGTAAGTATCTTGAGTGGCTGTGGTCCGGGAAAGAGCGATTCAGCAAGGACGGAAATAACCTTCACTTATGGTGCAGGCGTACAGAACAATATTCTATATTCCAGGCTTATAAAGGGCTTTGAAAAGGCTAACCCTGATATAAAGGTCAAAGCTATCGAAATAGCGCCTAAATTCTATTACCAAAAAGTGCAAACTCTGATTGCCGGTAATACTGCACCTGATGTCATGTGGATGGGACAGGGATTCGGTGAACTGGTAGCCAAAGGTGCTTTCATGGATCTGGATGCTGTTTTTAAGGAGTTTGATTCCAGCAGATATTATGAAAAAGTGGTCGATTGGTACCGGTATAAAGGCCATTTGATGGGTTTCCCTTCCGGTATAGATATGGAACTATTGTTCTATAATAAAACTTTATTTGATAATTACGGCATTCCTTATCCCAATAAAAACTGGAACCTGGAAGATATGGTTGCGGCTGCACGTAAGCTAACCATGGATACAAACGGCGACGGCATAATCGACCAGTTCGGTTTCTCCGGTCTGGTAGAACTGGGACTTTTCGGAGCAGGGTTGCTCAATTCCAGTGCCACGGCATCCGGATTGGATACTGCCGCAGCTACCGAATGTTTGCAGTTCAATATTGATTTAAAGAAGCGGTATAAGGTCTCTCCTGTCTGGAGAGCTAATGGCGCTGAGAGCATCAGCGAGGCAGATCTGTTCAAAACGGGGAAACTGGCCATGCATCGTAATTGTACCTGGAGCATGGAGGATTTTCGGCAGGGCATAAAAGGCTTTGATTGGGATATATGCCTGATGCCTTATGGACGGAAGAAATCATACTGGGCCAGTTCATCAGGCCTTGCCATCGCAGCCGGCAGCAGCCACAAAGAAGCTGCAATAAGATTTTTAAAATATATTGTCTCGTCTCAGGGGCAGCAGGTGCTCTCTGGAATAAATCTCCCTGTTATGAAGGATGTTGCGGAAAAGGTTGTCAGAGATAATACCGGTAAGCCGGAAAACATTAAGATCCTGCTGGACGCTGTCCCTTATCTTGAGCCCTATCCAAGAGTACCGCAGATCAACCGGATAGTGACTATCTGGGTGGATAAGGTGGAGCGTGCTCACGCCGGTATAATCACTGCACGGCAGGCTTGCCTGGAAGCCTCGGAAGAGATAAACGAAATTATCAAGAAATCCGATTGAGCGATCCCGGGAGAATCAAGCCTGTAGACATACGGATGAGCTGATAGTAAGGTGTGTGACGGAATTTTGACAGGGAGTTGCATAATGCAAGCTACAAACATATCCGGCAGCGGTTCTTTCGACTGCCGGTCTTTCAATCTGGGCAATTTTCAACTGTCTTTTGATAATTCAGGCAAAATGAGGGCTGTAAAGGATTTGAAAAGCGGAAGAAGATTGGCCTTTGCGGAAGAAGGGATATGGCCTTTTGATGCTAAAATAGATTTTGATGACCCGCCTTGCCCTACCAATTTCGGCATACGGGGCATCCAGAAAACGGGAGTGCAGGATTACAGCGGCATATGGCTGAGCGAAAGCAAGCACGAGGTTGATATTAAGGCCGGCTTTGATTATGATGGTGATCGGCTTGAAGTAAGTTATCAACTGAGAGATTGTCTTTTCTCATTAGCTTTTGAAACTGGTGAGAATGGTCTGATGAGGATGAATATATCGCTGGATTACAGCGGGAGTGTATCTGCTTATCTGCGTGCGTTAAAAATAGTTTATCCGCGTTTAGATCTGAATGTGCCGGGTTCATTTTACTACATAGCTGACCCACAGCTCTTTCCTAACCAGTTGCGCCGAACAGGCGATAAGACAACCTCAGGACCGATAGGCAAGGGCGAGCCTCGAAACGAGCCGTGGTCTTATCGTCTTGATGCTCTCTTTCTTAAAGGAAGCCGTAACAAACCCGATTTTATGCTTTATGCTCACTCATATCTTAAGGAGGGGGTAGGCTACAGCTATTCGGAAGCTGACGGCGGCGTTGATTTTTCTCTGTTCTTCAGCGCCTTTGCTGCTTTGCATAAGACACGGCATATACATTGCGGACCTGTCTTCATACGTTCCGGCGCCGTATCATGGGACGATGCCTGGACAGCGGTAGAGAAGCTCAAGCTGGATGCCGGCATAAAGGCTTCTCAGAGTCCGGATTGGATAAAAGGCTCTGCCATATATCAGGTTCACCCCTATATATGGGATTTCGGGGGATTCAAGAGTCTTGGCGAGCAGCTCGAACGAATAAAAAACATGGGGTTTGATATCCTTTATCTGCCGCCGTTACATCCGTCTCGCAGCTATTGCCAGAGAAGTATTACTCATATTCTGGACAGCTATGGAAGCAGAGAGGATTTTCTGGCATTAAACGATAAAGCTAAGAAGCTGGGAATGAAGATAATAGTTGATACTGTACCACACTCAATGCTTCCCGGTTCTGATATCTGCCGGGAGCATCCTGAATGGATAGCAAGAGATGAAACGAGTAGTGAAATGGGATGGTCCACGAGCAACTGGCAGATGGATGTGACAAATGAGGGATGGCAGAACCATTATGTTGAATCTTGTGTCGAATGGGCACTAAGTGACAGGTTTGACGGCTTTAGGGTTGATGCCATGATATGCTTTCCTCCCGATTGGTCGGGTTCGGGTAACTATCTTTGGCCCGGCCGAAAATCATGGGGTTCCGTAGAAATGATGCAACGGCTGCATACAGCCATGCGCGAAGCCGACCCTGATAGTCTTGTAATCAGTGAGGTCTGCATGTTGGGGTGTGATGCGTACTACCAGCATCATATATGGAGTTCAGGTTTTCACAGAGCGTTAAGGCGGATGGAATGCTGTGCCGATTACCGGCAGTGGAAGCAATTTATCCGGAACGTTAAGACATTTATCGGTAAACGTAAGTTCTGCGAGCCGGCAGGTGGTGTAGCTGTTCTCAGCCTGCGCAATCATGATCAGGTGCCTGCTCTGGGCAGGGAATTTCTTAACAGTGATCGTTCCGTAATGGCGTTATCATGCTTCCTGGAAGGCCTTCCACTTCTGAGCATGAGCACGGAGCGGGGTGCGGAAAAGATGATCCGCTGTATACTGTCCTTGCGCCGGAAGTATGCCGATTTCGTTAATGCGGGTCGGGAAGTTTTCAATATAGAGACGCCGGATAGTTTACCGGTCCTGGGCTTTTCAAGAATGCTGGAGGGACGGGCTTTGTCTCTGGTGATAAACCTTTCAGGCCGGAGGCTGTCCGGCAAGGGGAAACTGAAGCTGGCAGAGGACGTTATCTCCTTGCCGATAGAATTGGCGCCATACGATTTTAACATCTATCTTACTGAAGACGGTGAAACCATCCTTGCTGATAAGGGCTTTGAAGAGGAAGATGAACGGACAGGCGCTCTGTATGCCAAGGTGAAAACATCAATTGAAAGAGAGCCTTTAGGAGAGGTTTGTTTTGAAGATTTAACGCTGAAGGCGGTTTATCCGGAACGTTGGGAATGGGATCCTACGCTGTTCAGTTGTTGTAACTATAACGATGAGGGTTGGGTTCAAGCCGTTTCTCCCTCGTTTGAAACTTTTGGAGAAGAACATACTGGTTTTGAGGTCAGGCCAATCTGGATGCCGGGCGATACTCCTCTGGAATGGTGGACCGATTTGTCGGCCGGTAAGAGCAAGGGGCACTTCAGGCAACTGGTAGAAATCGATGGCGATATTCGCTATGCAACGGCTGAAATCATGGCTGAGGACAGTTTTGATCTTTATATCAATGGCGCGTATATCGTCTCCGGCGGCATAAAGGATAACAGGTTCTGGTACCCGGAGAAGGCATGTTGTGTAGATAAGGTAGACCTTTCCGGCGTGTTGAAACCAGGTAAGAACTGCCTGGGGTATATTATCAAACATATCGGCTCCTCCAGAGGTTTAGCTGCCAGGATAACCGTATCCTATAAAGACGGAAGAGAGATTGTTTTCAGAACTGACAGAGGATGTAAGTCTGGACCAGAGAATGCCTATAGCTTAAATAAACCCAACTTGCATCTGGCAGCCGGTTCCAGGTATTCTGATTTGCTTCTACCTGCCGGCAAGGGGCAAAATACCTTGTCCGAGTCAATGCCGGTCACCCTGGCCTTGGAAGATAACGGCCTATTCCGGCTTGTGATAGATTCCCGGTGCGAAAGTTTACCATCGAAACTGCTTGCTAAGGTCTCATTCAGAGTGAGGAATATCGGCAGTTGGATTGCCTGCAGGAAGGACACTTGGATTAACAGTTATATGGAGGGGGAACTGCTGCGATGGCGAGATGCCGTAAATTTCTGCTCCTTTGAGCCTATGCCTGAGTTTGACGGCAATGAGCTTAAAGCGGATATGACCAAACCTTTGCTGCTGTTGACAGATAAGGGATATCTGGCATTGGGATTTCCGCCGGGGGAGAAAGAGACAAATCTTCTTCTGGTCGCAGATGGAGGTGATATTATCTGTACTCTTATAAAGCGATTCCCTCCGGCATTCGGTTTTCTGGCGAATTTCAGCTTTATGCTGAAATTCAAAGAAAGATGATCAAGCGGCAATAATATACGAATAGGAATTTGACTGTTGACCATAATAGTGCCCCTATGGGTGATGACTATGCCTTGACGAAGCGTGGCAAAATGACTTTTACAGTAAAACGAAGAAAAAAGCAGCCGGCAGCCCAGTAAACAAGCGGGTTACCGGCTGTTTGTCTTTGTCGGAAAATTGTAGGGAAATAACTATTTTTTCGTAGCAGCCAATAAACTTTTTATCTCCCCCCAGGGAATTATCCGCTTTGAAAAATCTATACCCAGAGTATTGCCGATGTGTTCTACTATATCGGCATAGTAGTCAAACATGTAATAGTTCTGCTAAAACACGAATAAAATTTGACAGAAAAATAACCCGGAAAGCCTCTGCTTATGGTCTTTCCGGGCATCCCTATGCTAAGTAGCTACTGTAAAACTATGGCGCTTCATCCTGCCTTCTCATAAAGGCTATTGACATTCATGCTGTTCTATCATAGTATACTTATGACAGTATGACAATGGCTTGATAGTCAAAAATGCTATACGAGGATGGGTGATACGTGGACTTACCGAAAGAGAAACCGTTATATCATCAGCTTGCCGACAACCTTCGAAAAGAGATTAGCAACGGCGGATATGCGGCAAACCAGAGATTTCATACTATCAAGGAGATAGCCGACCGGTTCGAGGTTAGCCGCATGACGGCACACCAAGCCGTTATGCAATTACAGAAAGAGGGCATTCTCTATTCCAAACCGCAGAGGGGCATTTTTATAAATGACCCGCAAGCTCTCAGGAAGGCACACTTTACGGTTGAGGCTGCCTTTTTGGACCTTTATAATCTCAGTGCTCCATATCTCTCTGAAATTTTCAGGGGGCTGGTGGAAAATACCGGTGAATTGGGCCTGACACTGCAGGCTACGGCTGTGAGATCGGAACAGGATATCCTGGCAGGCGGCACGGAAGACAAGCGCAGGCCCGATGGCCTTATTCTCGCCTCATGGGTATCGATTAACACGATTACCTATTTAATGAAGAGAGAGATCCCCTTTGTCTGGCTTGATAATGATATCCGGTTTCAGGATATCGCCTGTGTTCTGGTTGACAGGGTATACGGTATGCTTTTGGCTGTCAACCATCTCATCTTAAAGGGTAGACGGAGGATGGGTGTCATAGATCTCTGGGGAGATTGTGAAAGGCTGTCCGGATATAGGACGGTGTTTGAAGCCAGGGGGGTGGATATCCCTTCCGACCGGATCATGGTAAAAAAGGTTATGACTTTTGCGGAGGAGGCTGAGTTGGCATATCAAACTGCGCAAGGGTTTTTGCAATCCGCTTCAAGGCCGGACAGTATAATTGTTACCGGTGAAGCATCTACCCAAATGGTTATAAGGGCAGCTATGGAGACGGGGTTGAAGATCCCACGGGACATTTCCATCATTTCTTATTCTTCTATCGCTGCGGAGGGCTTTTTTTCGGTACCGGTGGATATCATCAGGGTGCCGGTGAGCGAGATGGCTAAGCAAGCCGTCAGGCTTTTATACAGTATGCTCAGCGGCGAAACGGTGGCAGAGCGCAAAATCATGATTAAACCGTATTTGCAGGAATCATTATGAGCGAACGGGATTTTCATGAAAAAGATAAGATATGGACATTCAAAACCCGGATCTATCGTTCCCCACTGGCTCAGTATTATGAGGATGAATTTCTGGTAGAGCCGGATCCCTATCCGGAATCCGTATTGCAAGGTTTGAGCGGGCATGGCTTCAACGGCATCTGGATGCGAGGCCGCTTACGTGACCTTGCAACAAATACGGCTTTTCCGGAATTCGGCAAGGGATCGGAGCAGCGTCTGAAGCGCCTAAACGATTTGATACGCCGAGCTGGCGAGTATAACATCAGGGTGTATATCTACCTGACAGAGCCTCTGGGGCTGAATGAGAACGATCCATTCTTCGAGCGGCATCCCAACGTGCGCGGCATGAGATACTGCATATCCGAGCAGTGGGGGGGAAGCAATCTCTGGGGCGGCGCTAAGAGCGCTCTTTGTTCCAGCACGCCTGAAGTTCAGCAGTATCTGAAGCAGAGCACCGCCAATCTCTTTCAAAACGCCTCCGGCCTGGGCGGGCTCATCCTCATCACCGCCTCCGAGCATCATCACCATTGCTACTCTCATGTAGATTTTACCGGTATGCAGCAAGGCGATCCTCAGTTTTCTCGGATACAGGAGTGCCCGCGTTGTGCCGGACGGACGGCGGCCGAAGTTGTATCGGAAATAATCAATACTATCTATAGAAGCGCTGTCAAGGTAAGCCCGTCAGCTGAAATTATAGCCTGGAACTGGGCCTGGAGCCAGTATGAGATAGAGCCGCAGACAAACCTCATCTTCAGCCTCGATCCCGGCGTGATCTGGATGGGTGGGTTTGAAGCCGGCGCACGTCTCTCTATTGAAGGGAAAGAGACTGTCAATGAAGAGTATTCTCTCAGCTATGCAGGGCCGTCGGAACGCTTCAGAGAGGCTGCTCGCGCAGCCAGAGAGAGCGGGCACAGGGTCTTTGCCAAGATACAGGTGGGCACTACTCATGAGGATGCCTGCATTCCGTACTTGCCTGTAATGAATAAAGTAATAGATAAGATGAGAATGATGGCCGCAACAAAAGTCGATGGTTATATGGGGTGCTGGAATTTCGGTAATTTTCTTTCACCGGTAACGGAATTGGCATGTCGTATGTCTGGGTACCCGCAGCCGGACGGAGAAGCGCTGTTGTGTGAGATAGCTGAACGAGATTACGGCACAGAGGCTGCTCTATATGTCCTGCAGGCCTGGAAAGATTTCAGCCGGGCTACAGACCATTATCCTCTTTGCATGTTCCTGCTGGGACAGGGTATCCATACTCGCGGACCTGTCTATCCTTTTCATTTTCAACCCGTATTCAAACCTACTCCCATCAACTGGCGGGAAGTACCCTATGAAGATTGGGGCGACGATCATAGCACCTGGACTTCCAAGCTGGGCCTGGATATTATACGGAAAGCATATGCCAGGCTTCTTGACGGGTGGGAGCAGGGATTGGAGCAACTTCAGGGAGCATCCTTTCATACCGCAGGTGAATGCAGGGAGCGGTTGCAGAAGCATGCCGGAGTGGCTCATTTCTTTTATCATCAGATCAGAAGCAGCTTGAATTTCCTGAACTTTATCGAAGCCAGAGATGCTATGTACGTTGAGCCGAACAGAGATAAAGCGCTGGGATATCTATCGAAGCTGGAAGGGATAATCCGCAATGAATTGGAGCACTGTTCTCAGGTAAAACCCTTGCTGGAGAACGATTCCACTCTTGGTTGGCATGGAGAGGCGTATGCCTATCTGATTGATGTTGCCGGGATAGACCGCAAGCTTGAACAACTCAGAAAGATGCTCGGTGAGGATATTCCTGCATATAGAAAAAAGCGATTAAATAATATGAAAATGTAATGTGTTAAATAGCTTTACAAGGTCTAAAGGCATAAAATATTTTAAGAACAGGAGAGAAGGATATGCTTAAACTGATGATCCCCGGGCCCACGGAAGTAAGCAGCGCTGTCAGAGAAGAGATGGGCCGGCCCATGCAGCCCCACTACGGGCCGCAATGGTGTGAGCTTTACGATCAGGTAATTGACAAACTTAAGCAGATCTTCCGGACAGAGAACGACCTTTACGTTCTGGCCGCCACCTCATCCTCCACTATGGAACTGGCCGTCAGCCATGCCGTAGAGCCTGGAGAGTCAATACTCATCTGCAACAACGGCGTCTTCGGTGACAGGTTTACCGAGATGGCCGAATGGCATGATGCCAGGGTAATCACTAGCCGCAGCGAATACGGATATCCCATCACCGGAGAGCAGATAAGCAAAGCCCTGCAGGAGCATCCTGAGGTAAAGGCTCTGGCCGTAGTCCATAACGAATCCTCCACTGCCGTGGAATCGAATCTTCAGGAGATCATGCAGGCCGCCGCCACTTATCCGAAAGTGCTGACCATAGTGGATTGCGTCTCCAGCATGGGCGGGGTGGATATCCCCACTGATGAACTGGGAATAGACTATTGTCTCAGCGGCAGCCAGAAATGCTTCGGCGCCCCGGCCGGGCTGGGCTTTATCAGCGTCAGCCCCAAGGCCTGGGAGCGAATAACTGACAGAAGAGAGGCCGTCCGTGGCTGGTACCTCAATCTGAGCGTCCTGCGTCAGTACAGGGAGAAGTGGATCAAGTGGCATCCTCAGGGACCCAATACCGCCCCTGTTTCCCTTTACAGGGCCCTGAATCAAGCTCTGGATGAAATTCTTAATGAGGGGCTGGATAATCGCTTTGCCAGGCATACCCAGGCCAGGGATGCCTTTCGGGCTGCCGTAAGAGCCATGGGACTCGAACTTTACGTTCCCGACCGCTGGGCCAGCCGGACTCTGACCGCCGTTTGTCTGCCGCAGGGCATAGACGGAAGCAAGTTAAGGGAGAAGATAGAGAAGAGACACCATATCCTGTTGGCCGGAGGTCTGGGCGCCACGGCCGATACCGTGGTCAGAGTAGGCCACCTGGCCCGGACAGCCACCCCCGAGTATCTTCTGCCCACTATAGTCGCTCTGGAAGAAGAACTGGCCACTCTGGGGGCTAAGATCAATATCGGCCGCGGAGAAGCCGCCTTCAGGGAAGTGTTCAGACAGTGAAAGAGTTGAGAGTAGGCATAGCCGGGCTGGGCGAGTTCGGAGAACTCTACTGCACCATCCTTTCGCAGATACCGTATGTCAAAATTACCAGAGTCTGCTCCCGGACATTAAGCCGGGCCGAGGAGATAGCCGTCCGATATAACATTCCCGGGATAAGCACCGATTACGCCGCCTTCGCCCAGGCCGAGGACATAGATATCGCCTGTGTGGTCACGCTGGGCAAAGATCACCGGGCTGCAGTGGTACCCGCTCTGGAAGCCGGCAAGCATGTTCTGGTGGAAAAGCCCATTGCCGATAGCGTAGCCGACGCTCAGGCCATGGCCGATGTCGCCGCTAAGTCCCCCGGCAAGTTCATGACAGCCCACATTTGTCGCTTCATGCCGCCCTATCTGCAGGCTAAGCAGCAGATCGAGGCCGGGCAGATAGGGCGCATCAGCACCATTCAGGCCCATCGCAACAATCACTACAGCACCCTGGCCCCCGGCCGGAAGAAGAACCCCCTGCGGGAAACCGCCATCCACGATATAGACCTGGCCCTGTGGTATACCGGAAGCCAGGTGGCCGAAGCCCACGGCTACAGGAAATACAATCAGTCCCAGGCAGAGGCCGACAGTTGCACCGCTATCGTCAGGCTGGCAGACGGCACCATCTGCACCTTCAATTCCTCCTGGCAGATGCGGGACGCCGCTCCCGCCGGGCTGGACGCCGGCATGAGGATCATCGGCATAGAAGGAGAGATAGAGATAAAGATGCCTCCGGCCGGCTATCGCTTCATCGATGACCATAGTCAAGTCGCTTTCAACCCCGAGACCTCCCTGACACCGGTAATCCTGAAGCAATCCGCTCTGGCCCGGGAGATAGAGTATTTTTTGGAATGCGTGCTTGAAGATCGTATGCCGCAGATCATCACTCCGGAAGAGGCCGTCAAAGCTTTACGGGCGGCCATACATATAGATGAAAAGTGTGTCGAAGTGAGATGACGATTATCGATACTCATATTCATCTCTTCGAGAAGCCCTACGGTGATCTCTATGACAATAGCCACATCAGAAAGGGAGCAGATGGAGAATTGCGTCTCTATGAAGATTACCGGCGTAAGTTCGATATCGAAGCGGCTTTCGTTATTTGCTACCAGGGGGGGCACTGCCCACAGAACAACAATTTTGTCGAGAATATCAAGGTCGGCCGGCCCTGGATATACTCCTTTGGGCATTTGCAGCCTGATTCCGGCAGCCTGCTTGACCAGGCCGTGAAACTGGATGGATGCAGGCACTTCGGCCTGAGCTGTTACCTGGAGGGAGCCGATACCGGTGATTGGATGTCCTCAGAGCAGATGAACGCTTTCTGGGAATATATCGTTTCTCACAGAATGCCGCTCAGCCTGAACATACGGGCAGCACAGTGTCGGCCATTGGCGGATGTTCTGGAGAAGCATCCCGGCCTCACCATTCTTATCAGCCACATGGCCCGTCCCGAGATGATCGGAGGCAAGCTGGACGAAGAAGATTATGTATGGCTTTTGAACCTGGCCGGATACCCCGGTGTATATATCAAACTTTCCGGCTTCTATGCTTTCATGAAAGATGGTTGGCGCTATCCGCAGAAGATACTCTTTCAGGTGGTTGATCGGCTCAAGGCAGCCTTTGGCGTCCAAAGGCTGATAGTTGCCTCTGATTTCCCTCCGGTATTGGAATATAACACCTTTCGACAGGCGATTGAACTGTTGCGGAAGGAATATCAGGGCTTTACGCCTCAGGAGCTGGAAGCCGTGTATAAAGATAATGCCCGGGGTATAATTGAAAGGAGAAGAGAAAAATGGCTGCAATAGAAAAACTGGGACCCTATCGCGTGGTGGACCTTAGCAAATCTATTTATCCTGACAAAGAGGTCAGGCGGTGTGAAGTAATTCGCTACTATCAGGAATGGACCAAGGATTATCATTCCGACCTAAATATAGAGTCCCACCTGGGAACACATGTAGAAACTCCTTATCATTATAACGATGCCTGGCCGGATATCCTGGGCTTACCGCTTACCTCCTTTATCGGGCGGGCGATAGTGCTGAACCTTGATATAGAGCCCAGAGTCCCCATCACCGCCAGCGA
>Ga0172382_10011856_pt1 | contig 11459 bp, 10 predicted proteins | sample Leawel138RmetaG_FD_122245 | JGI IMG/M metagenome (GOLD analysis project Ga0172382, IMG submission 122245) | Leachate microbial communities from a municipal landfill in Southern Ontario, Canada - Leachate well 138R metaG | ecosystem: Engineered > Solid waste > Landfill > Unclassified | place...
ACCGATATCAGCAACACCAATTGATTGACTTCACTATCGTGTCCTGCCTGAACCGCCTCATAAATGGCAATTGAAAGCGTTTGGGTTTTACCCGGAATACTGCCGGCAACCATTAAAGTCGCGCCAAACTCACCCAAGGCCCGAACAAAGCCCAGCAATACACCGGCAAGAATTCCCCGCCAGGCCAAAGGCAGAAAAACCCGAAAAAAAACAGCGGCTTTCGAAACCCCCAAGACCCAGCCAACCTGCTGCAATTGCTCATCAACCGACTCGAAAGCAGCGCGTGCCGGCTTGAAAACAAGCGGAAAAGTGACAATGACCGCCGCAATAATGGCACCGTTAAGGGAAAAAATAAGACCAAAACCAAAATTGGACTCAAGCCACTTGCTTAAACCGGTCTTGTTACCGAACAAAACCAGCAAATAATACCCCAAGACCGTTGGTGGCAACACCATTGGCAAGGTAGCAAAGACATCAAGAACCTGCCTGAAAAAACTACGCTTTTGAGACAGGTACCATCCAAAAGCAATACCCAGGACAAGATTGATCAAGGTAGCCCAAACAGCCACTTTGACAGACAGGAGCAAAGGCACCATGACCGACTGCATTAACTGATTCCCTGACTATTAAGGACGGACAAAACCGTATTTGTCAAAAATAACACGACTTTCTTCCGACAACACGCAATCAACAAATTGCCGGGCAAGCACCGGCTCTTTACTGTCTTTTAACACCGCGATCGGATAAATGACCGGTTTTTCCAGATCTACATTAAAAGCAACCTTAACCTTGTCAGCCAGGATCCTGGCATCTGTTCCATAAACAAAGCCGGCTTCAACGTTGGCATTGGCCACATATTCAAGTGCCTGTCGTACGTTCTGCGTATAAACCGTTTTATTTTTCAGGGTTTCATCAAGACCGGCTTTTTTAAGGGCTGTTTCAGTATAGCGACCTGCCGGGACACTGGATGGATTGCCTATGGCAAAACGTTTTACTGCCTCCTGTTGCAGATCGTTGAGGTTTTCCAGTTTTAAAGTGCTGGCCACAGGAACGATAAGAACCAATTCATTTTTGACAAAATTAGTTTGCTGGTTGTGTTGCAAAAACCCGCTATCATTGGCATCTTGCATATTTTTAAGGTCGGCACTGGCAAAAACATCTACGGGCGCCCCGTTACGTATTTGCTGAAGCAGGCTGCCTGAACCGCCAAAATTGAAATCAACGCGTTGACCCTGATGTGCCTGCTCAAATTTCAGGCCGATTTCCTGAAAAACATCTTTCAGGCTGGCTGCAGCGGAAACCGTGATGGTTGCCGCTGAAACACTGCCAAAACCAGTGCATGCCAACATCAGCAATATCCGTTTAATCACGACCTTATTCCTTTTACCCAAGAGGTGCCAGACGTTTATACCAATAACAAAAAAGTATAACACCACCTACTGTTTCAAAACCCGCTATTACGCCAGTGATTGATACCGCTCATGCTTGCATATCAACCGATCCGGCGATCCATCCATCCGCCGTTACGCAACACCTGTTTGGCACGCTTCCTGTGACCTTAACCCGCACGCCAATCGCCCGACTTGCCACCCTTTTTTTCAAGCAAATGAATATGGCCTATTTGCATTCCCTTATCCACCGCTTTCAGCATATCGTAGATGGTCAGCAAACCCGTTGAAACCGCTGTCAGGGCCTCCATTTCAACACCCGTCTTACCGGTGGTTTCAGTGGTAGCCACCACTTCAACGGATTGCCGCGCATCTTCCAGATTGAATTCAATGCTCACGTGCGTAAGGCTTAAAGGGTGACACAGTGGGATCAGCAGACTGGTATGTTTAGAGCCCTGGATAGCGGCAATGCGTGCAATACCCAATACATCACCCTTTTTACTTTGTCCTGAAACCAGCAAACGGTAAGCCACTTCGTTCATACTTATCTTTCCACTGGCACGGGCAACCCGCTTGGTTTCTTTTTTTTCTGAAATATCAACCATATGGGCCTGGCCCTGACTGTCAAAATGCGTTAATTGTTGATCTGTCACGTTTTTTATCCTTAATACTAAGCAAAACAGGGGGAATAAGATAATTTCAATGGTATAGAATACAATTCTTTTAAAGGCAAGAATTCAGGCCATGTATTCTGGCATAAATTCACATCGTGCCTGGCACAAACACGCCTTCATTCAACAACATTCGCTATTCATCATTGTAAAAGCAAGTGCAGTCAAAGGAATCAGTATGGAAACTCTACGCATTGGCATCGTCTCTATCAGCGACCGGGCCTTCAACAAAACCTATCAAGATCAGGGCTTGCCTGCATTAAAATCCTGGTTAAGCTCTGCGGTATTAAACCCGCTGGAATTTGTAGAGCATTTAATTCCCGATGAGCAGCCTATTATTGAACAAACCCTGATTGAGCTTTCTGAGATTCAAAAATGCCCATTAATTTTAACCACCGGCGGTACCGGCCCTTATTTGCGTGACGTGACACCTGAGGCCACCCTTGCTGTTGCCGATCGTATCATCCCCGGGTTTGGCGAGCAAATGCGACAAATCAGCCTGCACTTCATTCCTACTGCCATTTTATCCCGTCAAGTGGGTGTCATCCGCGGCAACAGCCTGATTCTGAACCTGCCAGGCCGCCCTAATGCGATTGCCGAAACCCTGGGTGGCGTTAAGGATGAACAGGGCAAGCAAATCATCCACGGTATTTTTGCATCAGTACCTATTTGTGTTGATGCTGTGGGTGGGCCGCTGGTTGAAACCAACCCCGAGGTATGCAAATCGGTGCGTCCGAAGTAAGTTTGTCTGCCCTATAAGCAAAGCGGCTCACAGGCCGCTTTTTATTTTAAAAAATACTTAACCACCCGTCATCGACATGATACGGATGATTTTCTCTGGCTGAGTATTGAATTCATGCCGTTCAGGTTTCAGCTCTATCGCTTCGCGAATGGCTTGTTCAAGCTCGACATCCGTACAGTTATCACGCAAATAAGGCAGCAGGTTAAGCTTGTTTTCTTGCCCTAAACACAAATACAAATGCCCATCAACGGCAAGCCGGACCCGATTGCAGGTTTCACAAAAATGCTGGGATTTGGGTGTTATAAAGCCAAGCGTAAAATCACTGTTGGGAGTTTCCCAGTAACGGGCCGGCCCCCCACCCCATACCTTGTTGGACTCTTGCAAGCCAAACTTGTCTTTAACCTGTTCAATAATATCCTGCAAATCAACCGGCACCTGTTTCTGCCCGGTTACCCCCATGGGCATGACTTCAATAAGGCGCAGTACAAACTGATTCTGGATACAGTACTGAATCATATCCTCAATATCAGAAATATTAATACCAGCCAACGGGACCATATTAATTTTAATTCTTGTGAAACCGGCCTGCCTGGCTGCCTCCAGTCCTGCCATTACTTTTGACAAACTGTCGCTGCCTGAAATTTCCTCGACACATTCACGGCGCAAGGAATCCAGACTGACGTTAAGACGGTGCAAACCGGCATCACGCAAGGGTTGTGCGTATTTTTTCAATTGTGTGCCATTGGTAGACATGGACAGGTCCTGAACCCCTTCCAAAGCCGAGAGACGGGCAACCAGCTCTGGCAGGTCTTTGCGCAGCAGTGGCTCTCCACCCGTTAACCTGAAACGACGGGTTCCCATACGGGCAAAGGCAGCAACCACACGCACTATTTCATCAAAAGACAGCCAATTTGCAGGACGCTCAAACTCTTTGAATCCCTTCGGAATACAGTAAGAACACCGCAAATCACACTTATCTATCAATGAAAGGCGTAAATAATCAATTTTTCGACCAAACCTGTCAATCAGCATTCCGGAATTATCCATTGCATTACTCAATTCCAAGCAGTCTAACATAAAAAAAAGCACCACACTGTCAGACATTAATCAAGCAGTGGGTGCTTTACTTTTTGCAAGGCCTGGAACAGCACCGGTTGATTATTCAATTAAAAACCGTTTTCCAAGCATTACAAACCAAATTTAGTTTACCGCGTCTTTAAGTGCTTTACCTGGACGGAATTTAGGTACTTTGGCTTTTTTGATTTTGATGGCTTCGCCAGTGCGTGGGTTACGACCAGTACGGGCTGCACGCGTAGAAACGGCAAATGTACCAAAACCAACCAAGGTTACCGTCTCGCCTTTTTTCAGTGTTGCTTTCACTGCATCGATCATTGCATCCAGAGAGCGGCCAGCGGCGGCTTTGGAAATATCGGCTTTAGATGCAATGTACTCAACCAATTCTGTCTTATTCATTCAGGAAAACCCCTTTTATAAATTAACTCTGATGTAAATCATCACGCGTATCTTCCCTTTAATCTTATTGCCTGTCAAGAAAAAAACATGCCAAACCCCGCATATTTACTGGACTTGCAGCTATTATCAATAGAAAGTAATTAATTTGTATTATTTTTTATACATCTCTACCAGGCAGGATCAAACCCTGCCCTGTCTGTTATTACGCGGCATTCATGCACTGTTCAAGCGCCTGTTTGAAGTCATTAATCAAATCTTCTTGATCTTCAATACCCACGGATACGCGTAGCAAATTATCGCCAATCCCCATTTCAGCCCTACGGGCAGCGCCCATCTCATAATAAATGGTATGAGCCACTGGCAGGGCCAAGGTCCTGGCGTCCCCCAAATGGGTGGCCAGGACCACCACATTCAATTTGTTCAAAAACTCAAAACAATCGATACCATCTGCCAGCTCTACGCCCAGCAAGGCACCAAAACGGTTGCCAAACAGGGTAGCTGCACGCTCATGCTGCGGGTGCTGGCTTAGGCCGGGATAACGCACACTGGCAATACCTGGATGCGTTTCAAGGAAACGGGCAAGCGCCAATGCGTTTGAACAAGACTGCTTTAGTCTTAAAGCAAGCGTTTCTGCCCCAACGGCAATACGATGGGCGGCATCGGAAGAAAGCGTTGCTCCCATATCCCTCAAGCCTTTTTTCTTGATTTGAGTCAGGCCCCAGGTATTTGCAGGACCTGTTTTGTAATTATCATAAATATTGGAAAATGCAGACCAGTCATATAAGCCTGTATTGGTAACCGCCCCACCCAGTGCATTGCCATGGCCACAAATATATTTGGACAATGCATTCATGACCAATGACGCTTTGACGCTTTTACCCTGAAGCAACCACGGTGAGGTTAAGGTATTGTCGATCACATAAACCAGATTGTGTGCTTCGCAAATATCCCCAATGGCCGCCAAGTCGGCAATTTGCGTACCGGGATTGGCAATAGTTTCGGTAAATACCATTCTCGTTTCGGGGCGGATAGCGTCTTTTACCTGTTGTGCATCAGTAGGATCAACAAAAGTAACCGTCACCCCAAGACGATCAAGCGTTCCCAGCAAACTATTGGTATTACCAAAAATAAACTGGCTGGAAACAAGGTGATCTCCCTGTTTTAACAATGTCATGAAAATGGAAGACAAGGCCGCCATACCCGTGGCAAACGTGACCGAACCAACACCCCCTTCCATCAAGGTGACCTTATCTTCAAGGGCAGCCGTTGTCGGGGTTCCCTGACGTGCATAGGTGTAGCCTGACTTACCCTGAAATACGGCAGCCAGCTCACGGGAATCGGCAAAGGCGTACTCGGTTGACGTATGCAATGGCTTGTGAATGGCACCGTGCTCTACTGATTTACGACGGTCTGCATGAAGAATGGAAGTGGTAAACCCGCTATGTTCGTTTTTTGACATGATATGACTATTAAAGAATAAGTTTTTTATTTATTTTACCTGGCGTTGACGGACTGTTTCGAACAAACAAACCGCACTAGCCACACTAACGTTAAGGCTTTCAACCGAACCCTGCATGGGGATCCGCACCAGTTCATCACAGGTTTCACGCGTCAGGCGTCGCATGCCCTCGCCTTCGGCTCCCATGACCCAGGCGATGGAACGAGTGGCATCAACGTCATGAAAGGTGCCACTTGCTTCATCATCAGTACCAATCAGCCAAACATCGCGCTCTTTGAGCTGGCGCATGGTACGGGCAAGATTTGTGACCATGATATAAGGAACGGTATCTGCGGCACCGCATGCCACACGCTGAACCGTGGCATTGATGCCTACCGCCTTGTCTTTAGGTGCAATGACGGCGTGTACGCCCGCTGCATCAGCCGTACGCAGGCATGCCCCCAGATTATGGGGATCGGTCACGCTATCAAGGATCAGCAAATGGGCAGGCCCTTCGATCACATCCAGCACGTCATCGATATTAACAGCCAGCTGTTTATGGTCGGCCAGGGCTACCACCCCTTGATGCCTCACGCCTTTTGCCAGGCCATCAAGCCGCTGCATGGGAACCGGATGAATACGGATCTTGTTTTTTTCCGCCTGATCTACCAGGCTTTGCATACGCCCATCTTTGCGTGATGCTTCGATATAAATTTCCCGGATTGAATCGGGCGCATGACGCATGCGCGCTATTACCGCATGAAATCCTGCCAGAATTTGACTACTTGACATATAAATTGTTTACCTTTGTATTTATCTTCGCTTGCGCGTTGATTTTTTGTTATTTTGCACGGCTTCCGCTTTACCTGCCCGGCTAAGTGCGGCCCGCCTTTGCTGTGAGGTTTGTCCCTTAAGCGCCTCGGGCTTGGGTTTAGCCGGACGCTTTGTTTGTCGCGGAACCGATTCGCTGCGTTGGGCATCTTTGCGCAATGACTCAAAGGTAGTGCCTTTCACCAGCGAAAATTCAATCCGGCGGGCTTCCAGATCTACCCGTGTAACCTGAACCTGTACCTGATCGGTAAGGCGGTAACGCATGCCGGTACGCTCTCCGCGCAACTCGTGCAAACCTTCATTGTATTGGAAATAATCGGTACCCAATTCCGAAACATGCACCATGCCTTCAACAAACAGGGTTTCAAGCGTCACAAACAGCCCAAATGACGCAACACCACTTACCCGGCCACTGAAAACCTCACCCACATGTTCACGAACATACCAGCATTTAAGCCAGGCTTCCACATCTCGTGATGCATCATCAGCACGGCGTTCGTAGGCGGAAAGCACCATGCCCAGACTATCCCAGACAGCATGCTCATGCTCTTTATGGGTTTCACCCGGTTCTTTGGGCACATCCGACAACTCAGGTGTATAGTGCCTGTGGGCAAGAATAGACTTAATGACCCGATGTATAAGAAGATCGGGATAACGGCGAATGGGTGAGGTGAAATGCGTATACTGTTCGTACGCCAGACCAAAGTGCCCTACGTTGTCGGGACTGTAAATAGCCTGCTGCATGGATCTTAAGCACATGGACTGAAGAATCTGGAAATCGGGACGTGCGCGACCGGTATCAAGCAAGGCGGCATAGTCCTTGCCAGAGGGATCATCACCACCACCCAGCGACAAGCCCAGGGTACGCAGGAACTCGCGCAGGGCCTCCAGTTTTTCGGGGGTTGGCCCTTCATGGATGCGAAACAGCCCCTGCCGTTTATTTCTTAATACAAAATCAGCAGCACAAGTGTTGGCGGCCAACATGCATTCTTCAATTAACTTATGCGCATTATTCCTGATAAAGGGAACAATTTGCTCGATCTTGCCCATGTCATTGCACAGAATCCGGGTTTCAATGGTATCGAAATCCATTGCACCGCGCTGTCCCCGTTTTTTTTCTAGTGCCTCATATAAAGCATACAATTCTTTTACATGCGCCAGCAAATCTCCCAGTTCTGTACCAGCCGGGCCTGTTGGCTGCTGAAGGGCATTCCAGATTTGTGTATAAGTGGTACGGGCATGCGAATTGATAACGGCATTGTAAAATTGATATGCGGTAACTGTTCCTGCCTTGGCCCCCGTCATGGGAATAACCATATCGCACACCAGCACCAGACGGTCAACGTCAGGATTCAGGGAGCAAAGGCCATTGGAGAGCTTTTCAGGCAGCATGGGTATGACCCGGCGCGGGAAGTAAACACTGGTTCCACGCTCGATGGCATCCCGATCAATGGCATCGCCAGGTTTCACATAGTGTGAAACATCGGCAATAGCCACCAATAAACGCCACGCCATTTTGCTACGTTTTTCAGTGCCAATGTTAACCACCTCGGCATACACGGCATCGTCAAAATCGCGGGCATCTTCACCGTCAATCGTGATAAATGCCACATCGCGCAAATCTATACGGCCTTTAAGGTCAGTGGCCTGCACTTCATCAGGAAGGCTTTCTGACTGTATGTGAGTCGCATCAGAAAAATCAACCGGAACATCAAATTTGCGCACAGCAATCTCGATTTCCATGCCGGGATCATCTATTTCGCCCAGCACCTCTGTAACTTTGCCCAAAGGCTGGGTATGACGGGTTGGCTGTTGAATAATTTCAACCGTAACCACTTGTCCATGCTTGGCACCCCCCAGGTCTGCACTCTGTACAATGATATCGTGCTTGATCCGTTGGTCTTCGGGCACCACCACATAAAGGCCCTGCTCATGCAGCAAACGCCCAACCAGGCGCGTCGTGCCCCGTTCAAGCACCTCTACAATAGTGCCTTCAGGCTTGCCTCTATATTCGCCGGTGGGTTTTACCTGAACCCGGTCACCATGCAAAACTTTAAGCATTTCCCTGGGTGACAAAAACAAGTCCTGTGAACCGTCTTCAGGAATCAAAAAGCCGAATCCATCCCGGTGACCCTGAACTTTACCAATGACAAAATTTTTCTGCACCGACAGCTGCCACCCGCTTGGTGTCTGTTCAAGCTGACCATCCCTTTGCATAGCCCCCATCCGTCTTTCAAGGCCCACAATACTGGCGTCTCTGGACAGTCCGAATTCGCTGATTAGTGCGTTGACAGTCAGGGGAGGTTTTGAATCCCTGAACGCCTGAAGAATATCTTCACGACTTGGAACATCGGGATCAAAGTCAGGCGTGCCATCCGTAAGGGATTTTTTTGCCTGAGCGGGCTTGTTTGTTGGGTTTTTAGTGGTGGTTCGATTAGCCAATACAGTACTTCCTGGTTATTTCAATTTATGATGCAACTAATGCTTATAAAACCATACTATCCTATTACGGCTTTATGATACTTCTATGACTAGCCTGTTCGTTTAAAAAATCGCTGGGTAACAACTGCCATTTTCTAGAATTTTTCAAGCAGGTAACGGGTAACCATAACAAAACAGACCAGTACAATAAGCGGGCGAATGAACTTGCTGCCATGGTTGATTACCATTAAAGAACCAACATAAGCACCAATTATTTGCCCAATAATCATGATACCACCGATCAGCCACAAGACTTTGCCGCCCAGAATAAAAAGCATCACCGAAGCGACATTGCTGGCAAAATTGAATATCTTTGCATTGGCGGTTGCCTTGATGATTTGCTGACCCCGTAAAGCCACATTGGCCAAAGAAAAGAAGGAACCGGTACCCGGTCCAAAAACACCGTCATAAAGCGCGATAATGGGTACTACCGTAGAATTGAAAACCCTGGCACTTATGCGCGGAACCCGTTCCAGCTTACCCGCTGAGGGCGTAAATAAAAAATACAGTCCAATCAGAACCAGCACAACGGGAATAACAATATCCAGCACCGAGACATCAATCATCTGAATAATAATGGTGCCCAGTGCCGCGCCCATAAAAGACATAAGGGCAGGCTTCCAAACATCTTCAAAACGCACAATTCTTTTTCTGAGCATCGTCAGTGAAGAAGTAAGGGTACCAAAGCTGCCCTGAAGTTTGTTGGTGGCCAAGGCATTGATGGGGGGAATTTGTGCCAGCAATAAAACCGGAATGGTAATCAAACCACCACCACCGGCGATGGTATCGACAAAACCGGCAAGCATGGCAACAAAGAAAAGCAAAACCAATACATCAGGGCCAACGATGAGATCCATGCAACATCCGGAAAAAAGACTTGAATATCAGAAAAACGCCTGGACAAATGCATTAAACCGACAAACCGTAGGGTAAAAAATCAAAAACAATTCTCATCAGTTAAAATGCTTAACTTCCAGTATTTGACTTTTTAAAACGAGATTATGGCTGATTATTATCTACCCATCAAGCATCTGCACATGACCTGTGCCTACCTGAGCATCACTTTTTTCCTGATTCGTGCATTTTGGTCAATCACGGGCTCTGGCCTGCTACAAAAAGGTTTTGTAAAAGTAGCCCCTCATGTCATTGATTCTGTCCTGCTGATATGCGGCTTTACCCTGGCTGCCGTGATTGGCCCCAACCAGCCGTTTATTCTGGCCAAAATAGTGGCCCTGATTGCCTATATCGGGGTGGGTACGATTGCCATCAAACGGGGGAAAACAACTGGCCAAAAAATAATTGCAACCATCATTGCCAGCCTGATTTTCCTGTATATCATTGGTGCAGCCATTAACAAAAGCGCCCTTTCCTGGTTTATCTAAACGCACTAAGAAACAAAATAGCCCTAATAAAACCAAACCGCCTTTGCCAGATCAGGAAATCATCCCATTTCAGCAAAGGCGGTTTGTATATCCGCTTCGTTTTTTTTCATCTATGTGTCTGGCCAGGCACTGGCGCTACAAAACCAGGCAGCCCAACCCAGAACAGATCCAGTTTGCTAGGCGGTTGCTTCAGCATGCAAAGGTTTAAAGTCCCATATGCCTTCTCCGCGCAGATACAACAAATGCGTGTGATGCGAATAAAGGGTGCTGCGATGCCCCACGCTAATTAAACGCAAATCGGGCAGTCGCTCGGCAATAAGCCTGTACATGGCATCCTCAAGCCCTTCATCCATAGCGGAAGTAGCTTCGTCTATAAACGCGGCGGCAGGTTTGGCCAACAACAAACGACCAAACGCAATTCTTTGTTGCTCACCCAACGACAGAATATTGGTCCAGCTCACCACCTCATCCATGCGACTGATCAGATGCCCCAAATTCACTTCCTGCAACACTTTACGGGCCTGTTTATGTCCATCCTCAGGCACCTCGTTGGGATAATACAGAACATCCAGCAGGGAACCTTCGGGCAGATAGGGTTTTTGCGACAAAAACAGGACATTGTTATCAGGCCGTACTACCTGTCCCGTTGAATAAGGCCACAAACCGGCAATGGTTCGCAAGATGGTCGTTTTACCCGCACCGGAAGGTCCTTGCAACAGCAGGGAATGGCCGGGTTCTACCGAAAAGGACAAGTCTTTCACCAGGCATTTTCCCGCAGGGGTTGCAATACTGACATTACGCAATGCAACCGTTTCGTGTTCGGCCTTAACATCAGGAATTGGCAGTTTGTCTGCCGCACGGGTATTTTGAACAAAACCGCTTAACCGGTCCAGCACCGCCCGATAACCGGCAAAAGTATCATAGGCATCGCGGAAAAATGACAGGTTGTCATGCAAAGTACCAAATGCCTGGGCCGTTTGTATCATGGCACCCAGCGTGATTTGCTGGGAAAAGAACCTTTTTGCCTGAATGATGAAAGGGAAAATAACTGCG
>Ga0172382_10011857_pt1 | contig 11458 bp, 14 predicted proteins | sample Leawel138RmetaG_FD_122245 | JGI IMG/M metagenome (GOLD analysis project Ga0172382, IMG submission 122245) | Leachate microbial communities from a municipal landfill in Southern Ontario, Canada - Leachate well 138R metaG | ecosystem: Engineered > Solid waste > Landfill > Unclassified | place...
AAACTAAACAAATTACGCACTTCTTTTTAATTTAAATTCGATAGGTGAACAATCAGCTAAACTTGAATGGGGATGATGATTGTTGTAATCATCCATCCAGTCTTGGGCGATGGTTCTTGCCTGCTCGATATTTTCAAACCAATAAGCATCTAGCACATCTTCTCTAAATGTTTTATTGAATCGTTCACAAAATCCGTTCTGCATGGGTGTACATAGATCCGAATGGAAAGCAAGTACATATAAATTCAAAGCTAATGTATAAAACAATTGAGGGTATTCAATTAAGTAATAATGAGTTGAATTTTAAAAATCCTCCTTTTGGATATAGAAAAAGCAACAGTAATATGTATTCAGTAAAGTCATATGATAGTATGAAAGGGATTATTTCCGATTTTGCATTTGGAACAAGCCCATATAAAAATGTAGTTGTAAAAGGAGGTGCTTTAGACGAAGTTAAGGAGTCATTACATGTTAAAAAATTGTATGCAAAATTAATCAAATTAGCTTTGGGCAATTTCAGATAATTCAAAATAAAAGTGGAATACTGGTAATGTTTACTCCGTCAAAACCCCGGCTGGTGCGCGATTGCATCGCGTTCTTTACCTTGAGCCATAGCAAAATAGGGAATAAATCAGTAGATTTATAAAATGTAGAAACTATAAATTTCATAATCCGGAAGGGTTGTATTTAAGCCGGAAGATTATAGATACAGTAGCGCAGTTGATTATGCGGGAGAAGAAGGAATGATTGAGAATTTAATTTTATATCGAAATTTTTGAGTAATTTTAAATATACACACGATGCAATCAAAACAAGCCACACGATACAATCGTGCGGCAGCGGGGGGTAGAGAGTTGGAAGGATTAGAGTTAGTAGAATGGGCAAAGGATAAGGCCCAGAAAATTAAAGAGACGGTAAATGAAACCGTTGAACAGGGTAAAGAATGGGTAAAAAATAATGTTGTTATAGAAGCTGAAGCTAAAGTAACAGTTGGCGGTCAAGCAGGTTTAAAAACTGGCTTTGGCAAAGTAGAAGCAGGTTTCGCTACTACTGAACTAGGTAAAGTAGGCGTAAGCACCGAAAAAGGAACTTATGCAGTGAAAGGAGATGGAAAAGGACATAATTTTGTCGGTGCAAATGTTAAAGCACTTGATAAAAAACTTTCTGTTGGTTTAAAGGTAGATTATGTAACCAATGATGTAGCTCCTCCTGATGGAAGTGATTTAGTTGAATACTACCCTAATAATGGAGAGCTCCAATGGGGCGTTAATCTTGGCCCTGAAGGCTCTATTGGCCCTGGTATAAAAGGAGATTATGATTTTTTATCCACCGACACTAATATTGGAACTAATTCTGACTGTAAATGTATAGACTTAGGAGTCGGTATAAAAGCTGTTTTTGGAGTGGATGTTAATGTAAGGATTGGAATTAAAGATAATGATGATTAATGTATCGAATCGCCGCAAATTTTTATAAGGACTTCTATATTTATGAAGATGATATTTTGTTAATGACAGCCAAAAGAAAATATATTTGGTTTGCAGGAGTTAGAGTTAAAGTATTTTTAGTTAATGACAAATTGCTTTTAGCGTATAGATATTTTAGTTTTTTTTATACATTTTTGAAAATCAAATATCAGAATCTACCTTACGAGGTGCAAATAGATAGAAAATGGGGTAATATAGCATTTAAAGTAAACAATCATCGGATTTATTGCAACCTCAGTTCTCTTCCTCATCGAAAAATGGGGCAAATAAAAATTGATGGTAAGGAGGTTGCTATAATAACAAACAAAAAAATATTTGGCTCAAGTTTAGAATTTAAATTAGAGTTTGTGGAAAAAAGTGAATTTGAGATTTATTGTATTTTACTATTTTTAATGAACATCTCTGCAGTTGAAAGTTTTTAAAATGAATAGAATATATTTAATATATGGTCTTTTATTTTTGGGAAGTTGCTATTTTAATGCATCATTTACCAATGAAGAAAGTGAAAGAAAAAAAGGGGAAGAAGTAGCAAACATCTTTTATGAATATGTGATGCACCAAAATTTAGATGGCTCTATTGAACCATACTTTAGTAAAGAATTATTAGAAATCACGCCAATCGAAGAATTAGACAGCCTTCTTTTACTTATTAATAATAAATCAGGAGATTATATTTCTAGGGAATTAGATGAGTGGAGTACAAAAAGACAAAAAGGATCCGATGAAAATTGGGAATGTGCACTTATATATTCCGTGAAATATGAAAAGGGAGAAGCAAAAGAGTTTTTTGAGTTTATTAAAGAAAATGACTCAATTAAAATATTGAATTACAATTTTAGAAGTTCAATTAATCCTAAATAAATCATTGTAATCCTTGTGTGGTGATGTTTCACATTGGGACATTTACCGGAATCTAAAGCATAAGAATTTCATTTTCAATAGATTTTAGAAAATGTTTTAGAAATTCAAAGCCAGCCTTCGGGTTGGTTTTGTGATTTATAATTGCTTAAAAAGCCTTAAAATTGTTTTTATTGAATCTAATGTTACAGATTGGGACATGGAAAAATTGAGATGTAAATATTGTGGAAATACTTGTGTTAAAAATGGGACTCACTCTAATGGAAAACAACCCCTGCTTCCGCACAATTAACAAAGTGTATCGTGTGGCCCCCAAACTCATCATAAGTTCAAATCCTGAAAAATAATTTATCTTTATCATTGGTTAATGATTACTTAGAACCACACGATGCAATCGTGCGGTAGCGAGGTATTTATTTTTTATTTTGACAAGAACTTTAATTTTATAGATTATGAAAAGAAAAAATAAGTTTTTAAATAATCTGAAGGATGTCGTTCTTGAGATATTATCATTAATAGGTCATTTATGGAGATAGGGGTGTGGTGATGTTTCACATTGGGACATTTACCGGAAGTCAAAACATAAGAATTTCATTTTCAATAGATTTTAGAGAATGTTTTAGAAATTGAAAACCAACCCCTGCTTCCGCACAATTAACAAAGTGTATCGTGTGACCCAAACTCATCATAAGTTCAAATCCTGAAAAATAATTTATCTTTATTCTGTCTGAATCTCATTCACAACTTATTTATTCATCCATTTTTTAGTTTTCATTTTTCCGTTTTCCGTTTTCACTTTCACAATGAGGACTTGTGTTTCGAACTGTTTCGAATCGACTTGGAAAACCGGAGAATTAATTCCGGATTCGGAAAATAATTTTCTTCCCAACAAATCAAAGATTTCAACTGAATCAATTGGGCTTTCTTTGGAAGAAATTTCAATGAGATTTTGGTTTTTGTAAATCAAAATTCCGTTGGCAGTCAAATCATCGATTCCCATTATTCCTTCTTCCACATAAACAATTTCAAAACGGTCTTTGAACGTTCCTGCTTCTGATTCGAATTCATAAGCTGAATTGGTCAATTTGTGTTGGATTCCCAGCAAATTATCTTTTACATAAATGGCTTGTCCTTCGGCAAATAAGCCGTCAAAATTGTCTAATTCGATTTTGAATTTACCATTTTCAGTAGCTCTGAATCCAAGTGGAACAACATCTGAATCTGCAAACGGAAGGCTTCTTCCTTGGATTACAAAAGCGTCGTTGTCGATGATATTATACAAAGCTGAACCTTCGTAACCAAACATTTTACCATCGATTTGTTGGTCGATTCCCATCGTTGCGCCTTCCATATAGCCAACCAAGATTTGATTGAATCCAACGTTTTCATCATCCAAAAGGTTGATCCAGAAACGGTGTTTCTCGGTAGTCGACGGTCTGAAGAAATCGGTTGCATCAGCTGTTCTCATTGAATTGGTGAAATTCACGGAAGTATTGGTTGTGGCAACGATGAAACCTTGTCCGACTGCGATAACGCCGTTGGGTTGGTTTCCGCCTCCGGCAGCGGCCACACAATTGCCTGATGTACAAGAAGCATAATTGTTACCCGGGCTGTGGTTATTCAACCATAAATACAATGACGTAATATCAGGGTTGACCGCTAAAAATAAATCCGCATCGATGTTGGAAGGATATGGGTTTCCGACTGATGTGTAATTATTCGCTGCAGTCGTTACGGATAAATTTCCATTGTACGGCTGACCGGTAAATACGCCATCGTAATTCGCCGGAACAGTTGAACTGTAATTGTTTGGCGCACGGAATAGGTATCCTGCTCCTGAATTCATTTCTGTAGTTTCCAGAAACGGATTCGGATTTACATAGCCGTTTGTTCCGTCGTAAACATAAATCCTTCCCGGAGAACCTTCATAGTTTGTAACGCCATTTACGGTTTCAGGTGAGAATCCGAATAAATTCTGCCCGACAACCGGTGACGACCAAAGCGTATAATCCAAACGAATCATCGGGTCGCTTTCTCGGTGTACGGTAATGTTTCCTGAGTTGGTCGCAATTCCGGTTTGGATCAGGTTTCCGTTGTTTTGAATAATAAACTGGTCGGAGTTGTATTGGTTTGAAACTCTTCTGGATAATGTAAGTGTTTTATCAGCTGGAATTGTTAAACTTCCATTTTCTGCAATTGTCAGGTTTTTTGCTGCTAAATCATCATCCAAAACCAGATTCCCTTCAATTATCACATTGTCATTTATGGTTGGCCCGACAACATTTGACCATTCATTGTCAAAAGTCCAAATCACATAACAATTTTCACTGTAAACTGCTTGGCTGTCTTTGGTCCAGTTGGAAGGAATAACATCAGCATCATCGACCTGAATACAAGTAAGGTTGTAATTATAATGGGCAGCAAAAAGTGTTATGTTGGCATTATTCCCATTCTTAATGTTGAGTTCTGTCAAGGCATTGGAGTAACAATACAAAACCATTAAATCGGGATGTGAACTCAAATCCAAGCTGTTGATTTGGTTATAAGTACACTGCAATGACACTAAATTATGATTTGAACTTAAGTCTAATTCTCTTAGGTAATTACTAGAACAATTTAAAACTCTTAAGTCAACATTAGTGTTAAGATTCAATTCCGAAATCATATTATTATAACAACTTAAATCCAACAAATCAACATTTTCGCTCAGATCCAAACTGGTGAGCTCATTGTTATAACAATGTAAATGTGTTAAGTTTATATTTGAGTTTAAGTTTAATTCAGCTATCTGATTGTAAGCACAATTTAAAATCTTTAAGCTAATGATTGAACTTACATCTAATTCTGTTAAATTGTTATTGTAACAATTTAAGTTTGTTAGGGCAATATTGGAACTTACATCCAACTCTGTTAAATTGTTATTTGAGCAGTTTAAATCTGTTAAAGCGGAATTTGAGCTAATGTCCAATTCTGTCAAATTGTTTGCATAAATATCTAAATGTGTTAAAGCAGTATTGGAGCTAATATTTAATTCAGTTAAATTATTATTACGACAAATTATACGTGTTAAATGAATGTTTGAACTTAAGTATAATTCACTTAAGTTATTATTGGAACAATACAACATGGATAATTCTGTAAAATCCTCAATGCCCGTCAGGTCATTTATATTTTTTCCCTGAACATTTAAAGAAGTTATGCCGGAGATATTTTCGGTAAGTACATAATCATCAAGTATATCATCATAACCTAAATCAATAAGTGCCTGTTCAAAATTGTCATCTGGGACATAGGTATTTAAAATATTTAATCCCAAACTAAAAAACTCTTGACTCTTCTCAATTTGTAATAAAAATATATTGTTAGAATTCATCCAATCATATGAAACCCGGTTACCAAATATTTGGGGGAAAGAATAAGTGAAGTCAGATTGGATTTCCGTCTTGAGATTGGATTCTGCTTTGCCTGATGCGCCTATGCTCAAAATTACAAGAAAAAATAAAATTTTAGTTTTCATATTCAAAATGTTTTAATTGGTTGCTTGTTGAGATTATTTAAACAAGTCAATCAAAAATAACAAGATGAGAAAAACGGAGCAATACCCGAAAATGGGTATTTTACACTAAATCATTCACTTACAGATGGCATAAAAATTAAAGCACAATTAGCTGAAAATAAAGATTTTCAATTAAAAATATAAATAATTAGAGCAGGGTTTACCTGCTTTTGTTATTTTTGATATGCTTAACCTTCTATATTATGAAATATCAGACCAAGTGTTTCAGAGTTAGTGATGCGAAAATTTGTCCGTATTGTAAAAACCCTAAAACCATCAAGAACGGTAGCACAAAAAATAAAAAGCAACAATATTTATGTAAATCATGTGGTAAAAGGTTTTTGGACTACTACACCTAATAATGCCTGCCACGAAAGAATAAATTCCAAAATCATCCATTTTACCAAGGAAGGCTTAGGAATCAGAAGCACGGCAAGGGTGCTTGAAATTTCACCCACTACCTTGTTGAAAAGAATTCTGTCGATAGCTGAAAATATTCCCCACCCAATTATCAGCAAGGGAAAAGCTTATGAAATGCGTATCCATTAACTTCAACTCCCATTTGCCTAATCTAAACCATCAAATAGAAATCGAACTGAACGAATATAAAACCATAAAAAGTTTTCTCTTTATTGCTGAATATCTCCTAGCTTAACCTCCCAAACCGTTTTTGTTTTGGAGCCGAACTGTTTCTCTTTGGGTTCGAAATAGATGATCTGCTCCACATCGAATTCCGAAGTTTTTCCGTTTCGGGAAACCGATAAAACATAAGAATTCATCCAGTGGTTCATTCCAACCTCGCCGTGATTCTGACCGGATATAATTTTTAACTGAAACGATTGGTTTTCTATTTTAGGTAAGAATTCTTCCAAACTGATTTTTCCCGGATTGGGTTGGGTAAAATCCGGCATTTGGAATTCGTTATCGACCATCGAGAAAATATTTTCCCGGATTTGGTTTTTCAGCTCAACATCCTTTTCCGTGGAATACAAAGTCAGGTATTCATAAAATTCATCCAGTTTATTCTGCGAATTTTCCTGATAAGCCTGAATGCTTTTTTGTGAAAAATTGGCTTTGATTCCTTGCGGGGATTCAAGATTTTGCCCAAACGCCAGACCTGAAAGAAAAAGAAAGAACAGTTTTAAAATCAGTTTTTCATTCAGAGAAGTTGCTGAGCGGAGCCGAAACGAGGCAGGGAATCTCATTTTTAAACCCAAACAGATCCTTCCTTCGTCAGGATGAGAAGAGATTAAATAATTATTTGTAGGATTTAGTTTCATAATTGTTGGATTCGTATAAAGGTTATTTCTTTATGATCGTTTGTTTCAAGACTCAGTATTTTCATTTTTTTGGTTTCGGAAGTCGGAACGGTTAGTTTTCCGGTAAATTCCGTTTTGTTTAAATATTCCGCACCCAGATTTTCCTTTAATAAAACGATGACTTCCAAATCGTCCGATAAAATTTTATCGAGTTTTTCTTTACGGTCTTCCCAATCTTTCAATTCTGAATGGATGAAATTCTTTAAAACCATCGCATAATCTTCGGGTTTAACAAAAATTTCTTTATCGGCATCCGAAATATCCACTTCTTTCTTTTCGAAATAGGGGCTTTCAATGATGATTTTATGCTCGTTTTCTTTTAGTTCGATTTTGGAGTTTTCTATTTCAACCGGAATTTTTTCATTTTCTGAAAGGGTATAAACTTGAATCTCATCTGACAATACAGGCTCTTTGGTGAATTCATTTTTGATTTCCAATACTTTGGATTCGGTTTTATTTTTAGTTAGAAAATAGATGCCCGAACCGATAAGAATGATAAACAAAAGTAAAAGCCCAAGCCACTTTCTCAGACTTGTTTTATCTGAATTAAATTCAGGTGAGGCCGTTTCCGAATCTTTATTTATAACCTGATTTTTATAAAGAAATTCATCCCAATCGGCATAACCGATAAATCTTGAAAAAATATCGAGCATATCTTTTCGGGGTAACTTTTCATTGGATTCGGGTTTCAGATGGGTGTAAATCCATTTTTCACTGACACGTTCTTTCAGTTCCGTTTCGATTAAATCAATGAGCTGCCGAATGTCTTTTGAACTGAAATTTTTCCAGTCACCCTGAAATTGAGGATAGGACTTTTGGTAAGTCTCCAAAATCCGTTTTTTCAGTTCCTGAAAATTTTCGAGTTCATTCATTTATTCCGGTTCAAATTTAATCCGAATTGAAAATTCAGATGCTGTAAATCTACTGTAAAACTATGGAAAAACTTTACAGTAAAAGAAAAGCGGTTTTGCTGTGTAATTTTTCCAAATCGAAACTAATCTTGTGAAATAATTTAAATTCAAAAAAAATGAAAACAAGATTGAGCTTATTTTTCACCATTTGCTTCCTTTTTAATTTTGCACAAGAATCAGGAAATGCTAACTACGGTGGGAACAATTATTCTGTAAACCAATCATCAGCCATTCAAACGACTTATGGAAATCAAAACGAAATGGTAATTACGATTAAAGGAATTTACAATGAAAAGGCAACTTCCAAATTAGCAGTATTTAGTGTATTGCAATTGGGTAAACTGCGGAGGAAGCTACTGATTTAATTGATGAAAGAATCAATGCAGTTAAATCACACATTAAATCATTTAAACCTGAAATTGAAATTGTAACCGACATGATTTCTTTTGTGCCCGGATGGCTTTTCGTTGTACCACCCCGACAACAAGGCTACGTATTGTGCCAATAATATTGCCAAGTATTACAATAAGTTCAACGCACAGAAAGGTACGCAATTCGTGTTCTCAGATTTGGGAACGTATAAGCCGAACGAATGGAATATCTACTCCGAAATTAAACGCAAGCTCGTAGAAGAACACGGCATATCTGCACACGAAATCCGATTTATACAGGAGGCGAAGAACAACAAGCAACGTGAAGCTCTTATCAAGGGAATGAACGACGGTAGAATTCAGTACGGTCATAATCCTGTCCGCATCAAAATCCACCTCAAACAGATTTTTCGGAGCATTGGGATGCTCAAAATTGACATAAGCCAACTGTTTATAAGCAGTTTTGGCCAAATTTCCGCAAAAGATAAGTCTTGCCCACCTGCCTTGCACCTAAAAATACAAGGGGCTTTCTTTTCTTGGACTGCTTCCATTTTTTTAGGTTGTTAATCTGCTGTCTGTACATTTTTCTCTCGGTTTTATATTGTGAAATTACATTTTTCTCTCGATTTTTTAACCCAAATACTACACTTTTCTCCAATTCGATTACCCACAAAAATGGGGCATTTGCCCCATTTTTTGCCCTATGCCTTTTGCGTAATATTGCGGTGTAAAGTTTAACAACCTTTAAAAAACAAAAGCGATGAAAACAACAAAAAACATACTGACTATTTTGGGTTGCGTGCTTGCCAACCTCGCCTTTGCCCAAAACTACCTACCGTACTATCCTGCCGATTGGGAATTTAAGAATAATGCCGATTTGGTAGATTTTTCGCAGGTAAAAAGCGTAACGACAAAATACCTGACCCTTGACGAAAACGAGGAACATCCCGTTTATGAAACCTATCTTTCGTGGAACAATACCTACCAACTGACCGATTACCAGTTTGTCAATTACAACAACAGCTATGCCGACTTTGATGTACAAATCAAATATGTAAACCCCAACGGCAACCAGATAAACACAGTCAAAATCATCAACCCCAATACGCTAAAGCCATTGGAAGAATGGCAATACACCAACGGTTCTTTTGATGTGGAGAAGATTAGCGTAAAACGCTATTTGCTAAATGTACCCGAACCTGATGTTTTTGAAGTAAAATACGAGGGCAACGACGATGATTATATACAGGAAACCGTTTACACACCGCAAAAAACGATTGAACGACAAACCAAACGCTGGTATAAACGTAACGACAACGGCACTTATCAGCTCATAAAAAAACTATATCTCGATGATTTTCTCGACCAAACCGACAGTTTGGTATTGGGTGAAAATCAAAAGAAGCAGGCTCATTATATCATCAACTTGGGTATAGCCGGCAAAACCTACTATACCTACAAACCCCGAAAAGTAGAAGTTTTTGGCGATGAACACGATTATCAGCAATTAGAACGCATTGCAAAAGACGGAAGAGATACCGAACGCTACGAATATGAATACGATGCAAAAGGCAACTGGATTGTTTGCAAAATCTACAAAATGAAAGAGAGCAAATGGGAACTTACCGACATCAAAAGACGGGAATTTGAATACAGAAACTAAAAAACAAACAGCATAAAATGAAATCAATCATCACTTTAATACTACTTGCTTTTGGCATTTCGGCTTCGGCACAGCACCTGAAACCGCCCAAAACCTATTGGCAATCGTTCGGCTATCAAAAACAGCCCGACCACATCAAACGAGCGTACTACAAAAGCGACAGCTTGGGCTACGAACCTACCAAGGCAGAAGTTATTTCGTTCAACAAAGAAGGATTTATCATTCAGGAATACGAACAGGTAATGGGAAAATCCGTAAAGGAAAAAGCCCGTAATTATGTGTACAAAAACGGGGTTTTGGACAGCATCAATACGCTCAACACCGACCCCAATTACAATACTTGGCAAAAACTGCATTATGATGAAATGGGGAAATTGGTAAAAATGACCATTAACGGAAAATACTCAAACTTTACCGACACGTTTACCTATTACGAAAACGGAATGGTAAAAACCATATTCCGCATCAACCACGCATCAGGTACTAAAACATTCGCAGAATTTGTTCATAACCGTAATTACGTAAAAGAAACAGTAACAGAAAAATCGGGCAAAACTTATGAAAGTTGCTATATTTACGATGGCGATAATTTGTTTGCATCCTTTACGATTAGGAAAAATCAAAGCATACGGTTATGATGAGGCCCGAAGAATAACTTATGAATTGGAAAATTTTGAAGGAAACCCTTTTGAATACGCATTGAAATTACGGACAGAATATCAAAAAAATCCTAACGCATTGGCTTTGGAATTTGATAAATCAGATGCCCAAATAATCTTCGACATACCCGCCGAAACCAAAAATGAGCAAGGCGATTGGATTAGACGTTTGCAGATTGACAAGAGTTTTACACCTACCGAACGAAGATTGGTTTTTAACCTGATAATGTATGCCGACGGCACCAAAAGCGGTAGCACCGATATGGATTTAATCTTTGAAAGCAAAGTAAGAAAAATGAAATAAACACTCCATCCGATGAAAGAAAAATTGCCCCTTAATGAGCAGGACATCAGCAAGATAAGAAAACACCTGATACCCATATTGGTTTTCCCGTTTTTGGTGGTAGGAATGTTTTATGGCTTCTATTCCATTTTTTGGAGCGACAGCCAGTTCCTGCAAGACAAAACCGGACAATATATGCTTATCGGTTTTAGCGTGTTTTTCTTTGGTATTATTGCTTATATGATTTGGGGATACGCCATTGACTTGCGAAGCGGTTTCAAATATAGGATTGAAGGTAAAATAACCGATAAAGAATTAAGGGTATCTACATCGAGAACGAACAATTCCAAA
>Ga0172382_10011859_pt1 | contig 11458 bp, 10 predicted proteins | sample Leawel138RmetaG_FD_122245 | JGI IMG/M metagenome (GOLD analysis project Ga0172382, IMG submission 122245) | Leachate microbial communities from a municipal landfill in Southern Ontario, Canada - Leachate well 138R metaG | ecosystem: Engineered > Solid waste > Landfill > Unclassified | place...
ACGATCGATTGTCCGTCGCGGAGGATGGTGATCGAATCGGCGATGGACAGGACTTCGTCGAGCTTGTGCGAGATCATGATGCAGGTGATGCCCTCTTTCTTGAACTCGCGTATCAGGCTCAGCAGCTTCTGGCTCTCCTCGTCATTCAGCGATGCGGTGGGTTCGTCGAAAATGAGCAATTCTGCATCCTGGCTGATGGCCCGGGCAATCTCGACGAGCTGTTGTTTCCCCACACTCATCCTGCTCACGATGGTCTGCGGTCTCTCATGCAGCCCGACCTTCCTGAGCAATGGAAAACTGTCCTTCAGGCATGCGTCCCAATCGATGAGGCCGAACCGGGTTTTCATGTGGCCGAGAAAAAGATTCTCATAAATGGAAAGGTAGGGACTGAGCGTAAGTTCCTGGTGAATGATCGCCAATCCGTCGTGCTCACTGTCCTTCGTGCTCTTGTAGTTCGTCTCCTGCCCCTTGAAACGGACCACCCCCTCATAGCTTCCCTTCGGGTAGACACCGCTGATGACGTTCATCAGAGTCGATTTCCCCGCACCGTTCTCACCGACCAGGCAGTGGATCTCACCTTTTCTCACCTTGAAATCGACATTGTCCAAAGCCCGGACTCCCGGAAAGTCCTTGGTAAGGTTCTTCACTTCGAGAATGAATTGATCGCTCATGCCACCTACCCCAACATGCGACCGACCGGCAATGGACCGAAGCCCATTGCCGGAGGTGGTCGCGAATCTCCGATCAGTCAGATGCCGTCTAGCGGATCTGTTCTGCCTTGTAATACCCACTGTCGATCATGACCTTCTGGTAGTTTTCCTTGGTCACGTTGACAGGCTCGAGCAGGTAGGACTTGACCACTTTCTTTCCCGTGTCGTAGGTCGTCGTGTCGAGACGAGCACCCGGGACGTTGGGGGTCTGGCCCTTGAGAATCGCATCGGCGAGGATGATCGCAGCCTTTGCGAGGTCACGTGTGTCCTTGAACACGGTCATGGTCTGCTTGCCGTCCTTGATGTACTGGATGGAAGCGATCTCTCCGTCCTGGCCGGTGACCACGGGGAGGCTGGTCCGGTACTTGGCATCGGTGAGCAGAGCCTCGATGATGGCACGGGCCAACGTATCGTTCGGAGCGAGGACCGCGTCGAGCTTGTAGTTCTTCGCATCGCCGTTGAGGAGGTTCTCCATCCTCTGCTTGGCAAGGTCTGCCCTCCAGTTCTCCGTGGAGATCCTGGTGAAGTTGGCAGTGTCCTTCGAAGTGAGCGGAGCGGGTCCCACGATCTTCAAAACACCCTTGTCCACGAAGGGGCGCAATTCGCTCATCGCACCGTCGAAGAAGAAGAATGCGTTGTTGTCGGTAGCGGAACCGGCGAACAGCGTGATGTACTTCGGATTCGCAGTGGTGGCCTTGTCAAGCTCGAGAGCCTTGACGATCGCGCTGCCCTGGAATTGTCCGACCTTGAAATTGTCGAACGTGATGTAGTAGTCATATTGGTCGGAGCCGGTGATCAGGCGGTCATATGCGATCACCTCGACACCGTCGCGACGAGCGTCGGCCACCGCCGAGAGTACGCCTTCGTTTACCGATCCGATGACCAGCAGGTCTGCACCCTTGGTGATGAAGTCGGAGATCTGCGCATTCTGCTTGGTCTGGTCGGCATCGCCGAACGCAACTTCCGCATCATAGCCCATCTCGATGGCCGCGGCCTTCAGGGCTGCTCCGTCCATCTGCCATCGTTCAACGTGGGTCTCGGGCATCGCGAGCCCGATGAACTTCTTGCCCTGTTCTGCAGCACCTTGTGCAAAGAGCATCGATCCCGCGAGCAACAGGATAAGACACAGTACAGCAATCTTTTTCATGTTCCACTCCTTTCCGTTCGAGCATCAACCGTCATACGATCGGTCGCGAAGATGACAAAACCGGATATAAAAACCGTTTTCGTAACCTTCAACCTCATCGTAACCCCTCCCTTCCCTGCATAGAATGTCAAAAAATGGAAATCCATATCAAAAATTGACCTTCGTCGATGAGTCTCCCCCCGTAACGGGTGTCAGAGCAGCGAGGAGACATCTGCCGCCCCCTGCCTGACCAGCGAAAACGGTCTCTTCGTGATGTCGACGATCGTGGAAGGAACGGTTCCCTGGTGTGCATCCCCACGGATGAACAGGGGGACCGCCTGTCCGAACCGCATCACCATCGCTTCGAAGTCCTCGAGGGATGGTTCTCCCGAGACATTCACGCTGGTACTGAAGATCGGCCTTCCCAATAGCGAAAGCACCTCCTGCAAGAACTCATCGGCGGGGATCCGTATCGCACAAGTGTTTTCTGTCGCAGTCCTTACGATCGCCGTCAATGGGCTTGGCCACAATGCAAGCACTTCAGGAGGCAACGGATCCGCAGCGATTCTCAACGCCATCGCCTCGTTCACGAGCCGGATGAAAGGTTTTGTTTCGGCCCGTCCCTTCACCATCCGCAAGAGGGGTTCCGATTCGGGATCTGCGCCCACGATGCCATAGATCGTGTCACAGGGAATGATGGCGATTTCTCCGTTCCGCAAGTGTTCCGCAAGGATATGCGCGCTTCCGGGGACTTTTCTCTCTACGATCATGCGAGTGCCTCCTCCCTATCTTCTCATCGTGACGATGATACGTTTCCTTTTTCGCAACAGATGCAAGAGCAAGGAGCAGATCAGCGTGCCTGCACAACCGATGCCAAGGTTCACCCATCGGGAGAATCCGGGAAAGGCTCCCTTGCTGCCGGCAACGGCAGATTCTCCCGTCTGTGGAGCATCGGGGATGTTCACGCTGAGGTTTCCTTCGTCATCTTCAAAGAAATACACCGATTCGCCCCGTTGCACGTATCCCAGGATGCGAGCATCGTCAAGCAACTCGTTCTCATCCCAAACGGTTTGCAGACGATGCTCGAGGTCTCGCAGTCGCAACACCAGTTCGTCATGCTCCCTCTGGCGACTTTCCACGGTCTGTCGGAGATGCGAATTCACGATGAATCCCTTCGTTCCGAACATACCTTCGGCCAATGCGGAGAAAACGAGGATAGTACTGATAAATAAAGCTACATAATTCCTTGTCATCTGCTTACCGAAACGCTATAATGCATTACATATCATACTGACAGTGGTGGGCGTTGTAAAGCGATGCCTCTTCTGCCGAAGGGAGAGCTCAAGAACCCATGCAAAAACATCGAGAATCGAGCCCCGTTGGCATCATCGCAGTTTCCGCGATCATCACCATCGCCGTCCTTGTGCTTCTCTCCTACCTGTTCGTCAGGCACCTGATGCCGATGTATGACCTTTCGATCGAGACCATCTACTCGATTCTTGTCCGGTTGCTCCCGATCAGCATCGGGATCGTGCTCGTGCTGATTGCCATGGCCATCGCTCCTCCGAGGATTCCCAAGGATACCGATGAGGACGACATGATTCCCAAGGATGAGTATACCGCTCCCCTGTATACATTGCCTTCCGAAGAGGAACCCATCGGGGTCCCCTTGTCGCTTGAACGTGCCACATCGGCCAAGGAAGTTCCTCCCCCACCGGTTCCCCAGCGGTTCGAGGAGCCGATGGCCCCTGCGATCAGGAAATTCGAGAGCAAGCTGCGAGACGTCCGGGATATGGAACGGATGGAAATTCCCCCCGAGCTGCGGTTCGAAGAGGAATCCCCCGTCGAAGTCGAGCTTCCGTCACCTGTCCTGGACGAGGCGAATGAACCGGAAGCCGCCGTACCGGTCGTCGAAGAAGCCGAGGTTCCCGTCATCGAACCTGAGGTCGACCGTGAAGTCGCCGACATCCACGAGAGACTTTCCCGTGCAGTCCTCTTCGGTGAGTATCCCTATCAGGTGGATCCCGAGAGCGATATCGGGAAATTGCTCGAACCGATCGGGGAAACGGCAACTGCCGAGCTTCCTGAGAGTTATCATGAGTTGCTCGAGGACACCTTCGAATCGAGGCTGGAAGAAGAGCTCGGCGAGGCGAAGAACCTCGGATACGATATCACGGTCGCCTCGATCACCTTTCCCTCCCAAGGATCTGATCCGCACTCCGTGGATGCAACGGTGGTACAGAGCCTCTTCAACAAGCTCGGCATCACCTCGTTCTTCTACCTTACCGATGAGACAAGCGTTGGTGCGATATTGCCGTTCTATGGATTCTCACAGGCTCGTCGCTATTTCGCTTCTCTGTTGGAAAGTCTGCGTAAGCAGCACGCCAAGAGTGCCGTGCAGATCGGTTTTGCCTGCCTGTCGGGACGTGACCTCGATACCGGCGGACTGCTCAGGGAAGTTTCTCTCGCCGCGGAGATTGCCACCCAGCAGGGAGGCTTCAGCCTGATCGGATATGATGATGCCCTCGAGGAAGAATCGGGTTCCTTGCAAACCTGAGTATCAATTCAATCTTTCAGGGGTATGTCGAACGCCATGCGGTCCCGTGCCAAGAATGTCGGGGGGAAGATCTCGCGTGCCTCGTCCAGAAGGATGCGCAACTCGCGATCGGTATAGCGGGGGCTGTAGTGGATCAAGCCCATCGAGGCGACCTTCGCATCCCTGGCAATCATGGCCGCCTGGCTGGCGGTCATGTGTTTCTTCTCCATCGCGCTCTCTTTCAAGGATTCATCGAACATGCCCTCGCACAGCAACAGGTCGGCGTCATGCACATGCCGTGCGATGCTGCTCTTGTAGAGCGTGTCGGTGACATAGGAGAAAGTCCTTCCCGGACGCGCTTTTCCCATGATGTCCCGGGGCTCGATGGTACGGCCGTCATCGAGCACGACGGGTTCGCCATGCTGGAGCCGGTTCCACATCGGACCGCGTGGTACCTGCAATTCCATCGCCTTCTCGGGATGGAAGAGCCCCGGCCTGTCCTTTTCGCGCATGGTATATCCGTAACACGGCTTGGTATGGTCGAGGCGGAACGCCTCCACCGAGTATTCGTCGTTATCCACGATGAGCCCGGGCTTGATAGTCTTCACGATGATCTCATAATTGATGTACATGTCGAGCAACTTGCGGGTCTGGGAGATGTAATCGTGCAACCGCTCCGGACCGTAGATGTACAGAGGCTCCTCACGATCCACCTGCGAACTGAGCATCAGCATGCCTGGCAGGCCGGTGACATGATCGGCATGCATGTGCGAGATGAAGATCGCGGAGATTTTCTTCCATTTGATGTTCAGCATCTTCAGGGATATCTGGGTCCCTTCCCCGCAGTCGAAGAGGAAGAGGTCTCCCTCCCTCCGTACGATCGCAGAGGTGAGAAACCGTCCGGGAAGCGGCATCATGCCGCTGGTGCCAAGTACAAAGACTTCAAAATTCATGCTTTCAGACTACCTTCGAATCAATCTTGTTGCAACAGCTCGAGCGGGGAAATCTTGCGAATCCTGTGCAGGGAGAACTGCACCGTGACACTGCAGATCACCAACATCGTGGCGCAGATGGTCAGGATCGGCCTCCAGGAGATGACCACGGGAAAGTCCAGAAGATAGTATTGCAGTCCGGGAAGTCCGGTCTTCGCAAGCCAGCTGAGCACCACCGCCAGCTGGCTTCCGATACCGAGGCCGATGCCCACGCCCACGGTCATGCCCAACAGCGTGACCGTCATCACTGCGGTGAGGAATGCCAGGAAGAGGGAAAGTGTGGTCGCGCCCATGGTCTTGTACAGTGCGATCGACTGTAGGGAATCCTGGATCATCTCCTGTGCGATGGAGCCGACATAGACGCCCGCGACGAGCAAGATCATGAGGAAGACGAGGAGGATCACTTGCCTGCTGGTGACGAAATTCCGATACACCGTCCCATTGAATTCATCCCAGGTCGCATAGGAGAGCGTTCCGGTCCCATTGGCGCTTTCGATCTGCGTGACCACAGAGGCAAGGTCGGAAAGGGTTCCTTCGTGCACCAATATCTCGGTCCGGGCGTTCTTCTCCTTCGGGAAATACCGCAGCGCACTCTCGATATCCATGAAGATCAGCGAGGAATCAAGCTCGTGGTATCCCGAATCGTACAAGGCCTTGACGTTGGCGAGCACCGGCCTGACCACGGCACTGGAGGAATCGGGAACGATCATGAATGCCACCCGATCACCGATCTGCACCCCGAGCTGTGAAGCCACCGTCGTGCTGAGCATTACTGAGGCAACCGCACCCTCTTTTTGCAATGCGGAGCCTTGGAAGGAAAGCTGGCTGCTGCGACGCTCGTTGAAGTAATCTTCCCCTATTCCCTTTATCCTCACCTCGGCGGTCGCCTCCCGCGAGTAGACGATACCGAAGCCCGAGACCACATAGTCTGCGCTGAGGATCGAGCTGTCGGAAAAGTGGATGCGTTCGTCCAGCCGTTCGGGAAACTCGATCTGTATGTGGCCATCCTGCAATGTGATATATTTCTCGGTGATGCCATCCATCATGCCGTCCATGAAGATCAGCGCGAGGACCAGCGGGATCATGACGAGCGAGATGAGCAATGCGGAACGCAACAGCCGCATGCGATCATAGCGCGACTGGAAGCGGACCGAAAGGAGTCTTCCCACCAAGAACAGGGAGAACGGGATCTTCATGAAATGCCCTGGAGCGACCTGTTGTGCAACAGGTATACGGTGGAACACCGGGACGCGAGCTCCATGTCGTGCGTCACCATCAGCAACGTCCTGCCCTCTTCCTTCACCAGGTCGAACAATAAGTTCTCGATGGCATCGGAGGAGTCCTCGTCGAGCGATCCGGTCGGTTCGTCGGCGATGATCAGGTCGGGGCTGTTCATCAGCGCGCGGCAGATGGCGACCCGCTGCCGCTCCCCCCCGCTGAGCTTTCCCGGTTTGTGATGCAACCGCTGTGCAAGCCCGACCCTGTCGAGCAGTTCGGTCGCACGGGCCGTCACCTCCTTGCGCATGGCGCCGCGGATCATCGCGGGAACGCACACGTTCTCAAGTGCGGAGAAATCCTCGAGAAGGATATGTGACTGGAACACGAAGCCCACGTGCCGGTTCCTGAAGCGGGAGAGCTCACGATCACCCATGCCGCCCAGATCCTTTCCCTTGAACAAGACGGATCCTTCGGACGGCCGGTCCAAAGCCCCCGCGATGTTGAGGAAGGTACTCTTTCCGCATCCGCTCTTTCCGGTGATCGCCACGGAAGAGCCCTCCTCCAACCCGAAGTCTATGCCTTCGAGGATGATGAGCGAGGAATCTCCTGAAATGAAACGCTTGGTCACGGTACGGAACTGCAGCAACGTGTCAGTCATGATACAACATCTCCATGGGTTCTTTGTGAAGCGTCCGCCTGCATCCGAGATAGGTGAACCCCAGCGAGAGCGCAAGTACGGACAGGAATATCACCACCACCTCGGAAGCCCGGATGGTCGTGGTGAACGGATAGGACAGCAACAGGTTGTTTTGCCGGGTGAACAGGTACTGGAGCGAGTTCATCCACCCGAAGACCCGACCGATATGCTTGCCCAGCAACACCCCGCCAGCAACCCCGATCACTTCGCCGATCAGCGTGACGATCGCCGCCTGTCCGAGCAGTATCCGCGTCGCGTCGGAATGTCCGGAACCTACTGCGCGAAGGATCGCGAGCTCCCGCTGCTTTGCATGCAGGAGCCTGGAAGAGGCGTTCCTCATGTTCACCCCGAGGATCACGAACATGAAGAAGAGGAAGAGATACATGAGGACTTTCTCCAACATCAACGCCGAGTGGAAGGCACTGTTCACCTGTTGCCAGGTCCTCACCGTCGCGGTCGGATACATCGCCTTGATGTCGCGCACTACCGACGCCTGACGATCGATCGTCTGCTCATCGAGATACAGTCCGTACAGGATCCGTTTCGGTCCGATCGCTGCTTCCAAGGGAGAGAGTTCGCCGATCATCGTCGACTCGTCGAACTCGGGCAGACCCGATACGAACGCACCGGTCCCCTTCAGTTCGACGGTCATGGGAGCCAATACCACCGCGCGACCCGATGCGAGGATCGTCATCCTCATCGTATCGCCCGGTTGCCAGGCGAGCTTCAGGGCGAGGACCGAACCGAGAGAGACATTCCCCTCGCCCCCGACCGTTCCTCCCACGATCCTCGTCTGCCGGGAGAACGGATTGTCGGAATGCCATATGGCGTCATCGACCAGCCTGAGACGTGCCGTCAGGTAACGGTTCGATTCCACATCCTGCACCAGCACCTGGGTATTCACATACGGATGCACCTGCACCACATGGGCTGCACCCTCCAGCTTGCCGGCCACATCGGCAACCTTCAACGACGTCGCATCCGCAGCGGGGAAACTTACTTGGAGATGAAAGGACTCGATCGACTTCACCTGTTCGAGCAGCTCCTCCTGCAGGCTGTTCATCAACGAGAGCATGATGATGATCGCCAGCATGCCCACGGCGATGCCGGTCATGATCACGAGGGCGGCATTCCTGTGACGATTGCTTTTTGAAAATGCATAGCGCCATGCAAGATGCAGGGTGAACATCATCGCTCCTTGCGGTACTCGAGGCTCAGCACGCGTTTTCCGTCGGGTGCATAGGTGACATCGACATAAGGACGCCCGTTCTCGAAGAGGGTGACTACACTCGTCCCATCGGTCCTGTGACGCGTAGCCCGCACGGGAATATCGTCAGACCACTCCGTCTGGGTCTGCAAATTTCCGCCTGCGTACCATCGTTCGATCCTGCGCACCTGTTGTCCTTCGATGACCTCGACCGATTGGTCGAGCACTCCACTTGGGTCGTACTGATACCTGATGGTCGTCCGGGTCCCATCAGATTCCGTGCGCTCAAGTTTCACCAACATGCCGTCGGGGCCATAAGTCTTTTTCACCTTCAGTCCGTCGGAGACCTCCTCGACCGCCAGCTGTCCAGCCTCATCATGGGACACGGTGGTGACGACCTTCGGTTCCTCTCCGGCCCACACGTCTTGGACGACCAGGTTCCCGGGATGGAAACTGAGTTTGGCGAATGAGTTGCCCGAAGCCTCGCCGAATACCGAGATGCCATCCGATGAGGAATAGAGGCGTTGCACGGTCCCTTCCTGCGTGCCGATGATCCTGAGACCCGCGAGGTTCCCTTCCGATCCGCGATAGTAGGTGACCAGCGCGACCAGCTCGCCATCGACGAGCTCCTTGGTCTCCACCAATCTTCCGTCGGCGTATCCGTGGAGTGTCATCGATACCGTCCCGTATGCATTGCGGGTAATCTGGATCGGCAATGAATTGTCGAATGTGGTGCGCACGATCGCCTCGGGTTCCCCAAGCTCATCAAAGTACTGTTCCGTCACGACCTTCGATTGCCTGTCGGAAGCATCGAACACCGTCTCCACCTGCATGGCAAGATGGCCGCGGTCGTACAACAGTTTCCGTTCGGTAGCATCGTCGGTCTTGTCCACCTGGAGCACATAACGATATGCATCACGGTCAGCCGCCTCGATCTCCCCGAGGCTTTGGCCGAGGCTGTTCGAGCGGTAGAGTGCTCCGCTGATCGGTAGGGTCGAGAGCAACAACCCCACCAGGGCACCGAAGAACAACCTCCCGCGCGTCATCACGCCATGCCCACCAACGCATCGAGGAATTCTTCCTTGTCGAACGGATGGATATCCCCATACCGTTCCCCCACCCCGACGAATGCCACGGGAATGCCGAGACTCTCGCCGATCTGGATGAGGGACCCCCCCTTTGACGCGGAGTCGTACTTGGTCAGGATCAGGGCATCGATGCCGATCGCCTGGTCAAAGAGCTGCGCTTGGCTGAGTCCGTTCTGTCCTGTGGTGGCATCGATGACCAAGAACTTCTTGTAACAGTCGGGGGACGTGATCTTCGATCGGATCACCTTGTCGATCTTCTGCAGCTCGCGCAACAGGTTCTCCTTGTTGTGCATCCTTCCTGCGGTGTCTGCGAGGACCAGACGCTCCCCTTTCGCCTTGGCGCTTTGCATGGCGTCGAAAATCACCGCTCCGGGATCGCTGCCGTGGGATTGCTTGATGATGCGGCAGCCGGTCCTCTGTGCGTGCAGGTCGAGCTGGTCGATCGCCGCAGCCCTGAACGTATCCGCGGCAGCGAACAGGACCGACTCCCCGCGTTCCTTGTAGTACGTGGCAAGCTTGGCGATGCTGGTCGTCTTGCCCACGCCGTTCACGCCCAGGATCAGGAAGATGTTCGTCTCATCGGGGACCAATGCCGGTGCATAACCGTTGATCTTCTCGGAAAGCAACCGCTTCATCAACCGTTGCAAGTCCTGCGGGGAGGTGCTTTTCTCCGATTTTGCGAGCTTCCTCACCGCATCCGAGATATCCATCGCACACTTCGCCCCGAGATCCCCCTCGATGAGCATGTCCTCAAGGTCTTCGAAAAATTGTTCATCGAACGTCCGTATGCCGAACAGCGCTTTCAACCGAGCGCCAAAACTCTTCTTCATGGCAAATCCTCATGTGGTGTCATGGAAAACTATACTTTGTTTTTTGGTAATATGCAAACAAACGCAACGCCGTATCCACCAGAGAGACTCCCATCGCTCCGGCAGCTCCCAGCAGAAGCGGTTGCCAAGCGATCATCCCTTCGTCATTGGTGGAAATCGATGCCGCCAAGGTATCGATCGTGATCGTAAGCGCACCGAAAAGCAGTGTCCTTCCCAGGGAACGATACATCGCCTCTTGCGAGCGGAGTACCTGCGATCCTTGGTGCATCCACGGGACTTCGAAGGAGAGCTCGAGGTGTTGCGCCTCCTCGGAGGATTGTACGGTCATCTCCTTCATCCCATTGCTTCTGGCATGGATTGCGAACGGAACCTGCACCGATTCCCACAGGAACGGCAACGGCCGTTCCTGTTCACCGGGAATCGAGATCACCGCATTGCGTGAGGTGCTGGTCACCAGCAGCGGCCTTTGTCCCGAACGCACCAAGTCAGGGGAGATCCGTTGGACGGCATTGCTTTCCACCACTACGGAGACGGTGGACGGGTCATGGCCGTAGGCATCGAGTTGCAGCACATGCGTTCCCGGTTCCAGCAGGAGGGTCCCCTGGATGGGAGCGACTGCTTTCCCATCCACGGAAACGGTGAGATTCGGTGCGTCGGTATCCATGACGACCATCCCGTAAGCGGTTTTCGCCAGATGGGTCACCAGCGCGAGGCGCGCTTCATCGAGCAAGCCGGAAACAACGGATGGCAACGCAATCCTGTCGAACAGGAGTTCCGCCTCGTCGGTCGGTCCGCTTCTCAGGAACAACCTCACCCGCACGAATGCATCGAACGGCTCGATGGAACAGCTTGCCAGCATGTCGAGTGCATGCACGGAAAAGAGGTACTCGAGCACAATCCGGTCATCCGAATGTACAGCCTTCGCGAGCGCATCGGAGAGCCCGAGGTCTATCCAGGCCGGCTCGACCGTTTCGGGCGGATCGACAACCGGATCGCCAAGCGGAAATGCATCGACGAAGCCCTCTTTCGCGGCAAGTGATGCGTGGCGCTCGGC
>Ga0172382_10011860_pt1 | contig 11456 bp, 6 predicted proteins | sample Leawel138RmetaG_FD_122245 | JGI IMG/M metagenome (GOLD analysis project Ga0172382, IMG submission 122245) | Leachate microbial communities from a municipal landfill in Southern Ontario, Canada - Leachate well 138R metaG | ecosystem: Engineered > Solid waste > Landfill > Unclassified | place...
TAAAGACATCAGTAAATCATCACATCAACAACTATGCCCCGATTTGCAACCAGCGTGACCAATCTCCGTTCCTCGGAGATCCGCGACCTGATGAGCCTCGCTACGGCTCCCAATATCATCTCCTTTGCAGGCGGTATGCCTGGCAATGAACTGTTCCCGCTCGAAACAATCGACCGGATTTATCAGTCGCTCACCGAAAAGGAAAAACAGACGGCAATGCAGTATGGGCCGACCACGGGCTTGCCATCGCTGTTAGAATCACTTTCAGGCTATCTGGAAAAGAAGGGTTTACCGATAAAAACCAATCGACTGATAATCACCACAGGAGCACTGCAGGCCATCCATATCCTTGCCAAGGCATTTATCGATCCCGGAGATCCGATACTGGTGGAGACTCCCAGCTTTATCGGAGCACTCTCCGCCTTCCGTGCCTATGGGGCAAACCTGATATCTATCCCGCTAAAAGAGGACGGAATGGATACCACACAACTCAGGAAGAGGCTCCACTCCACCCTGCCCGCCCCCAAATTCCTCTATTATACGCCCAACTTCCATAATCCCGCGGGAATAATTTACTCACCGAAGGTGAAGCAGGAGATCGTGGAGCTATTGAAAGAGAGGGATATCCCCATCATCGAAGATGATGTCTACAGCGACCTCTACTTTTATGAAGAAGACCTGCCCGGGATGCGGTTGATCAAGGCGGAAGACCCGGAAGGAATCGATGTCTGCTACGTAGGATCATTTTCCAAGATCCTGGGACCCGGATTGAGGCTGGGGTGGATGCTGGTTCCGGAAGAGATCTACCGGAAATGCGAACTGATCAAACAGTCGATCGATGCCTGCTCGCCCAGCATATCACAGGTGATCGCCGACAAATTTATCCGGCGGGAGGATGTGTACGATTATACGGCAAGTGTGCGGCAGGAATATAAAAGACGCGGATTGGCCATGATCGAGGCATTGGAAGCGTCACTGCCACCTTATGTGACTTTCGAAAGGCCACGCGGAGGATTCTATACCTGGCTCCGGTTGCCGGAAGGTTGTGACGCGACTGCCATTTTGAAAAGATCAATCGGGAAGGGAGTTGTCTTTGTCACCGGAAAGACTTTCGATCCCGACGCCGTTAAAAATGATTTTATGCGGGTTTCTTTCTGCAATACCGATGTGGAAACCATCCGGAAAGGTATCCCGCTGATCGCAGAGGCCATAAAAGAGGTATGCGGCCGTTGAGCCGCACACCTTTTATTGAACCTATTTATTGAACTTTCGGGTTTACACCCCTTAAAATTTATGATCACACCCAGGAAAAAGGAGTATCTGGGGCGTGAATGGCGATAGCTATCATGTTGATACCAGTAAGCTAAATCTCTTTCAACTGCGTCGGCGAGGCTATCAGGTTTACTTTCATAAAAAAAATGAAAGAGTGCGATTTCGTCTGTCTGTAACACAATAAAATTATAAGTGTGATACAAGTATGCGAATTTCTGACCCCGGAGAACTATACACGAGAAACGGAAGGTCTGCTGGAAGCGACCAAATTTCAAATGTAGCCTCTTTGGATAAGTCATATTGCGAGGGGTCCTCCTTGGGATTTTCCATTTCAATTATTCAATCACTTTGGCTTCTCTCATTCCCCGTTCAACATATTCCCATAAGTTCTTCTCAATGATATGGACGATGTCGAAGATCATCAGCCCGTCTGATGTCGCCAGGTTCATCGTAATAGAGGCTGTAAGTCCCTCGGGATTATCATAAAACTGGCTGGCAAGCACACCACCGTAAAAAGGATTATTTCCCAATACCGTCTTTAACTTTTCATTCGATCCCTCCACGCAAAACCAGATATTTTGTTGTGCGAGCAGATCGGTTTCATTTTGTATCTCGGGATTGTTTTCCATATACTCCTCCTTGGTGATCGTTGTGTAGTAGTTGCCAACAGCGTAAAGGTCGAATAGTTCGGCATAGCCGGTATTCATATAGGTGGGGCTTGCCCAGTCAAAATCGACAGAAGGGTCGTAATCTTTACTGGCGAAGTTCACACCTACTTCGAAGTATGTAGGATACCATGCACCGGTATATGTGCCGAAAGAGATCGAAGGATTGACTGATTTGATTGCTCCCCGGGCTTTTTCCATAAAATCACGGATCACCGTTGCGCGCCATTCGATCCACTGCAGAAAATATTTACCTCTATGAGGATAAAGGTTTCCGCTCGCATCCTTTTGCCATTTGTAAATATCATCAGGGAAGGCATCTAATTCCTTACCTAAATACTCTTCAAACTTAGTGCGAGACAACATTGAAAAATCGGCTGTAAACCCGTCGTAGCGGACTCTGTCGAGGATGATACCGTCCAGATCCCTATATTTTCCAACCACCTCTTTAAAGATATTGAGAATATACTCCTGATACTCTTCGTTGACAGGATTGACCATTGCCGAATACTTCTGTTTTTCTTCGGTAATAGGAATGAAAGAGACCTCCTCTGCAGGTGGATATACTACGGAAGCCCACTCTGATCTGTTTTCTTCTTCGTAGACCGGGCCGATATCAAAAAAGTTATGCCCTGCTACAAAAGTATTGAGCGAAGCATGGACTTTGAGGCCAATGTCGTGTCCCTTCTCGATATAATATCCTAAATAGTCGAATGTATAATGGATCTCTTTTTTATTCCAACGAGTGAGTTTTGGGGCATATTGGCTGTCATACAATACATGACCGGAGATTGGACGGATATCCACCACGATATCGGTAAACCCTAACTCTTTTACTTTCTCCAGATAATAATCAATGGTGTCTTTATCATTAAAATGATGTATGTTGGCTGTAGCGTCAATCCACATTAATGATGGAGTTGTATTTTTAGGAGTTGCGTTTTTTTTACTGTCACATGATATCCCCAAAAATGCGAATAGCAGTATGGCAGATAGGGTGGATAGGTGTAATAAAAATCTTTCTCGTTTCATACGATTATTTTTTTTCTTTATTTTGATGTATGCAACTCGCTTATTATCATGTTTTTGCATGAGAACAGTTGTCATGCTCGTTTCATTTTTTGATTATCTGTCTATGATCATTGTTTATCTTTCGTTATTTCCATATTGTTGTGACGCTACCCATTATACCGGCATAGGTCAAAAACTTTCTTCTGTCCATGCTATTTTCCCTTTTTCAATTATTCTCCTATCGCCGTATTGATTCCTCTCTTCACATATTCCCACTGATTGGCCATTTTTAAATGGATCATATCGAATAGAAAGTAACCGTCACACTCATCCATACATGCTTTTACAGAATTAACGATTGCCTGATTCTCCTGCTCCTGTGTCGCTCGGTCTTGGCTGTCCCAATTACCGACATCCGGACCGCTTGCCACCATAGGGCAACTATCTTTTATTTTATCTTTGGCCAACTTGGAAAAACCCTGCATCGTCCATTCGCTCGAGCCATACACATTGAGAGGAGAGGCATATGCGCCCATCAGCATTTGATCCATCCTATCGGCATATCCGTAGTCCTTGTATTTCTCTGTAGCCCATTTGTATGAAGTGCCGGGATTATATTTGGGACTTGCCCAATTTACACCTACTTCGTAATAGGTAGAGTACCATGCTCCGACATATACGCCAAATTTTATTTCCGGATTTACTGACTTCACGGCGTTGCGCGCCTTCTCCATAAAGTCGTGAATTACTTTTGCCCTGAATTCTAACCACTTGGTCAAATAAGACGGATAGGGATTCATAGCGGTAAGCTGTTGCATCGTTGTGCCCGGTGGCAGAATATCATCAGGGAAGTTTGCTATTTTGATGTTTCCCAGATAGGACTCGAATTTTGTCCTGGTGATCTCCGAAAAATCGGATTGGATTCCATCAAATCGACCTCTGTCGAGAATAATTCCATCCAGGTCATATTTTGCCAGATCTTTTAACAGGTCACATAAAAACTCTTGCACCTCCTCGTTGGCAGGATTGAAGAATTTTGTACCTGTCCCGGCATCCATGGTGTTTGTGATGCCGATTGAAAGATTCTCAGCGGTAGCCCATGCCTTTTTTGAAGGATCTCTATAGAGAATTCCACTGTTACCCAAGCCACTGCCGTGGCCTCCTACCATTGTATTGAACCCGGCATGTGTTTTTAGTCCCAGCTTCTTCGCCTCGTCAATGAACGCCTGTAGATAATCCCATGTAGCTGTGCGTTCAACCTTTGAATAGACACCGTTCACCCATGCTCCCAGCCAATCTACCTGTTGAATTCCTGCCACTGATGATTTGTAGAGGATGTCTCCTGATGTAGGACGAATATCTACAACGATGTCGGTAAACCCGGCATCGTTGGCGAGTGCAAGATCACGTGCAATATTCTCCCGGTTATTGGCAAAGTCGGGGAAATTGGCAGCTGCATCGATCCAAATAAATCGAGGTTTTTCCTTGTTTTCTTTGGGGGGATCGGGGAATTCATATCCCGGATCCTCAGGGTGATCATTTCCACAGGCGAATATTGTTAAAAAGAAACCTGTGAATAGTAGACTAACAAAGAGATGACGAGTAATAGCGATGATCTTAGTCATAAGTTTAAAGAAAAATGTGATCCCTGTCTCTACATTTAATTGAATGAGTGAATAGTTTCACTCATTCAATTAAAGAGGTAGAAATTGTAAGATAGGGATAACCCAGAGTTATATATCTTTTTTTGAATGATTATTAAATATCAATACAGTCGTATTGTACACAGACGATAGCCCCATTCGTGAACATGAAGTAGAGATACATATAGTAGCCGTCATCCGATACCTTCAGGATCACATCTCCTGTGCCATTTCCATTTTGTCCACCGAGATCCTTTCCTCCGTAGAGACCTATCGGCGCTTGCCATACCGGCGTTGTGAAAGTAGAAGTACCACTTACGTCGAACAGGTAGATGGAGTCGTCTGAACCCCAAGTGAAGGAGTTGACGGAGTTGCTTGCTGCATATGGACAGTTGTTAAAGACAGTGTAATCGGCTGCATTTTGTATCCAGTTGGCACTAATTTCAGGCCCTAAGGCTCTTATCGTGTTGGTACTTCCATTGATCCATGCAAATTTTCTTGGTGCGGCATAATAGCTTACAAAGTAATCAGCGTTAGGATTTGAGGGGTCGGTTGCCACGATATCGGCATTATTTCCCCATCCTCCTTCAATTCCCGAAATGGTTATAATCTCAGGAGTATGTGATTGGAGAATTCCATTTTTAACCTGCCAGCGGGCAAAGGAAAGGTCGGCTCCCAAAATTGCGGCAGTAATGATGGCATCTCCGTCGATACTCCCTTTTACCGATAGTTTGCGTCCGATAGCCGTAGACCCGCTTCCACTCCAGTCAATGAATAGTTCAGGCGTACCGTTCACACCTTTAATATTCCATACTTTAAATGTGCCCGCATTGGGAGCCAGATTACAAACCAGGATATTATTTCCGTCGTCGGCTGTTGCGAAAAAGTTGGTAAGACTTCCAACGATTGATCCCATATTAGGCATTGTACCCACGATAGCACCTGTTTTACGGTCAAGATATTTCGATGGCACATTCCTTGTGTTGACAACCACGTAATCTTTGGTTACCGCAATACCGGTCGTCATGTGTAATTCGGAGAGACCGAGGTCGGCCATGATTGTTTTAGTCCATAGAACTTTTGCACTACCTGTCCGGATGCCGAAATCCACCTTGTTAGGTACATCTTTCCGTACTTTATACACCGCCTTATTCACGCCATCCTGTGCCGTTACAGTAATGGGGAGCTCTTCATTATAATTCAACGCTACCGTCCTTGGATCGGGACTGAGGGTGGCACCGTGAGAAATATTCACTTCAGCGAGTGATTCTCCAATATCCTCAAGCGAAATCAGAGAAATCGTCTTTAGTTCTTCATCGATTATTCCACTGATCCCAAGAGATTTTAATTCAAAGCTGGTAATTTTTGCTTCTGCACTTTTCCGGATTTCTGCCACTATCTTGTAATCCCTCTTATTTTTTGTCTGATCTGTTACAGTAACATAATTTTCTTTGGTCAGATCGAGATATAAGAGAGGAGGGGTGATGGCTACATTGTCATCCAGATTTGCCTCAATTCGAACATTTTTCAAATTGTCTATTGTCAGCACATTGTTTGATGTGAGGGGATAGTTATATGGGAAAACAATTGTAATGATTCCCCTCTCATAATCTATTTCACTGGTGAAACTGTTCTCGCTACTCTCGTCGCCGTAGAAAGAGGCCGTAAGACTATTGATCCCATGACGGGAAACCGATGGAGTCAGATCCTCTACCTGTTGGCATCCAATCATTATGAAAACGACAGAACAGCATATCGCTATGATAGTTAATATATTCTTTTTCATCGCTTCTATCTTATTTTAGTTATTTCCAACTATCGTATTGTTCAATTAACGCGTTATTTGCCAATTCAGCGTCAGGGATGGGAAGTATATAATTCTTTGTTGAGAATTTCCTATCCTGATAATCCACATCGATATACTCATAGTTATCGCCGGTAATCTTGAATCCGTGGCAGCGATAGTTGTTATACTCTATATGTGCGAGCCGCCATCTTCTCATATCCCAGAAGAGATGTCCCTCATAAGCCAATTCTACTTTCCTTTCATTGCGATAGTCGTTGAACCATTGCTCTCCGGAGGAGGATTTAGCGGGCAGGTTTACTCTTTCTCGTACTTCATTCATTGCCTCTCTTGCTTCACCCGGTTTGTTAAGGCGAAAAGCCGCTTCAGCTTTGTTGAGCAGCACTTCGGCATATCGGATTTCAACCCATGTCTGTGTGCTCGGAACTCCTTTTATATCAATCAGTTTCTCGTCCATGAGCTTTCTGAGGAAGTATCCGGTGGTAGTATGCCCGTAAGTATAGGGTTGCGCCCTGTAAGCCATAAAGGTGCCGTATATACCGTTTACGGAATTCTGCATCGTATTTCCTTTCCATGTGCTGCCCGGGTAGATCACAGTTGCTTTGAAGCGCGGTTCCAACTCTTCATAGGGAGGACGTGTTGCATTCCCGGTATAGTAAGGAGTCCAGTCCATTTCTGTACCATCTGCCTTTTCGTAACTCTCCACCATCTCCTGTGTGGGAGTACCTAATCCGCCGAACTCATAACCGTCGCTCAGAGGCACATAGTCCCGGTCGAACGTATGGTTGGGTTTTAGCTCACTATACTTGAACTCAAGGATTGATTCATTATTACTTCCTTTCCATGAATCGGCATAATTTGCTGTCAGTTCGAACAGGTCGGAGTCAATTACTTCATTGGCCGCGTCATAGGCTGCTTGCCAACGTTCTGCATAAAGCATTGCTCTCGATTTAAAAGCGAGTGCAACATACTTGGTTATTCTTCCTTTCTCCTGGGGAATCCACGTCTCAGGAAGATTGTCAATAGCGAAATCAAGATCTTCTTCAATCAGGTTCCAAGTCTCTTCATTTGAGCTACAAGCCTTGTCCTTTTGCATCTCATCAAGACGGGTATAGAGGATTACACCGTCGAACCGTCTGGCAAGTTGGTAATAAATAAAAGCACGGAAGAAACGGGTTTGTGCCTCCCAGCGTCTGTTCATACTCTCAGGGAAAGAGGAGTAGAGTTCCATTGAATGCAGGAATTCGTTCATTCTCCTGATCTTGTTGTAGGCATCTGTCCAATTGCTGTAGAAGCATGCGGCCGAGGTGACGGTCTCCGGATTAAATACATAATTGTTGGGGTGACCGGCTTTGTGCCCAAGCGCATAAGATCCATACTTGAAAGTGCTGGTCAGACTCTCAGTCAGACTACCTGCAAACTGTTGGTCTCCAAACTGTCCATATTGATGCAGATAGGTGTAAAAACCATTTACATAAAGATCAACGCTCGATTCCCTCTCCCATACAATTTTATCAGTAACTTGGTCGGTAGGGGTCAGGTCCAGCCAATCCGAACATCCTGATAAGATGATGACGGAGATGGCCAAAGATAGAAATTTTATGTTTATTTTTTTCATTACAGTTAAATTAAAGAGGTTATAAAGAAAAATTCAGACCGAATGATAATGTCCTCTGTTGAGGATAATATCCGTTATTCACTCCGGGTGATTCAGGGTCGATATTGTATTTTGTCAGCTCACTGAACGTAAATACATTCGATCCCTCAACGTAAAATCTAACCCTGTCAATCCCTGCATTTCTTATGATAGAGCGTGGTAGGGAATATCCAATCTGGAATGATTTCAGACGGAGGTAGTTACCGTTCCTGTACCAGAATGTAGATGAGTAAGCGTTATTGGTACTTACATTTACCAGTGAAAGGCGAGGGAATTCAGCATTGGTATTGTCCGGTGTCCATGAGTTCTCAGGAAGGAACTGTGGTGAGTTACCGCCATGATAGAATAACTTGGTAAAAGCGGTATTGTCCATAATCCCTTCGGAACCGGTGGAAGTATATACCCCTGTCAATGCGACCGTACGACCTAATCCGGATTGGAACAAGATATCAAAATCGAACCCTTTCCAACTCCCGTTTAGGTTGAGAGAGGTCTGAAACTTGGAGTAGGGGCTTTTACCCACATATCCCATATCTTGTGCATAGGATATTTTCCCATCACCATTTCGATCCTTGTATCTGATGTAACCGGGGAGTACGGGCGATCCGGTAATGATGGGGGAATTATCGATTTCTTCTTGCGACTGGAAAAGTCCTTCGGATATAAATCCAAGTTGTGAACCAACCTCTTTACCGGTTAATTTGCGGTAATCGGGTGTGTTTTCGGAGTCGCCTGCATAATATAACCATCTCCTGTAGGCCAGTGTCCCTACCCATTTAACGCCATATCTGAAATCGCCTATCTTGTTATTATGGGAGATGGTAAAATCGAATCCTCTATAATCGATCTTGTTTACGTTGTCGGAGTTAAAGAAGTAACCTCCCATTGAGGGTGGATAGGATCCTCCGACGCTGGCTAAGAGGTCGTACTGGTATTTATAAAAAGCATCGATTTCAACTCCTAACAATCCTCTCCATGCCATAAATTCAACCCCCATATTATAAGTGATCGCTTTGGCCCAGGTCAGATTAGGATTACCTAAGGTGGCGGTATAAAGCATGCTTTGTCTCTGGTCACCCAATATCAGTGCATTTGAACTCAATGTCATCAGGTTCAGGTATTGGAATGCACTGACGGCAGAAGTGGCTGTTTTACCGATACCACCGCGAATTTTCAAATTGTCAATCCAGTCAGCCACGAACCACTCTTCGTTATTCATCCTCCATCCTGCGGAGATTGCCGGTAAGTTAACCCATTGTGAGCCGCTCATACCGCTGAAGAGGTAGCTGCCGTCACGACGGATTGAAGCTTCCAGTAAGTAACGTTCGTCATAATCGTAGTTCACGCGGCCGACGAAACCAATTAATCGTGATTGTGCACTACTTCCCGAAATAGTCGGAATTCTTTCCTCCCCATTTCCGGTGGTGTTGGTTATTTTACTTAATTCCGCCAACTCCAGAAAATCGAGTCCGTATCCTGTGGTACCCAATGTATTGCTGTAGTTATTACGGGTTTCAGCAAGACCGAAAACATTGATCTTATGTCGGTCGAAAGCTCTGTCATAGGTAAAGCTGCTTTGGGTTACAACACTTGTTGCACTATGTCCGCTCTCACTCAAAGAGGTATTGCCTGAGTTGTCAAAGAAAGGTACATAACTAATCGTTTCAGTCGAGCTGCTTGGCAATGCTCCGATCATTGTCTGAAAGGGTATAGTCAGCGTCTTATTGAACTGGAAGAATTTATCATATGCTCCCATAAATTTAAGACTAAGCCCTTCCATCCATGGTGTATCATAATTGAGTGAAAAATTGGTCTGGATAGTTGTGTTCCTGGGCTTGTTGTATCCCGATTCGTAGATTGCTGCAACCGGGCTTACGGGCGATGAAGCGGTACGCGTGGAAACATAATACTCTCGTCCATCATCAGCCGTTATCGTTTTTGGGAGATAGGGCAAGGCGCGTACAGCCTGTTGTGGAATATTATGCCAGTCATTTGGATTGGCGGAGTAACTTGGCCTGTTGTGTTCATCCAAACGTCCTGCAATGTTCATTACCAGTGTGATATTATCTGTAATTTTTGAGTCGATATTTGCCCTGAGATTATAGCGGGAATAATCAAAATGATCTACATTCCCTTTCTGTTGAAAAGCACTGATGGAAGAGAAGAACTGAACTTTATCGGTCCCTCCTGTGGCGCTCACGTTATGATTCATAGTAGACCCAACGCCAAATACTTCGTCATACCAGTTGGTATTGCCCCAACCATCCACACCGGTTTTCATTTTCTCAACCTGGGCAGCCGTAAATACCGGCTCATCTCCGTCTAACTCCCTGGCACTGTTATACCAATAAGCATATCCGGGTCCATCCAGCCATTTTAGTTGGTTAGCATTCTGGCTGATCCCGTATGACCCGTTATAAGATATGCCTAATTGTCCTTCTTTTCCCCTTTTGGTGGTAACAATGACTACGGAAGTGGCATTCAGACCGTACACTGATGCAGAGGTTGCATCTTTCAAAATTGAAATAGATTCAATCTCATTAGGGTCAATCTCATTGATGCTCCTGATCACTCCATCCACAATGTAGGTGGCACCTTCACCTCTTACAAGTAAAGAAGCCGCATCTTGTCCGGGTTGCCCTGTTTGTTGTAACATGGTAACACCCGCCACTCTTGCTCCTAATACGTTGGTGACTCCGACTACAGGTGCTTTGATAAGCTCTGTATTCGATAAAGTGGATACTGCGCCTGTTACACTGACACGTCTTTGCGTTCCATACCCTACCACTATTACTTCATCGAGCAATTCGATGTCTTGTTCCATTGTAACATCGAGGTATGTTCTCCTATTAAGAGATATTTCCTGTTCCTGAAAACCGACATAAGAGAAAATGAGAGTACTGTTTGATGACGGTACTTGTAATGAGAATTCTCCGTTTATATCAGAAATAGTACCTTGATTGGTGCCTTTAACAATAACGTTTACTCCGATCAAGGTTTCTCCGGTCATGTCAACCACTCTCCCTCTTACATTGATTTGTGCAAAAGTGACAATGGATGTGAAAAAGTAAAGCGACAGCAATAGAAATCGAAGATTTCCATACTTCCGCTTTAGAGGTTGTTTGTTGCTTTTCATTTGGTTCAATTTTTAATTGTTTGATGTAATTAACTAAATATTAAAACATTGTCGATATTAAGTGCGCAGTGATCTCTTTTCTCATTCAAGATAGCCAATTGAGATCATTTCATTTTCATTGATCGCTTCCATTGTTTTCCAACATTGGTATAATCCTCTTGGCACATGGAAGCAACCTTTCCATTTCCCTCCTTTCAGATCTAACAGTACTTCTCCGCGACGGTTCAAATAACCCCACCATTCCGGATATTCCGGATCTTTAAAGTGA
>Ga0172382_10011863_pt1 | contig 11455 bp, 9 predicted proteins | sample Leawel138RmetaG_FD_122245 | JGI IMG/M metagenome (GOLD analysis project Ga0172382, IMG submission 122245) | Leachate microbial communities from a municipal landfill in Southern Ontario, Canada - Leachate well 138R metaG | ecosystem: Engineered > Solid waste > Landfill > Unclassified | place...
CTATGCGGTTAAAGGTGTAAAAGTGGCAACTACTTATAAAAGACAACCTTTAACAGAAAAAGATATTAGAAAAGTAATTCATAATGCAAAGAAAAAAGCAGTTGATGAAAAAGGTAAAAGAAATTTAGCGATAATAGTCATTTTATTTACAACAGGACTTAGAGCTATAGAAATGGAAAGAGCGGATATTGAAGATATAGAAGTAGTTGGCGATAGTTATGTTTTATACATCCAAGGTAAAGGTAGGGATGATAAAGATAACTACGTGAAATTGACTGAAGATGTTTATGCTATTTTAATTGATTATCTTCAAATGAGAAACCAAGATAACTTTACTGATAAAAATAATCCGTTATTTACAACCTATTTAAGAAACAAAACAGAAATAAGAATGAAGACAGCTGTTATAAGAACGATGATCAAAGAAACTTTTCGTTCAATAGGTTTGGATAGCAGAGCTTTCTCTGCCCATTCAACAAGACATTCTTTTGCGACACTTTCTTTAATACAAGGTGCTTCAATACTAGAAGTTAAAGAATCATTAAGACATTCAAGTATTACAAGTACTCAAATCTATTCTCACTTAGTCGAGAAGATGAAATTAGGAACTAACGAATTAGTTTCAAATGCAATTCTAAAAAACAAAAGGGAAGGTAAACATGAAAAATAAAGTATTTACGGTAACAGTTTATAATGGCAAAACTGTACGAATCATATTTAGCGGGAAACTTCAAACATATTTTATTGAAATAAGCGATTTAAAAAAATTATTTGAATTAAAAACTAAAGATTTACCAGAAAAATATAGAGGGAATCTAAATTACATTGAAACAAAAGTAAGTGGAACAACAAGAAAACTTGCCGGTATTGCAGAAGAAGATTTAGACATCATTAAAAACTTTTCAAGAAACAAAGATGCAGATAATTATGCAAAATCAATATTAACAATAATTAATGATTTGAAAATGTCATATAGTGGTTTTGTTAGAGGAATGATACTTCCACAAGAGGATCAAGACTTGCTAATAACAGACTACGAGAAAAAGGTTAGAAAAATTAATATACTAGAAGGACAAGTTGATGAATTAAAAGAAGGTGCAAGAATTTATCTTGAATTTACCGATAACACAACTTTAATACCTTTAAGAAGAGTACATGAAAAATTAAAATATAAAACAACGTATGAACAACTTCTAGGTCATTTAAGACAATGTGGAGCAATAGATGAATATTGCAGACCAGAAGCTAGTTTAGTAGAAAATGGATGCTTTAGAAGTTTTGTTTGGATAGCACAAATTGGAGATAAGAAAAAAGAAACAACCCAAATAGTTGTATCCCAAAAAGGAATTAAATATATAAACGAGATTTTAGAAAAAGCAAACGGAAAGAGAAGGACAAAATGAAAGTTTATAGTATGTATGAAATTTGCGAGATTCTTAATGTTTCTCGAAAAACAATTACTAAATATATTACAAGTGGCGAATTAAAAGCGATAAGATTAGGTAATCAAATTAGAGTTGCTGAAACAGCATTAGAAGAATTCTTAGAATCAAAATCAATAGAAGTTAAAAAAAGACCAATTGATGTATTAAAGAAGAAATAGGAATATAAATATATGAAAACAATATATGATAACAAGGTTGAAACAACACCTATTTTTAAACAAGCCCAAAAATTGGCCGTAATTGAATTATTCGCTGGAATTGGCAGTTATGCTGAGGCATTAAGAAGAAATCAAGTAGAACACGAATTAAAGGGTATTTCAGAGATAAACAAGTTCGCTATAGAAGCTTACAAAGAATTACATGGCAACGTTCCTAATTTTGGTGACATAGCAATGGTAGAAAGGCTTCCTAAGGCTGACCTATGGTGTTATTCGGCACCTTGTACAGATATATCATTAGCTGGACAAATGCGTGGAATGGAAAGAGATTCAAATACTGCATCATCACTCTTGTGGGAAGTAGAAAGACTTTTAATGAAATCAAAAGAGTTAAATGAATTACCAAAGTATCTAATAATGGAAAATGTACCAATGTTAGTATCAAAAAAATTTATTCATAGTTTTAATGAATGGTTAGAATTCTTAGAAGCACAAGGATATAAAAATTATTGGCAACAATTAAATGCAAAGGATTATGGAATTCCTCAAACTAGAAATAGAGTGTTCTTAATATCAATTAAAGATCCAAACAAAGATTATAAATTTCCAGAAGCATTTCCACTAGAAAAAAGTTTGATAGACTATCTGGAACCAGAAGTAGATACCAAATATTTTATTAGTGAGGCATTTTTGTTATATTGCACAGATCCAACAGACCGTAATGGTTTTATTAGAGGCAATCGATTTAAACCGCATGATACAGCCAAGAGCAAATATGCATTTACAATAACAACAAGAAAAGGTTCCACACCAACTGATAACTTTGTTATAGTTCCAGAAGCTACAGTAAAAGGATACAAAGAAGCTTATCTTGGAGATGGAATTTATATCAACAGACCACATCAAAAGCGTGGCTGTGTACAAAAGGGTAAAATACAAACAATTAAAAGAACGGTAAGTGACTTAGGGGTTATCGTAGAAAAAGATAAGGCACTAATGATTAGAAAAATAACACCAAGAGAATCATTAAGATTGATGGGTTGGACTGATGATCGAATTGATTTAATAATTGATATCTTCCGCGATACTAGACTTTATACATTCGCAGGTAATGGAATAGTTATTGATGTTCTTTGTGAGATATTTAAGGAATTATTTTAAAATGAACATTTGTTATAGGGGTGATGATTGAAATGGCTAAATACGATAAAAGAGGAGAAATCTATTTTTGGATTAAACTCAGACAAGACTTAATGTATTCCAAAGAGATAAAATTACTAATGCGACAACCTGATGGTGGCTGGTATTTTAGTATATACATTTATTTAGTCATGTTAACTATTAATTCTAATGGAAGACTAATCCAAAAAGTACACGATGTGGAAATGATATATGATTTATCAATGATTACCCAGGAACTAATGTTTATCAAAATTGACACAATTAGAGTAGCAATTGAAATGTTAAAAAGTATAGGACTATTATATGTTGATGATGAACAAATAATTTGTATAACAAACTTTAATGAATTAGTAGGTTCTACAACAGGGTGGGCAGAGATAAAAAAGAAACAAAGAGAAAGAAAAATGTTAGAAAATAACAATGGGGACAATGTCCCCCAAATTGTCCACGAAAATGTCCACATAGAGTATAGAGATAAGAGATTAGAGAATAGAGATGATATATTAGATACTAAATCAATCGATCCCGATATATACGATAAATACGATATATACGATAAAATCACTTTTACAAGTGACTCTTCAATAAATGAAAAAATTAAGAATTTAATGATTAATGAGTGGCACATAGAGTTTTCAAATGCACATATACTTACAAAATATTTAGTATATTCAAAATATTTAGAAGAAGGAGATTTAAATAGTCTTCAAGATGCCAACTCATTTTTTGAAAACTTAATAAGAAAAAGGTATGAGTTTGAAGATTTGAAAAACCATATACATTATTTCTTGTTTCAATACAGAAAAATGCCAACAAAAGACAAAAAACTAATTAAAAATAAATTGGCTTATCTAACTAATGCAATTAAAAAAAACCAAAGAACAATAGAATGGTTATCATCAGAAGAATATCAAGAATTATCTAAAGTTAATAAAACAGTTGATAAAGTATTAACGAAAGAAGCAAAAGAACTATTTCCAGATGATGAAGTTAAGCAGACAATTTATTATAACGAATACTATCTTTCAACAATAGGTAAAGAAATTAAAAGAATAAAATCTGAATTTAACAAAAAGACTAGTGTTAGAAGATAAGTATAAATTTGATAAAAAACTATTACAATTTGAAACTTAAATACCAATAAAAACAAACTTTTATAAAAGCCAAATTATTACTTTTAAAAATTCAAAAAAAATTAGATTTTAACTGAACAATGTAATATAATGATATGAAAATAAAAGAGGTGTTTAAGTTGAATAATTGTAATGGAAGTAGAAATGAAAAATTAGTTATTGCTGCAGCTAACTATGCAAGAAAAGTAGCAAATTTAAATGAACCAATTTGGGTGTTCATTAATAAAGGAAAAGTGTTTAAATCTAAAATACATTCAGGACTTTATGATAAAGATTCTTTCTCAATTAGATTTAATAGAGATTGGTTAATCACTGCTAAAGATGAAAGAATTGTTAAGTGTGCGTTCCATGAAGTGTTTCATGCAGTACAGCACGTAGAACTGATTAAAAAAGAACTAGGAATGACAAGTGAACTATTTACTGAAGAAGAACTAATTCAATTAGAATTAGACTTTAAAGATGAAAACTATGATGATAGTGTTGGAGTATATGAAAATCTACTTGCAGAGATCCAAGCAGAAGAATTTGCAGAACTAGTTTACTCGAAATATTTAAAAGAATTAAAAACAACTAAAGTATTCATAGAAGAAAATTACAGCTTGTTTGTAAATGAAGAGTAGCACTATTAAACACTATTCAATTGATAACTGAAAAAACACCACCACCGAAGACTTTAGAACTTCGGTTTTGGGCTAGATAAAAACAGTGCTATATGATATAATTTAATAAGCAAACAGAGCAAATTTTAAAACAATAGAAAGAGTGATAAAAGTGAGATTTTTAGGAAACAAAACCAGACTGTTAGAAAAAATAGAACAGGTAGTTAAAGATAATGATTTAGATGGTGAGGTATTCTGCGATTTGTTTTCAGGGTCAAGTAGTGTAGGTGATTATTTTAAAGATAGATTTAAAATAATTTCTAATGATTATTTACACTCTTTGAGTGTATTTGCAAAAGGGAAATTAAATAATGATTCTATTCCTTTGTTTAAAAAATTTAAAGTAAAATTCGGAATTTCTCCATTTACTTACTTAAATGAAAAAGAATACACTTATAGTAAGCAGTATTTTATTACAAAAAATTATTCTCCAAAGGGCGGAAGACAGTTCTTCACTGAGGATAACGCTATAAAAATTGATGGAATAAGAATAGAAATCGAAAATTTATACAAAGATAAACACTTAAATGAAAATGAATATTATTTCTTATTAGCATCATTATTAGAAAGCGTCATGGGAGTATCGAATACTACTGGGACATATGAAGCTTTTCTAAAAAAATGGGATAGAAGATCCTTTAAGGAATTTGAGATAGTGCCATTAGAGTTTAACCATCTAAAACTTTTTGGGGATAACACAATATACAACAAAGATAGCAACGAACTTATAAGAGAAATTGAAGGAGATATTCTATATATAGATCCGCCTTACACCATAACCAACTATAGTTCTGCTTATCACTTATTAGAAAGCATATCAAAATACGATTATCCTGAAATTAGAGGAATAACCGGTAGAAGAGTACATAGGAATGAAAAATCACGCTATACTAGAAAAAATGATGCCTTAACCAACTTTGAAGATTTATTCAGACAAGCAAATTTTAAACATATAATAATTTCTTATAGCACACAATCACTTGTTCCATTGGAAGAACTAATTGAACTATCCGAAAAATTTGCAAAAGATAATCAAGTTAAAATATACAAATTTCCATTTAGGGAATATAAAAATATACGTTCTAGTCAAAAAGAGAACAAATTAAAGGAAGTTATAATTTATTTCGAAAAGGATTTATCCATAAACAAATCACCACTAAACTATACCGGGAGCAAGGACAATATAATGCATGAGATAATTAAAATATTGCCAAAGAGTGTAACTACGTTCGTAGATATTATGGGTGGTGCATTCAATGTAGGAGCAAATGTTGTCGCAACTAAAAAAGTTGTTTATAATGAGTTTTTACCTCATGTTTTCAAAATAGTATCCATGTTGATAAATAAAAAAAATAGCCTGATTGTTAGTGATGTCGAAAAAACAATAAATGAGTTTGGTTTAATTAAAGCCAATAAAGAGGCATATTATAATTTGAGAGAAAGATACAATGAAACTAAAAATGAACATGATTTATTTGTTCTTCAAATGTATTGTTTTCAAAATCAAATGAGATTTAATTCCTCGTTAAACTTTAACACACCTGTAGGAAATAGTTCATACAATGAAATGACAAAAGACCGAATATTGAATTTTGAACCAAAAACTAAAAAAATAGAATTAATACACAATTCTTATGATAAAATTGACATAGATGATTACGATAAAGATACTTTGTTTTACTTTGACCCCCCTTACTTTATAACAAGTGCTACATATAACGATGGTAAAAGAGGATTTATCGGCTGGGATGGCGATGAGGAAACGAAACTATTAGAATATATTGATTTAATTAATCAAAAAGGATATAAATTTATCTTATCTAATGTTATATACCACGGAGATAAAGTAAATCATATATTATTAGAATGGATTAAAACGCACGAATTCAAAATAAAAGAAATCAATAATGTTGGGTCTAAAAACAGAAGAAATGAAGTTCTAATCTATAATTATAATTGGAGTGATTGACTATGAAAAATACGTTAGTTATTAATAGAAAATTTTACGATTCTGTTAATTCTGAAAAAAACATTGAAATAATAAATAAATTTGGATATGAAAATGCCGATTCTTTTTTTAGAGGAATATGTGATAGATTAAATTTAGAATACGAATTTACAAAACTGTCAAAGTATAGATTTCAATCTTCTGAAGAATCTAGAAAATATAGTATGTTTAGTGGTTTTATTGAAGGTGACATTTCACCATATAGTCAGGTAGTTATTTCATTTACGCCCATTGATACGAAATTAGGAAATACGAATATAGTTCAAGAGATAATGCCGATGATTGCTAATCAAATGAAAGACAATATTGCTTTTTTATTAGATAAATCTATTAAAAAAATATCAATTCTTACATCTAGATTTAATTTAAATAATACAATTAGCAAAGATTATAACACTCTTCAAATGAATGTTAATAGTTTGAACACTATAAATTTTGATGTAATTCAGTTTTTTAGTGTTAAACACTTGTCACCTGACACGAAGTTTAATAACTTAGTAGAATATCTTGAAATGGCAAAATTTTTACAAAGAAAAAATTTAGCTAACGACCAATTTGAATACTTTTATTTAGAATCAAATACACTTTTTGGAAATGCTTTAGCTTCTCAAATTAAGGGGCAGTGGCAAAAAACATTTGTATTTAAATATTTTACAGCTATATTTTCGGGAAAGAAAAATTACAAGTACAATATTGATGGAGTTTTAAAGCATGGTATTATTGATAACCAACTCCTAAACCTTAAAAAATTTGTTGATTTTATCAATGAAACAGAAATAGATTTTACCCAAACAATTGAAATTCCACTAGATGATGTTATAGAGAGTAACGATGAAGTTGAAAATACGGATGATATAAATAGGCTCCCAGAACAAGCCCTTGGTAAGGGTGGAAGACAACGATATAAAACACAAAGAAAGATTAGAGATAAAGTCTTGCAACAATATAATTATCTTTGTAATTGTCATGATCAAAAACACTTTTATTTTGAATCGTCAGATTCTTTCAATAATTATGTTGAAGGACATCATATGATACCAATGAACAGGCAATCTGAATATTGGGAAGATAAACAAATAAATTTGGATGTAGAGTCTAATATTGTTCCACTTTGTCCAACTTGTCATGCACAAATTCACCTTGGAAGTAGAAGAGCTCGACTTGAAATATTGAGTGAGATTTATGTAAGAGATGAAATTAAACTAAAGAGAATTGATAAAGATATTGATTTGGTCAAACTAGTTTCATTTTATAATATAGGTTTAGAACAAGAAGAAGAAAAATATTTAATGTCGAACGCAATAATGAAAGTGCAGAAAAAAAGAGAAGGACAATTATAAGAATTAATATAATTACAGGTCAATATAATAGGAGGCGTAATTAACAATGAGAGCTAATGAAAAAACCATAAAAGATTTTATAGGTGGTTATGATAAGGTGTTTTTAATACCACCATTTCAAAGAAATTATGCATGGGATAAGAAGAACTCACAAGAATTATGGGATGATTTTGAAAAATGTACGATAAATGGAACATCTCACTATTTGGGGAATATTATTTATTATCCTAGTGAAAATTCTGGAGCTGCATATACAGAATTAATATTAGTTGATGGTCAACAAAGACTTACAACAATTTTACTATTATTAGTTGCTATTAGGGACATGACAAATAATGAATCACTACGTAAAGATATTGATGATAAATATCTTAAAAATTCAACAGAAAATGAAAAGTATAGAATTAAATTGAAGTCAATAACTAATGATAATGATGATTTTTCAAAAATTGTTGATGGTAAATCAGATAAATTAGAAGAGTCAAATTTAGTTTCAAATTATAGATTTTTTTGCCAAAAAGTATCTGCAACAACATTGGATCATTACAACTTTTTTGAAACTATAGCCAGAAGTGAAATTGTTGACATTAACCTACAAGCAAACAATAATTTAGAGTTGGTTCAAACTGTTTTTGAAAAGATAAACTCTACTGGAAAGCCTTTAACTTCAGCTGACTTAATTAGAAACTTATTATTGTCTTCTGATTCTCCTGCAAATCAAAATAAATTATACACCGATTATTGGATGAAAATTGAACAAACTTTGGGGATAGACAGTGTTCCAGATTTTGTTAGTGACTATTTAATTATTAAAACAACACACCAAAGTATATCTAACAAGGAAGTTTATGAAAAATTTAAAATATACAGAGAAAACAGCAACTTATCAAATCAAGAAATTCTTTCAGATTTATTGAATTATTCCGAGTACTATAAATTCTTAATAAAAGATTCTTGCCCAAACGATAAAATATCAAAAAGTATTAAAGAAATTAATATTTTAAAAGCATCGGATATACTTCCTGTTTTGCTATTATTACTATATAAAATGTTTGATGAAAATCAATTAGAATTGGAAAAAATATTTTCTCTATTTAGTGATTTTATTCTTCGATATAGATTAGTTGGAGATTATACTGGTGGGGGAGCATTACAGGGTACAATCAGACAAATTATGAATAAACTTAATGATAAAACTATATCATATAATTATGATGATGTACTTAAAGAGTTATCAAATAGTACAACTAGAGATGGCGAGTTTCCAATTAACGAAAGATTTTATGAAAAGTTATTTACTAAAATGTTTAGCACAGATGAAGCCAAAATATTACTGTCAAGAATAGAATATTACAATAATAAAGATGTGGAAATTCCATTTGAAAAATTAACTTTAGAACATATAATGCCACAAACCTTATCACCAAAATGGAAAAGCTATCTTGGGTTTGATGAATACGAACTTATGAAGTTTCATTCAGAGTACTTATGGAATTTGGGTAATTTGTCTTTACTTTCTGGCTCGTGGAATTCTAGCTTATCAAATAGACCATTTGAAGATAAAAATCTACACTATAAGGAAAATCAGTTTAAAATAACAAGAGAAATAGTTGATAATTATAGTGTTTGGAATAAAAACAATATTGAAGATAGAGCGAAAAAACTTGCTTTAACAGCTGTAGATGCAACTATTAGTCCACTTCCTAGAACAAGACCTTATCAAAAAGATAGAGGAAAGGCATATACTCCAGGGCAATATTTTATTTTTGATGATGTTAAAACCGAAGGTGCAAAAATAAAATATCTTATCTATAAAAACAATCAAATAGATTGTAAACATTGGTATAAACTCTTTTCAATAGTTTGTGAGATTTCTTACAAAGAAAATAAGGATAGATTTAAAAAAATAGTCGAAGATAATTTGGTATCTAAATCAACAAAAAATCAAAATAATTTAGATGCTTACAATTTGGAATATGATCCAATGATAACAAAAAATAAAAATTTATTAAATAAGCCACAAGTCATTACTGGTACTAAATATTTTTGTGAAGCAAATTTAAGTAGCTTAGCATCAAGAAATCATGCAATCAAATTGATTAAAGAAATGGGTATGGATGAAACTGATTTTATTTTTGAGATAAATTAATTGTCCAACTTTATATGATTAAAAAACTATATATGCAATTCTAGTTTTAATATATTCAATAATCACTGTTTATGATGTCTTAAATGGGAAAATAGTATACCTAGATAGGTAAATGGTATGCTTTTATGAGTAAATGTGAGTAAATGATAAAGGAGTAATTTAATAATGAAAAAATACACAAATGAAGAAGAATTAAAGAAAGTTTTGGGAATAGAAACATTCCGTAATTTGTCAAAAGATAAAGTTGTTGAATTCATGACACTACTGCCAAACATGGATAAAGAAGTAGCTCTTAGTGCAATTAATCAGTTTCCTGCTTATTCAGAGTTAGCGGGCATTATGATTAACAAAATGAAAGATATGTGTGAAACTGCACTTAAAGAGAACTCAACAAGTCAAAAGGGAGTTCTCGAAGGATATTTAATAGTCCTAAATTCATTTGATGATCAGTTGAAAAATAATGAATTAACTGAAATAGAAAGAGAATCACTAAATCAAAAAATGATTGAAATTGCAGATAAAATGTCTGTGAAAGACACAGAAAATAAATTATTTATTAAAGATATTGTTAAATATGGTGGTGCTACATTAGGTATAATTTTAACTTTGGGAAGTGCAATCCTTGGGATTAGTGTAAAAAACAAAGTTAAGTAACAATTTAGATATTATTAGTTAAAGTTTTAATAAATGTAAAGGAGTGTAAATATGATTAAATTTACAGACTTTATTAAAGTTCCAAACCCTGAAAGAACAAAAATTAAATTTAACATGAATCCTGGTGATGTAAGCAAAAGAGCATGGGATTTATTACTAGATGATAGTGACGAATGGTTTGAAATGAATGAATGGAAAACCAAACATCCTAATAACAATTTAAACAATGCTGACTATCTTATAGCTATGGCTCAATATTATCCTTATGGACCTGAATATTTTATATTTGGCGGAATATATGAAGTTGAGAGAATCATTCCAGAAGTTTTTGACCAAAGGGGATATAAACTTAAGCCAACTGGACTTTATAAAGAATATGAAAAACGATTAATAGTAAAATTAAATGAACCTATAGGAAGAGATTTATATAATCGTCTATATGTAAACATTGATTCTTTAGAACCAGAAGTTTATGAACTTGCTCCAACAACCAAACTAGGACATTTCCCTGGATATAATAATGTAAGTTTAAAACACGATGATTTGGTTAGGATTATTAATAACGAAGAAGCTCAATGGAAACAAGCATTAACTAATGTTAAGGGAATATATTTAATAACTGATACAAACACAGGAAAATTATATGTTGGTTCTGCTTCTGGAAATTCGGAAGGAATATGGCAAAGATGGAGTTCGTATGCAAATAAATTAAACCTAACAGGTGGAA
>Ga0172382_10011865_pt1 | contig 11454 bp, 8 predicted proteins | sample Leawel138RmetaG_FD_122245 | JGI IMG/M metagenome (GOLD analysis project Ga0172382, IMG submission 122245) | Leachate microbial communities from a municipal landfill in Southern Ontario, Canada - Leachate well 138R metaG | ecosystem: Engineered > Solid waste > Landfill > Unclassified | place...
ATGATCATGCAGCACCGCGCTGAATCCCCGCGCTGCCCCCACGCCGCGCCGCATCATCATGCATCACCGCGCTGAATCCCCCGCGCTGCCCCCACGCCGCGCCGCATCATCATGCAGCACCGCGCCGAATCCCTGCGCTGCCCACTACAGGGCCGGCTGCAAACGATCTATTTTTTTGTGAAACAGCACACAAAATTTCGGTCCCAGCTTGGGCTATGATTGGGAATGGGAAAAGTCTTGGGCTAGGAAAGGTCTCAGTTAAATGTCACGCAGCATTCGGTTCATTCTGCTTGGTTCAGTTTGGACACTCACTACCGTTCTTTTCGCCGCCGGACTTCAAGTTGACGGTGGTACTCTTTTTGAAGCCGGTTGGTTGCTGGCTTCCCTCATGTCTTTCACCTGTTGCCTGGCCCTGGGCTCGGCCGTTTTTCAGTCTTCAGTTCTTCGCTCCACTGCGTTTATCTGTCATTTGCTGCTCCCTCTCTCCTGGACGATGTGGGTCTGCATCCTGGGTAGCGCAACCTTTGAGTTCGGTATCTGGGGTCTGGTTTCGCTGATGGGCCTGGTGGGGGCGGTGATGGTGGAGCACGGCCTGGAAGTAGATTTCGAGCTGGTCAAATCAGGCGAAAGCGCGCTGCGCGACGCCTTGCGACGCGCCGCCGAGCCTCTGGTCTTTGCGGCCGGGCCTTTGGATACCGGGTCGCTCACGATACGGACACTCTGAAGGCGAACGGCCGGGTTTGCCTAAACTCTCCCGGTGAACGCTCACCACGATCTACTCTCTTATCTTCAGGGGCAAGCGGGGGAGGGAGTGAAGGACTCCGAGGGAGACTTCACTATCTCCGAAGAGAACGCTCGGAAAAAGCTGGCCCGATTTGCCCTACCCCGGGAAACCGCGTGGATCTCGAAGCTTCTTCAGGCGGCCGTCGGCTGGGGGATGTCGAGCGTTTCTATTCACCAGTCTCAAGCTGAGACCCAGATCTTTTTCGAGCCTCCCGAGCCGGTTCGGATACCGACCGAGAGAGAGGTGGTCAATACGCTTCTCTCGAGCAAGGTCGTGGCTGAAACACCCCTGGAGCACTTCTGCCTGGGTCTGCGCGCCCTGGTGGAGCAAGCGAAACTTTCCTTTCTCCTGATCCTCCACGACGGGGACTCTACCTTCCAACCTATTTACGCTGGATGGTTTTTCGCCGAAATGACCGAGCAGGCGCGCATGAATAAAAGGTTTGCCCGCGCTCCTGGGCTCACCCTCACGGTACGGCACACTCCCCTGTTGACTGCGCCCAGGATCGGCGAACTCGCTCCGAAGCACGGGCTTTCGATCTCCCAAGAACTCAGAGATTACGCCTTTTTCTGTCCCGTCCCGGTGGTGCTGGGCGGGCTTCACCTGGAAGGGGCGCTCGATTCGCCTATGGTTGCGCCTTCCAGCGTGGTTCCGCTGGTTTTTTCGGGACTGAACGGCCTGAATCACTCCCCTGGAGGGATGCCCTTGCCGCCGGACTATGAGGAGAAGCAGTTCTCCTTCCTGACCCACCCTCGCCGGGCCCGACGGTCCTACGGTGGGGCAAGGGACTTCTCGTGTGCGTATCTTTTGACAGCGACTTCTCCCTTCAACGGCCTGGTGAGTGCTTATCGACGGAGCAGTTTCAAGTGGGTACGCGACGGGATCCTGATTCAGGAGAGCTTTCTCAATGTACGCACCGAAGTATTGAGTCTGCACATTCTGGCCGATGCCCGAGGATTGAAGACCGACCTGACCGGCTTTCAGATGCTCCAGGATGATCTCTTTCATCAGCGCCGGACGGAAGTTCTGGGTTCTCTGGCTCAGAGGCTCAGGGAATGGGAGAAGAAGGTGGACGGGTTCTTTCGTGAGGATCTGGACGCGGAGTCTCCCTCTGACCTGGAGTTTGATCGGGAATTGGCCTATCAAAAGAGAGTGAAGCGGCTGCTTCGAGGCTCTGTGGCCGGCATCGCTCTGACCCTGGTCAATCCGCCCTTCGGCGTGGCTGCTACCCTGGGTGGGGTGGCTTCGGCCTATCTGTCTCACTGTTTCGCCAGGTCCCGCCAAGTTCTAGACGATCAGAAGCTCCTCAAGGAGAAGATAGAGCGTGACCTCATCGCGATAACCCGGGAGCTTGAGAGATTGGCCCACGAAGCCGACGAACCGGTTGGTAGCCTGTGATCGATCCGGTGGGGAAACGCGCCATCGAAGTGGCGTTGGAGTTCGGGGTGATTGACGCCCTGAGAGAGTCGAGCGGCCGGGTGGATGGGCTGGCCCAGCGGTGTGGAGTTTCGGTTCGAGGGTTGAAGCCGTTGCTGGCCTTGCTGGCTTCGTTGGGTCTGCTGTGGGAAAACCATGGGGAGTTTTCGTGGTCGGAGGAGGGGGAGCAATTTTGGCGGGAGTGGTCCCAGACAAGGCTGCAGATACCGGACGCGCCGGACTGGCAGGGACTGGACCAGGCGGTACGGACGGGAGCGCCGGCCCGCCCGCCCATTGAGGGCGAAGAGGATGGCGGCGATTTTTTCAGCGGGGTGGTGAGTACGCTGTTCGACCTCCACTTGCCGGTGGCTCGAAGCTTCGCGGCTCAATTGCCGCCCCTCAGGCGAGTTTTGGACCTGGGGGCAGGCTCCGGGGTATGGAGTCTGGCAGTTGCCCGAGAGCGACCGGAAGTACGGGTGACAGCCGTGGACCGCAGGCGGGTGCTCGAAGAGACCACCCGACCTTTCCTTAAGAAGCACGGAGTACTGGAGCAGTACGAACTGCGAGCGGGGAGCTACCACACGGTGGAACTGGAGGAGGGTGGCTACGATCTGGTCTATCTGGGCCACGTGATCCATTCAGAAGGCTGGGAGGCCTCCCGGTCCTTGCTGGCCCGGGCTCGGGCTGCTCTCCGACCGGGGGGCCTCCTGGCGGTGGCCGAATGGATCGCATCCGAGCCCCGCTCTGCCGACTACCACGCCTGCCTGTTCGACCTGAATATGCTGATGTTTACCCGCCACGGGTTGGTGTTTACTGCCCGGGAGATGGAGCGACTCGTCCTGGAAGCCGGGTTTCAAGACCCGGCCTGGGTGGGGAGCGGGAAGTATCCGGTTTTGCGGGCCGAAGCTCCGTCAAGGCGCTAGTTGAATTTTATGGGAGCGATCCATTTGTTTTTGGGATAGTGCTTTTCAGACCGTCAATGTGCTCATAGAAAGGTCAATCGCCTTCTTTGTGCTCCAAACTCGTTCCACCAACGATCTTCAGCGTGGGTTGGGATTGCCAGCACGCCAACAATTTGTTTCCCAGACGTTAAACCTGCCCACCGGATAGGCCGTCAAGGTGAGCGATCTGTGCTGAATTGTTCAAGTTGGATCGCTACGAGGGATTCTGAAATGTCTGCAGTATAGTGTCCAATCAAATTTGCTAAGGCCCGGGATTTCTTGGCCTTTTTGGGAGGACCCAATGCCACTCCGAAGAGTGTTTAAAATTTTATCCGTCTTTTTCCTGGCGGCCCTTGCACTGGGCTGTGGCTCGGGAGGAGACGACAATTATTTCATCTACCAGACCCCTGCTTCCGGCACGCCGGCCCGGCTGGAGTTTCAGTCGGTGCCCCAGCGCGCTGCGGGCAGTACTTTTGCCCGCTTCAGCGTGGCCATCGTCGATAAGGACGGCAAGGTCGTCACCACCGACAGTCGGCAAGTGAGGATCAGGCTGGCCGAACCCACCAACGGAGCGATCCTGTCCGGCACCACCGCGGTAAACGCCGTGAACGGTGTGGCCGTCTTCACCGACCTGTCGGTGGACAAAGTCGGCACCTACACCTTCATCGCCGAAGCCGATGGGCTCGAGAGTGCGGAAAGCACGGTGATCAACATCACCCCCGGAGGAGCGGCGCAGATTTCGTTCTTGCAGGCACCTCCGGCTGCACCGGCCAGCCTGGCCGAGCTCAATCCTCCTGTCAACGCCATCATCAAAGGCACTCCGATCACCCCGCCGGTTACAGTGCAGGTGCTCGATGCGTTTGGAAACCCGGCTCCCGATGGCACCTCCGTGACCATCGTACCCGGCCTAGACCCCACCGGCACCACCACGCTCTCGGGCGATAGAGTGACCACTGTGAACGGGGTAGCCACCTTCGACAACCTGATCGTGGAAACCGGTGGTGGCATCACCGTCTTCGCGGCGGCCGTCAGCGGCGACGTAGTGGCCATTGCCAGTCCGTCTTTTGTGGTGGCGGATGGCTATGTTTATGCTGTGGTTCCTTTGGTTGGACAGAATCTGGTCCGAGCTAAGGTCTTTCCACCAGCAGCATTTTCCCTTGAGTTTGTTGGTGGTACGGGACTCGGATTCGGAGTGATCGGGAACATAGATTTTCCTCCCGGAAGTTTTTCGAAGGTGACCGGCTTGGTCAATCACCCCACCGGGGATCTGTACGCCACAGCAAATCTAACTGCCGGAGGTGGTTTGGTTTTGCTTCGCCTGAATCCTTTGGCTACCGGCACAGACCCTAACCTGATCTCCGTAACTCCGATTACCGGAACCAACACCGGCACTTCAGTAACCGGCATGACCATGAACCCCAGCACCGGAGCCGTCTATATTTTTGTCGAAGACGGTACGAGCTCGGGCCTTTACACTCTGAATATCAACAGTGGTGCTGCCACGTTCGTCGGCGGACCGGGTGGTAGTTTTACAGTTGGCAACGCACTTGCCTGGGACCCCTTCGCCAACAACGGCGAGGGTGCGCTCTTCACCAGTGGCGGAATCGGAACCGTCAGCGGGCTCTCGCTGTTGGATCCGGCCACAGGGGCAGCCACAGAAATTCCTGGAACCAGTAGTAATCTCACTGACACCGTTTGGGATTTGACTGTGAATCCGCTTGATACTTCTCTGGTAGGGGTGCTTGATGACGGAACGGATACCCGTTTTACTCGAATCGATAAGACAACTGGCGAAGAGGTTCCACAGCCTCCCCTTTTGCCTTACACTTTGTTACACCCGATCGGTGGTACATCCATCACTGGGCTTCGAGTCCTCATCACCCCCTACATCCAAGAACCAATCCCAGCCCCATAACGCCAACAATAAATAGGCAAAAAAGCGCCCCCCGGGGCGCTTTTTTGCTTCACCCCCACGCGACTCAGCCAACGTTGACAAAACCACCCGCAAAGTCCAGCCTGAGTGGAGCGGAGCGTTATATATTCGCTCTGGATGGGGTGTGTGATACCGGCGAAGAATCACCCCGGTAGTGAACTGCCGGAAGATCGCGCAGCATCATCATGCAGCACCGTGCTGAATCCCCGCGCCGCCAAGGATTCAGCGTGCAGCGCGCAAAGCAACAAAAGAGCCCCGGGACTTCGGGGCTCTTGACTTACGCGGCCTCTAGGTGTTCGCGAAGAGGTATAATGAAGTCCGCCATCTGGTTCGGTCCGATCAATGGAAGATCCGGATACTTCAGCGTCCGGAGCCGCTCCGTTTCTGCTCTCCGGCGTCTCTCTGCCACGAGGTTGACCACTCGCTTGCCCAGTTCCGATTTCCGGAGAAGGGAAGGGTTCGAGGGTATTGTTGCTTGCTTATTATGGTTCATTTGGAGTCCTACTTTACTTAGAGTTTTGTCATCTTACAGGGTCGGCTGCAAATGTTCAGTGACATGTGTCATTTACGAGATGGAACACTGTGCCTCACCAAAAATAGACCGCCAACTCTTGAGGTGTGCGCGGACCTCGGCAAAATTCGTACCACCACCACGATCAAGCGCAAGGCGCCCCCAGCCAACGTTTACAAACCTCGGGCAAGAAACGAAGTTAGAGGTCTTCTCCGGCGAGCTACAAAGGGGTCACGCCATCCAATTTGTAGTATCTCTGGAGGCCCTCTGTTGTCTAATTTTCGAAAGCTGTTCGTACTGCTTTTTCTATTGAGCCAAACCATGTGGGTTTTGGCTCAAGAGCCTATCGATATTGAAACCGCCTGGAAGTTTCAAAGGATCGGTGCCCCTACCGTCTCTCCGGATGGGAAATGGGCGGTGGCACCGGTGACCCGTACCGATATGGACAAGGATACGATGACGGGCGATCTGTACTTGTTTGCCACCGATGGCTCTAGCGAGAGGCTATTCAGCAGCAAAGCCTTCAGCGACTCTTCGCCGGTGTTTAGTCCCGATGGGCGTTACGTGGCTTTCTTGAGCAAACGTGGCGCAGACGAAGCCAACCAACTCTACCTCTTGCCGATGGCCGGTGGGGAGGCGTTTGCCTTGACCGAGGTTCCCACCGGGGTCAGCGCGATCCGTTGGTTTCCCGACTCAAAATCGCTGGCCTTTGCCACCCGTACCTGGCCTGACCTGCAAGGATGGGAAGCGCAAGAAAAGCGTTTGAAAGAACGCAAAGACAGCAAGATGACCGCCAAGCTTTGGGACAACAGGGTGCCGGTCAGCTCCTGGGACCATTTTGTGGACGAACGAGAGACTCACCTTTACAAGATTTCGGTCGAAGGTGGAGCACCCATTTCGCTAACCGGTAAGCTGGATCGCAAGTTGCCGCAAAGTGGAGTCCCTACAGCGGCTTACGACATCAGTCCCGACGGAAAACGTCTAGCTTTCGTGAGCGACAGCGGAACCGAACCCGGGGAGATCAATTACGATATCGTGCTGGCCGAGATCGGCGGAACTTCAACCCAGAACCTGACCGAGGGGAACCCGGGCCCGGACATGGAGCCTCTGTTTAGCCCGGATGGGCGCCATTTGGCTTACGCCCAGCAGAGCATTCCGGGCTTTTATGCGGATACCGCTCGTCTGGTCTTGAGGGACCTCCAGGGTGGCCGATCGAGGGTGGTGACCTCCGACTGGGATCGCTCGATCTCCGGCATGGTTTGGGCTTCGGACAGCCGTTCGCTCTATGGATCCATCGACGACGCGGGGACGGTTCGCCTCTACCAATTCCCTCTCCAGGGGGCTCCTCGTCGTATCACTTCCGAGCCCAGTTTTAGCGCCCTTAGTATCAGTCGTGGAACTCCACCGGTTGGGGTGGCGGTGCGAGAGAGCTTTGTAGAGGCTCCCCAGTTGGTTCGAGTGGATCTCAAGAGTGGCGCTCATAAGGTGATATCGAAGACCATCAACAGTAAACTCGAGGCCGGGGTGCAGTGGGGCACCAGGGAGTCGGTCACCTACACCGGTGCCGACGGCAAGGAGATCCAGATGTGGATCAACTACCCACCCGGTTTCGACCCTTCGAAGCGCTATCCGCTCTTTCTTTTGATTCACGGTGGTCCTCACAACGCCATCCCAGATGGAATGCACTGGCGCTGGAACGCCCAGGTGTTTTCCGCCATGGGCTACGTGACCGCCTGGCCCAACTTTCATGGCTCGAGCGGGTTTGGCCAGGAGTTCGCCGATAGCATCACCGCCGATTGGGTCAGCAAGCCTTACGAAGACGTGATCAAGGCCACCGAGTGGCTGGCCGGCAAACCCTGGATCGACGAGGAGCGAATGGTGGCCGGTGGTGGCTCTTACGGGGGCTACTTGACCACCATCCTACTCGGCCGAGAGCACCCCTTCAAAGCCCTGATCGCCCACGCGGCCGTTTACAACTTGTATACGCAGTACGGGGCCGACTTTCACTATCGAGCGGCCCGCCACGGCGACTTCTGGGAGAACCCGGAGCGCTATAAGAACGACTCCCCCCATTATCGAGCCGGAAACTTCAAAACCCCGACTCTGGTCATTCACGGCATGCTCGATTATCGGGTTCCGGTCAATCACGGCGTAGAGCTGTACCAGACTCTCCAGCGGCAGGGTGTGCCCAGCAAGCTCATCGTTTACCCCAACGAAAACCACTGGATCCTGAAGCCTCAGAATTCGGTCTACTGGTATCAAGAAGTCGAGAAATGGCTGAACGAACACGCCCCTCCGGGCCCTCGGTAGTGGAGAAAAAAATGCAACGCCTCGCCCTGATTTTCTGCTTGCTCTTTCTGGTCCATCCGGTGAATGCCGAGGATATCCGTCTCACCGACGCTGTCCGGCCGTTGCGCCAGTCGGTTTTTCTGGAAGTGGATCCAAAACAGGACGATTATCGTGGGTCCACAGAGATCAAGCTCGAACTGAAGGAGGAGGGTCGGGAGATCATCCTCCACGCCCTGGACATTGAGATCCTGGAGGCCGGGCTAGAAACCGGGGGAAAGAGCCTGGCACTGACTCCTTCCAGCCTGGACCACGGGAAAGTGAAACTGAGCGCCGGGGAAGCGCTCGGGTTGGGGCCGGCAACCCTGAAGGTCGCCTTCCGGGCCCCTTTCAACCGCCGCTCGGTGGGGCTCTACAAGTACTTCGACGGGGATACTCCCTATCTGTCGACTCAATTTGAGATGACCGATGCCCGCCGCTGCTTTCCGTGCTTCGACCAGCCGAACTTCAAAATCCCGTACCAGTTGACGGTGAAGGCACCCCAGAATACCAGGGTCTATAGCAACGCCACAGCCAGCAAGAAGACCGAGCAGGGCGATTGGACGGTGCACGCCTTCGCCGAGACCCTTCCCCTTCCGTCTTATTTGGTAGCTCTGGCGGTGGGCCCTTATGAGGAGACGGTGGTGCCGAAGCTTTCGGTTCCAGGACGACTGGTGACGACCCGGGGTAAGTTGGCCCAGAGCCGGGCTGCGGCTGTGGCCACTCCGCCGATTTTGGAGGCGCTCCAGGACTACTTCGATATCCCCTACGCCTACGGCAAGCTTGACCAGATCGCGGTCACGGAGTTTGCCTTCGGGGCCATGGAAAACGCCGGAATGATCACCTATCGGGAAGACGTTTTGCTGATCAATGAAGCCACCGCCCAGCGGCGAAACCGGGAGCGCATGTACGCCGTGGTGGCCCACGAACTGGCCCACCAGTGGTTTGGAAATCTGGTCACCATGAAGTGGTGGGACGATTTGTGGCTCAACGAAGCGTTTGCCACCTGGATGGCCAACAAGGTACTGATCCAGCTTTACCCGGAACTCGAGCGCGAACTCTTGACTTATCAGAATCAGGCCATGGGAGAAGACGGGAAATTGACAGCCCGACCCATCCGCAAGCCGATCCGCAGCGACAGTGATATCATCGACGGCTTGGGGCTGAACTACACCAAGGGGGCCGCCATCTTGACCATGGTCGAGCAGTGGATCGGGGCCGATAGCTTTCGCCAGGGTATCCGAAACTACATGCAGGCCCACAAATTCGGTAACGCCGAGGCAACGGATTTGTGGAGTTCGTTGAGCGAGGCCAGCGAGAAGGACGTTTCTCGAGTGCTGAGCTCTTACATCGAGCAGGCGGGTTACCCCATCGTGGAGCTTTACCCCCAGGGGCGGGAAATGGTGGTTCAGCAACGGCGGTTCGCCTATTCCCAAACCGAGCCACCGAAGCAAACCTGGACCTTTCCCCTGGGCATTCGTTATGGGGCCGGAGATCGTCAGGCTTCACACCACTTCTTGATGGAGGGTGCTGAAGCCACGGTGGAGTTTGAGTTCCAGCCCGAGTGGATCTTTCCCGATGCCGGCGGCGTGGGGTACTACCGCTGGAATCTGGACAGGTCGGACCTGGACACCCTGGTCTTCAAGTTTCGTGATCGCCTCAGCACCCGGGAACGGATCGCTCTGCAGGCCAACCTGTCCGGGCTTTATGACGCTGGGATTCTGAGCGCGGGTGAGTATCTGGCCATGACTTCCGTGTTTCTGGAGGATGCCCATCCGGCCGTCGTGAGTCCGGCCCTACAGAGCCTCGCCTCGCTGCGGGATGTCATGGTCGATGAGGCCAACCACCCGGAGTGGAGGGCCTACTTACGGGAGATTACTCGCCCTCTGAGGCAACGATTGGGTGACTCCAGCCGGGATGGAGAGCCTGCCAAGGATTCGGATCTGCGCCTTCAGCTTTTTCGCATGTTGGCTCGGGATGTCGACGATCCCACCCTTCTGGAAAGGTCGAGAGGCCAAGCCGAGAGTTACCTGAGCGGTCGAGGGACTGTGGATCAAGCCCTGATAGGGGCACATCTTTACATGGCCGCAAAACACGGTGATGCGGCCCTGGTCGAGAGGGTGATTCAGGCCCTGAGTGAGGCCCAGGACCCTCAGCGGCGCACCGCCTTGTTGGAGATGCTGGGCCACTTTGAGGAGCCGGAGGCACACGCCGCGGCCCTGGATGCCATGCTGACTCCACTGGTCACCCCTTCGGATCTTCGTACCTTGCTAGACCTCAACGGCCAAGATGACCGGCGCCGCCAACGCTTGCAGGGCTGGATCGAGGAGAACTATGAGGCCCTCAGCCACAAAATCCCGAGCGCCTTTCTGGCTTACATCGTCTCCTCTCAGAGCGGACTAAAGAGCCTCACCGAGTTGGAGAGAGTAAAAGCCTTTTACGCCGCCCAGTCCGATCCGAACGGAGCCCTTAAGCGAGAGCTTGAAAAGGTGACCGAAGCCGTTCGATTGAGAGTAGCCGAGAAAGAACGAGGAGTGAGTTCCTTTTCACGAGCGATCTGGCTGGATTGAGTCAGGCATCTATCTGACCCTCTCATTTTTCTGCTACACTTAGTGAAGTGCTGCGCAGAAATGGATTTAGCTTGGTCGAAGTGGTCTTCGCGGTGGGGATTCTGGCGATCGTTTTGCTGCTCCTTATTGGACTGATGGTCACCGCCACAACCGGGTCCGGTTCGAACCACGAAACCGTGGTGGGCATGGCTCTGGCCGAGAGTGAGATCGACCGTTGGAAACGCGAGTCGTTTACCTTTTTGGAGGATAGCCTGGGGTCCAATCTTTCGATGGAAACGGCGGACGGCAGACCGCACGATATCGAGATGAGAATCGAGCGAATGGATACGGTAGCGGGCAGTCCGGATTTTGATGTCTTGCGGCTGGTGGCCACCATCACCTGGGAGAGCCGGACCATCGACCCCGGCACTCGTAAGCGTGAGGGGCGCGTTCGGTTGGAGACTCAAATCTGTGGGGGTGCTCGTTATTAGAAGTTCAAAAGGCGGCGCCCTTTTTATGACCCTGGTGGTGGTGGGGATCGTGGTCATGTTTACCACCGCCCTGGTGGCCACCAATCGAAACCTCTTTGGCTTTACCAGAAATTCGGTAGACCAGACCCAGGCGCTGGCCTTGGGTCGGGGAGGCCTCAACCGACTGATCGATCGCATCATCGCTGAGGGTAACTATGCCGATGATCTGGATTATGGAGACACTCAAACCGGCTATAATATCACCTTCAATACCTCCGATCCCAACCGCTCTGTCAACAACCTGATGAACGACTCGGTTTCCCCCGGCACCAATTATCTGGATGAAGCGGTTCCTCCGCACACCGCCGATATCATCGTGGTGGCCCGTTCCAACGGGGTGGTGCGCCGATTTCGTTATATCCTGAAGCGAGGGCTTGCGTTTCAGGGCGCCATGGCCGCCAATGGGCGGATCATTTTTGGCGAAGATGTGGAGCTGAAGAGCATCACCAGCCTTCACGATGATCA
>Ga0172382_10011866_pt1 | contig 11454 bp, 8 predicted proteins | sample Leawel138RmetaG_FD_122245 | JGI IMG/M metagenome (GOLD analysis project Ga0172382, IMG submission 122245) | Leachate microbial communities from a municipal landfill in Southern Ontario, Canada - Leachate well 138R metaG | ecosystem: Engineered > Solid waste > Landfill > Unclassified | place...
AGGAAGCGGGCTACATGACCGGCCAGACGATCAGCGTGAACGGCGGCCGCTACATGGGTTCGGCCTGATCGCCGCCGGCGCCTTCGCCCCCCGAGCCGAAGGCGCCGCCCCCGGCGGGAGCCCAGCTTTCCTACTTGCCGGAAATCTGCTCCGAGCTGGCGGATGACCCGCACCGCCCCTCCCTCTCGCCGCCGGCGCCGCCGGTATGTTCCCGCGTTCGCTCCGGTTCCGCTGCGCGCCCGCGCGGGCGGCTGGACTCCCGAGACGCAGGCCGCCTTCCTCGGCATCCTGGCCGAGACCGGCTGCGTGCGCACCGCCGCGCATCGCGTCGGCATGAGCCGGGAGACCGCCTATCGCCTGCGGCGCAAGCCCGGCGCCGGCAGCTTCGCCGCCGCGTGGGACAGGGCGCTGGGCCGCGCGGACGACCCTTCGCGGAAGGTCACAGTCGAGGAACTGCGTCAACGCGCCGACTTCGGCCTGCTCAAGCCCCTGCTCTATCGCGGCCGCTACGTCTCGACGATACGAAAGGCCGACAATTCCGCGCTTCTGCGCATCTTGGCCCAGTTCGACCGGGCAAGCCGGGACTGCGACGCCACCTGGCTGCGATGGCCGCGTTTCACACCCCGTTCCGGATAAACTTCGCAGCGGTGCGAGGGGGAATTGCCGAAGGCGCGAACCGCGGCCTTCATCGCCGCCCCGACGAATGCCGGACCATCCCTACCCGGCGATCCGGCACAGCTCTGCCGGCGAGGACCGCTCGATCATGCCATAAGCCGTCTGGCCATCCCAGGCATAGCGGACGCCGCCCTGCTGGTTGTTCATCCCGTTCACGCCGGGATTGCCGATGTGGAAGGTCGCCAGCGTGGTGACGCCTTCGATCCGAGTCGTGCCAAGGTCCGATTCCAGCTCGACCGAGACGTCGTCTCCCTCCGGCACGATGTTGCGCAGGAAGGGAATCTTCGTCGCCCGCGCCCGGTGCATGCGGCCGTCCTGGTAGATGTAGCCCTCGTTGTAGGTCGATCCGTCCTCGCGCGGCGGATAGGCGCAGTAGCCGAAGGCGCGGCCGTCGGGGAACACGGCCGCCTGCCAGCAATGGCCGCGAAAGGCGCCCATCGGCCGCACGCTCTGCCGGTGGATGCGGTTGCCGACGCAGGCGAAGCTGCGCTCCTCGCCATCGATCCACAGCCGGCCCCGCCCCCGGAACGTATGCTCGACGCGCCAGCCGTAGCCCATCAGCCCGGCGTCGACGCGCTCGGCCTCGGTCATGCCGGCCAGCTTGTCGGGGCGCAGGTCCTGCGTCCAGCCGGGGGTCGCCATCTCCAGCTCGACGTCGAAGCGGATCGGCGTCCGGCGCAAGGCGGGATCGACCTCGGTATCGGCGTAGACGCGGAACTTGCCGGCGATCTGGTCCTCGATGCGCCCCTCGCAGGCTTCGTCATCCAGGCGCACGCGCCATTTGCGGAAGGGCTCCAGGCATTCGAAGCCGAGCCCGCCCGCGCCGAGCACGCCCTTGTCCGAAGGGTGCGTCGGTCCGCGCTTGCTGAGCCGCAGGATGCGGCCGCCGGCAAAAGCGAAGTTGGCGTCGTAGCGGTGGTTCTCCCAGACGCTGCCCACCGCCTCGATGCCGATGCGCGGGAAGGCGAAGGCGCCGCTTTCCTCGAACAGCCAGATCGAGGCGCTTTCGCGCATGTCGGGGTCCTCGGGCTTGCCCGGCAGCAACTGCCCGTCGAGCGCGGGCTCCAGCCCGCCACACCAATCCTGCGCCATCGTCATGTCAGCCTCCCACCGCGTCGAGCCGGCTCGGGCGCCCGATGATGCCGCAGGCCGTCCGCCCGTCCCAGGTCTGTTTCGTGCCCCCTTCGGAATTGTCATGCAAAAAGGGGCCGCGCAACCATGACGGCTGCACGGCCCCTTGCAAGCGGGAGTTACGCCGCCCGGGCGATAGTGCCCGGCCCTTAGAAGGCGAAGCGCAGCTCGGCGCCCCACATGCGCGGCAGGCCGGGATTGACGACGTTGGTGTTGCCGCCATTGCCCGCCGCGTTGCCGCCGGACCAGTACTTGCGGTTGCCCACGTTGCGCACGAACCACGAAGCCGAAAGCGACGACCCCATGATCTCCGACCAGGTCAGCCGTGCGTTGACCAGCACATAGCCGGGCAGCGTCGTGTTGGGGTTGGCGGTGGCCCCGACGTTGGAAAAGGCCATCTTCGTCTGCCCATAGGCATCGCCGCGCAGCGTCAGCTTGCCCGCCTCGCCCATCGGCACGCCCACTTCGGCAAAGGCCGTGCCGCTCCACTTCGGCACGTCGGCGAAAGGACCGTAGGCGATGGTCGTGCCCAGGATCGTGACCTCGTTCTCGGTATAGCGGGCATCGGTGTAGTTGCCCGAGACGCCGAACTGCAGGTATTCGGTCGGCCGCACCGAAGCGTCGAATTCGAAGCCGCGGATCCGCGCCTTGGGCACGTTCACCGTCAGCAGCGACACGCCGGCCGGCGTCAGGATATAGGCCGAACGCTGGATGTTCTTGACCCACTGATTGAAGGCATCGGCGTTGAACGTCACCGGCACGCCCAGGCTGTCGCCCGAATACTTGATGCCGATCTCGATGTCCTCGGTCGTCTCGGGCAGGAACAGGTTGCCGCCGCCCGCCGCCGTCGCATTGATCGGCGGGACCGAATAGTTGTAGCCGCCGGCGCGCCAGCTTCCGCGATGCGCGACGTAGAGCAGCAGTTCCGGCGTCGCCTGATAGTCGACGCTGACGGTCCAGCTCGGCTTGCCCGCCGAGGTCTTCTCGGGGACATTGGCCGGGAAGGTGCCCAGCCAGAGCGAGCCCGGGAGCTGGAAAATCTCGGTCTTGTCATGCGTCCAGCGGAAGCCGCCGGTCAGGCTGAGCTGGTCGGTCGCCTTGAACGTGCCCTGCGCGAAGCCCGCGATCGACTTGGTCGTGATCTGCGCGGTGTAGGTGAACGGGACGACGAAGGCGGGGTGGCCGAAGGTCAGGTTCGATTCCACCCGCTGGCGCTGGTGGAGGTAATAGGCACCGACCACGAAATCGAGCCGGCCGTCGAGCGCCTTGCCCTGAAGCTGCAGTTCGTTCGAAATCTGCCGCGTGTTGAGCATGAAGCCCTTGGTGGGCACCGCCTTGACCTCGTCCGCCGTCAGCGTGCCCTGCGTCTCGAAGAAGTGATAGGGCGATCCGTCGTAGTCGAAACCGTCGTCCGACTTGGCGCGGTTGTAGCCGAAGATATTCTTCAGCAGCAGGTCGGAGCCCAGTTCCAGCTCGGTGGTGTTGATCACATAGTGACCGTCCGCCTCGTGGTAGGGCGGATAGCTGGCGAGGCTGACCCAGGGGCCGAGCTGGCGCTGCAGCGCCACGGCCGCGTCGAGCCCACCCTGGAACACCGCCGGATTCGCCTGGAGATAGGCGGTCATGCCGGGGTTGTTCGCCGGGTTGAGCAAACAGTAGGCCGACGACGAGGGGCACGGATCCGCGTTGACCGACCAGAGCTGATAGGGCGTGTTGGTGCCGTCCTCGTCGGTATACTGGAATACCGTGGTATTGGTCAGCCCCGCCATCGGATCGAGGCGCAGCGAGACGCGGACCGACTTCTGGTCGAGGTCGCCGTACTTGTCGCTGGTGAAGTAGTCGCGCACGAAGGCACCGCCGCCGGTCAGGCTTCCGGCCACGCGCAACGCGCCGATGTCGCCCAGCGGCAGGTTCACCGCACCCTGGAGATTGCGGGAATCGAAGCTGGCATAACGGCCCTGGATATAGCCGCCGAACTCGTCGGTCGGCTTGGCCGTCTGATAAAGCACCGCGCCGCCGGTGGCGTTGCGGCCGAACAGCGTGCCCTGCGGGCCCTTGAGCACCTGGATGCCGCCCATGTCGTAGAACGTGGTGGCGTTGTGCGTGACGATCTGCACCTCGTTGACATAGGGCAGCACGCTCGGCGGCGAGTTGGTGAAGGTGTCGACGCTCTGACCCCGGATCGAGTAGTTGAACGCGTGGATGCCGCCGTTCTGGCGGATGACCAGGCCCGGCACGGCGGCCTGCAAGTCGTTCTCGTTGTAGATCGCGCGCTTCTCGAGGTCGGCGGCGCCGATGGCGGTGATCGCGATCGGAACCTTGGAAAGGCTTTCCTCGCGGCGGCGGGCGGTAACGATGATCTCGTCGGCGCTGATGCCGGTTTCCGCGCTGTTCTGCGCATAGGCCGCGGGAGCAACCGGCAGCGCGACGCCGGCCATCAGGCCGGCTACAATCAACTTCCTCATTCCTTTTCCTCCTCGTGGCGCCGGGGCGCTAGTCTTCTTTATTTCGAAGCGGTCGGCCGTCGTTTCTTGCCCGGCCGCATGCTGCACTGCCGGATAGTCTGCGACGCTCTTGATTCAGTTTGACGCCACCTGTCACGCCCGATCTGGTCGACATGGCCATTTTGCCACGCCAGCGCGGCGTTCGCGCAACACCTGGCGCGCGCCACCTGGTGCAGGAGTTCCGGGGCAGACCTCCTGCACGGTGCGCCTCAGCGTTTGCTGTAGGTGATCGGCAGTGATTCGATCGTATGGGTGGCCACCGTCGGGAGATACCTGATCTCGCTTTCGGGGATCGCGAGCTTGAGGTCCTTGAGCTGGCGGGCGACTTCCTGCGCCGCGAGCTTGACCTCCATGCGCGCGAGGGCAAGGCCGATGCAGCGGTGCGGACCGCCGCCGAAGGCCACGTGACGGCCCAGGTTCGGCCGATCCATGTCGAACTTGCGCGGCTCGGGGAACACGGTCTCGTCGTCGTTGCCGGAATCGTAGACCAGCAGCATGTGCGCGCCCTTGGGAATAAGCGTGCCATTCACCTCGACGTCCTTGAGCGCCATGCGCGAGAGCGCGCGCACCGGCGGTTCGTTGCGCAGGTGCTCCTCGACAAAGCGGTTCATCCGCCGCTCGTCCTCATGGATCTCCTCCAGCAGCTCGGCCATGCCCGGCTTGGTCGCGAGCACGTAGAACAGGTTGCCGATGGCCGTCGCGGTGGTGTCGTTGCCGGCGATGACCATGGCGCGGATCAGCGAGACGGCTTCCTCGAAAGTCAGCTTCTCGACCGTGCCGTCCTCGTTGGTCACTTCGGCATGGACGATGTCGGAGATCATGTCCTCGCGCGGTTCCTTCTCGCGCTCCTTCATCTTGCCGATGAGATACTGCTGCAGTTCGGCGATCTTGGCGGCGTTGGCCAGCATCGTCTCGCGGCTCTGCATCGCGCCGATCTGCGCCGTCACGGCCATCGACCACTCGACGATCTTGTCCTCCATGCCGTGATCGAGGCCGAGTTGCTCGACGATGACGCGGATGGTCAGCGGCTGGGCGATGTCGCGCACCGCGTCGCACTGGCCCTTGTCGGCGTATTCGGCGATCAGGTCGCGGACGATCTCGTGCAGCCGCGGCTCCAGCTCCTTCACCCGATGCGCGGTGAAGGCGCGCTCCATCAGCTTGCGGATGCGCGTGTGATAGGGCGGGTCCGACATGATCGCATCGGGGAAATAGCCGCCGCCGTGCTCCTTGAGGTAGGCGCGGAACTCGTCCTGCATGCCGCGCGCCTGCTGCTCGTGGTAGCCGTGCTGGACCGAGAACGTCACCGGGTCCGACTGGACGGCCCAGATATCCTCGTGCCGCGTGACCAGCCACGAGTTCAGGCCCTTGTCATGGAAGATCGGCTGTCCCTTGCGCATGGCGCGGTAGAAATCGCGCGGATGCGCCTGGATGTCGTAGTCCTTGAGCGTGCCCGTATCGAGCAGGTCCTGTTCTTCCCCGGTCAGCGGCAGCCGCTCCGAAACATGGGATTCCGTCGTCTGCGATGCCATGGGCCTGTCCTACTCGCCAAATCGTGTGTCGATACGAAGCGGGGCCGGCAAGCCGGCCCCGCAGGGTTCGTCAGCATAATGGAAATTCGCAAGGCGTTTAGCCATGCCCACCTTCGAAGCGCGGCTTGTCCCGGCAGGCAAGCGGGCCGTTGCCATCCCCGACTTGAAATGGCTCAGGACGCGAAACGGCTCAGTAGGTGGAACTCGGCGCGACGGTGACGGTGATGCCGTCGAGTTCGGACGTCATCTTGATCTGGCAGCCCAGCCGGCTGTTCGGGCGCTGCACGTCGGCAACCATGTCGAGCATGGCGAACTCGATGTCATCGGGCTCGCCCACCTTCTCGAACCATTGCTGATCGACATAGACATGGCAGGTGGCGCAGGCGCAGCCGCCGCCGCAATCGCCCATGATGCCGGCCACGTCGTTGTTCTTGCCCAGTTCCATCAGGCTGGTGCCTTCCTCGACCTCCTCGAAGGTCTTGGTGACGCCGTTGACATCGGTCATGGTGACTTTGAGATTACCCACTTCGACAACCCTCCTTGATCTGCCTTGGCAGATTCGCGCCTTCCATGCCCAAGAATGGGTTGTGATGCAAAGAGTCTCACAGGCGGGCACTTGACTGTCGGCGCAGCCAATCCCGGCCGATGACGCCAGCCGCCGTGGAAAACCGCTTCTGCCCTGCCAGTCATTTAGACTAGGCCGCAGCGAGGCTATCCATTCTCGGTACTGTCTGGCCGCAGCGGCGCCGCATGGGCACCGCACGGCACATTATTAGGAGAGCAGCGGTGGTCAGGACCCTGATCCGCAACGCCACGATTTTCGACGCGACCGGTACCAGGCCGTTCACCGGCGACCTGCTGGTCGAGGGCAACCGTATCGCGGCGGTCGGCGCTGGCGCCGCGGCCGGGCCGGCCGACAGCGTGATCGACGCGACCGGCCTGTTCTGCATGCCGGGCATGACCGAAGGCCATGCCCACCTGTCGTTCGAAGGCGTCTGCGCGACCGAGAACCTGATCACGCCTTCGCCCGAGGAACAGGTCTTCACCGCCGCGCGCGGCGCCAAGGCGCTGATCGAGATGGGCTTCACCAGCGCCTATGGCGCCTCCGAGGCCAAGCTGCGGCTGGGCGTGGCGGTGCGCAACGAGGTCAACGCCGGGCGCCTGCCCGGCCCGCGCATCCGCGCCGGCGGGCTGGAGATCAGCGTCACCGGCGCAATGGGCGACGAAAGCCGCGAGCATAATCCGCGCATCGGCCCCTCGACGCTGATCGACAGCGTCGACGAGATGCGCAAGGTCGTGCGCTTCCAGATCCGCGAAGGCATCGACAACATTAAGCTCGACGTCTCGGGCGACCCCTTCTACCCCTCCACCCCCGGCCACACGACGCCGATGACGTTCGAGGAGATCCGGGTCGCGGTCGAGACGGCGCACGACCTGGGGCGCAAGGTCAACGCGCATACCCGCTCGATCGAAGGCTCCAAGCGCTGCCTGCGCGCCGGCGTCGACGGACTGTTCCACTGCGAATACTCCGACGAGGAGATGCTGGACCTGATGGAAGAGGCGAAGGACCGCATCTTCGTTTCCCCGACGGTCGGCCTGCTGCACCAGATGATGGCCGGAGATTCCGCGCCCTTCGGCCTCACGCCCGAGGTGGCCGGCTACATGGGCATTGCCGACCTGCTGGAAAACTCGGCGAAGACCCACACCGAGTTGCGCAAGCGCGGCGTCCGTCACCTCATCGGCGGCGATTACGGCTTCGGCTGGAGCAAGCAGGGCGAGCAGGCGAAGGACATCGCGCTGTTCATGCAGTATTACGGCTACGACGCGGCCGACGCGCTGGTCTGCGCCACCCGCAACGGTGGCCTGGCGATGATGGACGGCGGCGAACTTGGCACGCTGGAAGCGGGCAAGCTGGCCGACCTGATCCTCGTCGAAGGCGATGTCCTCGCCGACGTATCCCTGCTCACCGACCGCGAGCGCATCGTGCTCGTGATGAAGGACGGCGCGATCCAGCGGATCGCCCCGTCGCTGTCGCAATCCCTCCCCTCCCCCGCGCTCGAAGCCGCGGAATAGCATCAGGAGCAATCCCAAATGAACGTCGAAAGCGGCAAGCTGAAACCCGGCGAAGCGCGGTGCCCGGCGGAAACCACGCAAGAGATCATCGCGCGCGACAAGGTCGCCGCCCCTGCCTGGGCCGCCAGCGAGAGCTACGAATACCTTGGCAGCGAGGATGTCTCGAAGGAGCGCTATACCTCCGCCGAGTTCGCCCGGGGCGAGTTCGAGCGCATGTGGACCCGCACCTGGCAGATGGCCTGCCGCGAGGAGCACATCCCCGATGTCGGCGACTACTATGTCTATGACGTCGGCTCCTACAGCTTCGTCATCACGCGCAGCGGCGAGGACGATATCCACGCCCACTACAACTCCTGCCTGCATCGCGGCACGAAGCTCAAGCCGTCGGCCACGACGGGCTTTTCCAACGAACTCAAGTGCCCGTTCCACGGCTGGTCCTGGAACCTCGACGGCTCGCTCAAGGCCCTGCCCGAGAAGTGGGACTTCTCGCACTTCGCCGGCCGGAAGACGTGCCTGCCCGAAGCGCGCGTCGCGCGGCTGGGCGGCTTCGTGTGGATCAACATGGACCCCGAAGCGCCAAGCCTGGAGGAATACCTGGGCGAAACCGCGCTGACGCACCTCAAGGCGTGGAAGCTCGATGATCGCTACATCTACCTGCACGTCCAGAAGAGCTATCCGGCGAACTGGAAGCTGACCATGGCGGCCTTCATGGAAGCCTATCACGTCGGCGACACGCACCCGCAGGTCGCGCCGGCGAACGGCGACGTCAACTCGCAGTACGACGTCTACGACGAGCACGTGGACCGGTTCATCTCCACCCTCGGCGTCGTCAGCCCCAAGCTCTACGGCAAGTATACCGAGCAGGATATCATCGAGAACTTCACGCTGGGCGACAGCTCGTCGCTGGGCGGCAGCAAGCCCCAGCTCAAGGAAGGCGAGCGGGCGCGGCAGGTGATGGCCGACATGTTCCGCGACATGTTCGAGAAGGCCACCAACACCGACCTCAGCAGCGTCTCGGACACCGAGCTGCTCGACACCTACAGCTACACCTTCTTCCCCAACCTGTTCCTGTTCCCCGGCATCTCGCTGCCGATGATCTATCGCTTCCGCCCGGACGCGCGCGACCATCGCCGCACGATCTACGAGGTGATGTTCATGCGGCCGCGGCCCAAGGACGGCTCCGTGCCGGAAACCGCGGAAGTCCAGATCCTGCAGGATCACCAGTCCTTCGCCGAGGCGGAAGGCATGGACCCGGGCTTCGGCGTGATCCTCGATCAGGATACGGACAACCTCTATGCGCAGCAGGAAGGGCTGGAAGCCAGCGCCAAGCCGGGCCTGACGCTCGCGGATTATCAGGAAATCCGCATCCGCCACTTCGAACGGGCGATCGACAAGTACATGGCGATGGAGCCCAAGCTGCCCGACTGGACGAAGCTCCAGCGGGGTTGCTAACCCCGTCCCGGCGCAAGCCGGGATGTCGGGAATGGCGCCCTTGGTCGATAGAATTGCGGGCGCGTCCTATGCGGGCGCGCCCGTTCTGCGCCAAGGATCGGACGATGCGGCATGAGCCGCCCGCGAGAGGGAGAGAACCGATGAGAGCAACGCTTCGCCGTCCGCCAGCGGAAGAGCTGGTCCTTTTCGAGAAGGACCCCAAGACCAAGATCGCCACGATCACGCTCAATCGGCCCGACGCGCTCAACGCGCCGACGATCGCCGCGCGGCTGCGCTTCTCCGAACTGGTCCACCGCGCCAACATCGACGACGACGTCAAGGTCCTCGTCATTCGCGGCGAGGGCAAGCACCTGGGCTCGGGCGCGGATCTCGAGGAACAGGGCGACATGCTCAACCCGGGCGCCGACGTCTCGCTGCTCAAGGAGTTCAAGATCGAGGACGACGGCAGCGTCAAGTATCCGCCGGCAGGCTCCTACCGCTTCCTCGGCTCGATCACCAACCTATACGCCGACGACCAGTTCGGCTGCCGCTCGCTGCAGAACTTCAAGAAGATCTCGATCCTGGAGTGCAAGGGCTACACCTACGGCTGGCACTTCTACCTTGCCGGCGACGCCGACATCGTCGTCGCCTCGGACGATGCACTGTTCGGCCACGCCGCCTTCCGCTACGTCGGCTGGGGCCCGCGCATGTGGACCTGGGCCGACATGATGGGCGTGCGCAAGTTCATGGAGATGGTCTTCACCGGCCGCCCCTTCACCGCCCAGCAGATGTACGACTGCAACTTCGTCAACTCGGTCGTCCCGCGCGAGAAGCTGGAGGAGGAGACGATGAAGTACGCCCTCGCCTGCTCGATGACGCGGCCCAACGACACCGTCGTCGCGCAAAAGACCTTCTTCGAGATCTACAAACAATATCGCGGCGAATACATGGGCAGCCTGCTGACCGGCATGCTGGAAGGCATGAAGGGCATGATGACGGACGATTCGGCCGCGGACCTCGGCCTCGGCTCGGACACCATGGAAAAGGGCCTGGCCAACTCGGTCAAGGACAACGACATGCGCTTCCCGCCCGACTGGCGCCTCAGCTTCGGCGGCCGCGCGAAGCCGTGATGGAAGCGGGTATTTCCTCCCCCGACGGGGGAGGGAGACCAGCCGCGGGCTGGTGGAGGGGCTCCCGCCTTTGGGCACGCCCCTCTCGCGTCCTGCCCTCTCGCGTCCTGCCCTCCCGCTCGTGCCCCTCCGGCAGCCGCCAGGCGGATGGCCCGCCTCCCCGCGCCGGGGAGGAATTCTGATGCAATACACCCAGCTCGGCTCCACCGGCCTGATCGTCTCGCGCCTCGCGCTGGGCGGGTCCACCTTCACGCGGGGAGACACATCGCTCGGCGCGTTCTACAAGGTCGGGCCAGAACTGGCCGACGCACTGGTCGGCACGGCGCTCGACGCGGGCGTCAACTATTTCGACACGGCCGACGTCTACGCCAGCGGCCAGTCGGAGGAACTGCTCGGCGCCGCGCTGAAGCCGCATCGCGATCGCGTGGTGCTTTCCACCAAGGTCGGCAACCGCGGCGCGGGCAATCGCGAGGTGCTGCATTCGGGCCTGTCGCGCCGGCACATCCTCTGGTCGGTCGACCAGAGCCTGCGGCGGCTCGGGACCGACTGGATCGACTATTACGTGGTTCACCGCACCGATCCGTTCACGCCGCTGGAGGAGACGCTCGAAGCGCTCGACGCGGTGGTGAAGGCGGGCAAGGTGCGCTACATCGGCTATTCCAACTGGCCGGCCTGGCAGGCCGCCGCCGCGATCGCCGAGCAGAAGGCCAATGGCCTCGCCCGCTTCACCCACGGCCAGATGTACTATTCGCTGCTCGGCCGCGATGTGGAGCGCGACACGGTGGCGATGATGCGGCACTTCGGCATCGGCATGACCGTGTGGAGCCCCCTCGCCTACGGCTTCCTCGCCGGCAAGTATACCGCCGAGGACATGAAGCAGGACGACAACCGCTTCGCCAGCTTCGACTGGCTGAAGTTCGATCGCGACCAGGCCTTCGCCCTGCTGCCGATCCTGGAAGAGATCGCCGCGGCCAGACAGTG
>Ga0172382_10011868_pt1 | contig 11453 bp, 10 predicted proteins | sample Leawel138RmetaG_FD_122245 | JGI IMG/M metagenome (GOLD analysis project Ga0172382, IMG submission 122245) | Leachate microbial communities from a municipal landfill in Southern Ontario, Canada - Leachate well 138R metaG | ecosystem: Engineered > Solid waste > Landfill > Unclassified | place...
TCCCGAACAAATCCTGGGGGACCTCGAGGAAGGAATACGTGCCAGCGGCACGCTGTGCACGGTGACGCGGATCCACGATCGCCGGGTGGCCATCGCCAAGGCCCTTGAGGAGGCTGCGGCCACGGATATCGTGCTGCTGCTCGCAAAAGGACATGAGACGAGCATCCAATATCCTCTCGGAGCCATTCCGTGGAACGAGCTGGAAGTTGCGAAGGAACTGCTTGCGCTCAGGAGGAATCTCCATGCATGATTCGCTGCGCATCGCGGTACTCTACGGCGGACGGTCCGTGGAGCATGTCGTTTCGTGTAGGTCGGCAGCGACGGTCTGTCTTGAGTTGCACAAGGCAGGCCATGTGGTCATACCGATTTGCATAAGCAGGGAGGGAATGTGGTCCGTACAACCGTTCGATCCCGGATCTCCCCCTGCGTGCATGCCATCACGTTTCGACAAGACGCGGATGGTTTCGATCGTCGGTGGGGAGGGTTTCCTCTGTGCTGGGAAGCCGTTGCTGGTGGACCTCTGCTTCCCGGTCACGCATGGCAGCCAAGGGGAAGACGGGATGCTGCAAGGATTGCTCGAGCTTGCCCATCTTGCCTATGTCGGATGCAATCCCGCGACCTCCTCGGAGGGAATGCACAAGCGGATCGCAAAGCTGATCGCGAACGCATCGGAGGTGCCTACCCTTCCGTGCATCTCTATCGATGCAAGGGAAACGGAGGAGCCGGCCAACCGGATGGAAGATATCTATTGCCGCGCGACGAACGCACTTGGCAGTCGGATGATCGTGAAACCGGAGGACGGCGGTTCTTCGGTCGGGATCACGGTATTGCAAGTCGCCGAAGAGCGTGCATTCGACCGGGCGGTCCGCCATGCATTGCAATTCACGGATACCGTGTTGGTCGAACCGTTCGTTCGCAATTGCCTGGAGCTGGAATGTGCGGTCATCCGCGATGGCGGATCATTGCTTGCGAGTCTCCCGGGCATGGTGATCGATCCGTTGCGATCGGAGAGTGCGTTCCTTACCTATGCACAGAAGTACCTCGGTACGAATTGCGCGTACATGCATGTGCCCGCTCCCCTCGATGAGGATTTGCTCGCCACGGTGTCGCGATACGCCCGGATGATGGCAAGTGCGATGGGAGTCGAAGGCTATGCGCGGGTCGATTTCCTGTTTGATCCTGAGGAACGCACCATCTGGTTCAACGAGATCAATACCCTGCCGGGAATGACCACGAAGAGCCATTTCCCGGTCCTCGCAGCCTCGATGGGCTATGACTGGCCTACCCTGATCCGGACATTGGTCAAAGAGAGCCTCGCACGGGAGGCACACAGGAAACGGCATGTGGTTTCCTCCGTGGAGTGATGGGGATGGAGACGGTCTGGTTCCATGTCGACATGGATGCGTTCTACGCCTCGGTCGAGCAGCTGGACAATCCCGAGTACCGCGGCAAGCCGCTGGTCGTCGGGGGGCTTGGCAACCGCGGGGTCGTCTCGGCATGTTCCTACGAGGCACGTGCTTTCGGAGTCCACTCCGCGATGCCGATGTATCAGGCAAGGAAACTGTGCCCACAGGCCGCCTTCGTCCGCGGACGCATGGAACGGTACAGCCAGATCAGCCGTCAGGTGATCGCGATACTCCATGAATTCAGCCCCGTCGTGCAACAGATATCCATCGACGAGGCGTTTCTCGACATGACCGGTACCCAGCGACTGTTCGGCAAGAGCCGAGAGGCTGCACTGTTGCTCAAGAAGCGGGTCAAGGAGGAAACCTCCCTGAACATCAGCGTGGGCATCGGCAGCTCGCGATTCATCGCCAAGATGGCCAGCGATTATGACAAACCCGACGGGTTATGCCGGGTCTCGCCGGGGAAGGAGATCGCATTCGTCGACGCGGTCGGTCTCAGGAAACTGTGGGGCATCGGAGAAAGCACCCTTTCATCCCTTGCACGCCAAGGCATCCGGACCGTCGCACAACTGCGCACGTATGAGGAGGGACGGCTTCGCCATCTCTTCGGTGAGGCCGCCGGGACGTATCTGTGGAAGATATGCAGGGGCATCGATCCGGGAATCCACACGGGAAGCACGAAATCGCACTCGATCAGTACGGAAATGACCTTTCCCATCGATGTGACCGATGGTGAGGTACTTTCACAGAATCTGCTCGGCATGAGTCACGAAGTGATGTTCCGTGCGATCGAGGAGCAGGTGGTCAGTTCCACCGTGGCGATCAAACTCCGGTTCAGCGATTTCACCACCATTAGTGCCCAGACTACCGTTGCCACGCCGCTTTACAGTGCGGAGCAGGTCTATGCATTGGCGAAGGAGTTGCTGCACGGCAAGTGGAGAACTCCGCAACCGGTCAGACTGCTAGGCGTCGGGCTGTATCAGGTGGAAAGTTCGCAGCAAGCGATCCAACAGGAACTCTTCGATGATCCTTACCAACGCAAGCGGGAACTCGAGAAGACGGTCCTTGCACTCAGGGCGCAAGGAAAACAGTTGCAGAAGGCAGCCCTGATGCATCCGAAGGAAACCGAGGAGAGCTGACTGGCGTTTTCGGCTCCCCTTGCAGGGGGTCCGTATTGGTGCTACAGTACGAAGCAATCGGTAGTGGGAGGCACATCCGCGATGGGATTGCATATCGTCTTGATAGAACCGGAGATACCCCAGAACACGGGGAACATCGCGAGGACCTGTGCTGCCCTCGGTGCGGTACTCCATCTGGTACACCCGCTCGGATTCACCATCACGGACAGGCAATTGAAACGTGCAGGGCTCGATTATTGGCATCTGCTCGACATCAGACACCATGAAAATACCGGCGTCTTCCTCTCGCTTCATGGCAATGGGCCGTTGTGGTTCTTCACCACGAAGGCACCGAAAAGCTATACCGAGGCCACCTACCAAGAAGAGGCCTTCCTCGTATTTGGCAAGGAATCCGCTGGGCTCGACGAATCGATTCTTGTCGCCCACCCGCAACAGTGCGTCCGCATCCCGATGAAAGAAGAAGCCAGGTCACTGAATCTTTCCAACAGTGTTGCCGTCGCAGCCTATGAGTATGAGAGACAACGGGGATTCGCCGGCCTGATCGGTACAGGGCGACTGCATCATCTTGATTGGAATGAAGATACAAGGAGCACATCATGAAAACCATCGGATTCATCGGAACCGGAAACATGGGCGGAGCGATCATCAGGAGCGTCAGTCCGCTGAAGAGTTGGCAGGTCCTCGTGTACGATGTGCGATCCGAGGTCGCCGCCTTGCTTGCCCAGGAGACGGGATGCGTTCACGCATCGTTCGAAGAGGTCCTCTCCCGATCAGACATCATCGTCCTCGCAGTGAAACCCCAAGTACTCCCCTCTCTCTACTCAAAGCTGAAAGGCCAGAAGAAGGGATACATTTCGATGGCTGCGGGAGTTTCGCTCGAGACCTTGACAGAGAACCTTGACACGAAGGAGGTCGTCAGGATCATGCCGAACATCGCCGCCTCCGTAGGAAAGGCAGTGACGGCACTTGCCGTGCATCCGCAAGCATCCAAGGAACTGGCCGATGAGTCGATGCGCTTGGTACGCTCTTTCGGATCAGCCCACGTGCTCGAGGAGAAATATTTCGGTGCATTCATCGGCATCTCGGGATCAGCGATCGCCACGGTGTTCGCATTCCTCCACGGCATGGCGATGGGAGGAGTTCATGAGGGACTTCCCTACGGAAAGGCACTCGAGTTGATCAGTGACACTGCACAGAGTGCAATCGCGCTGGTCCGTTCGTCGGGCAGGCATCCGCAGGAACTGCTTACGCAGGTCTGTTCACCGGGAGGCACCACGATCGAATCGATCCAGGTGCTCGAAGCAGGTGCCTTCGCAGGCTTGCTGATGGAATCGGTAGAGGCTGCGAGCGAACGGGCTCAAGAATTGGAACGTTTGGCCAAGGATGGCAATCGATAGGAATACGAGGATACAGATGATAGACCTGAGAGAGTTGAAGACAAGAAGAGAAGAGATCATCGCCAATGTGGCCAACCGCGGCATGCAGGTCGATGTGGATGTTATCATCGCACTGCAAGAGCAGCGCTCGGCGCTCATGCAAGAGACGGAGAACCTTCGCGCCCGGAGAAATGAGAATGCCGCGATGATGAAGGGGAAGATGGAAAGCGACCGTCGTGCGCAATTGATCGCGGAAGGCAAGGCCCTCAAGGAGGAGATCGCCGCGAAGGAATCTGCGCTCGAAGAGGTGGAGAAAACCTATCTGGCCATGGCCAAGACGATTCCGAACTACGCCCACAGCGCAGCACCCATCGGGAAGCTCGACACTGAGAACCTCGAGATTCGGCGCTGGGGAGAACCCACGCGGTTCGGATTCGTCCCCAAGGATCATGTACAGCTCGGCGAATCGCTTGACCTGATCGATTTCGATACCGCGACCCGGGTTTCGGGTCCGAAGTTCTACTATCTGAAGAACGAGGCGGTGATCCTCGAGCTTGCCCTGCAGCGGTATGCCCTGGACATCCTCCGCAAGAGAGGATTCACCCTCACGATCACTCCCGACATCGCCCGCGAGGAGATCCTCGAGGGCATCGGTTTCAATCCTCGTGGCGAGGAGAGCAACATCTATGCCATAGAAGGAACAGGTACCTGCCTCGTCGGTACTGCGGAAATCACGCTGGGGGGATACCACGCGAACAAGATACTGCAGGAACAGGACCTGCCGATACGCCTTTCCGGTCTTTCCCACTGTTTCCGGAGAGAGGCGGGAGGAGCCGGACAGTACTCCAAGGGGCTGTACCGCGTCCACCAGTTCTCTAAGGTGGAGATGTTCGTCTACTGTCTCCCCTCGCAATCGGAGGAGATCCACGAACAACTGCTCGCCATCGAGGAGGAGATCTTCCAGGGGCTTGAGATTCCCTACCACGTGGTCGACACCTGCACGGGAGATCTCGGTGCACCTGCATACCGGAAGTTCGACATCGAGGCATGGATGCCCGGCCGTGGCGAGAAAGGCGAGTACGGGGAAGTCACCAGCACGAGCAACTGTACCGACTACCAGGCGAGGCGCCTGAACATCCGCTACAAGGATGCACAGGGGAAGATACAGCATGTCCACTTGCTCAATGGGACTGCGGTAGCCATTTCCCGGGCGATCGTTGCCATACTGGAGAATTTCCAACGGGAGGACGGGTCGATCGGCATGCCGAAGGCCCTGGTCCCCTACCTGGGATTCGACGAGATACGTAGATAGACGCAAGGAGGTCCCGCATGACCGTTTCTGCCCTCTCCACCGATTTTTACGAGTTGACCATGATGCAAGGATACTACCTCTCGAAGAACAATCCTTCGGTCGTATTCGACATGTTCTACCGGACCAATCCGTTTGAGGGGGGCTTCGTCGTCTTCGCGGGACTCAACGACCTGCTCAAGCGGATCGAGCTGTTCACCTTCAGCAAGGGAGACATAGAGTATCTGCGCTCCCTGCGGAGATTCGATGAGTCGTTCCTCGCCTACCTCGCCGATTTCAGGTTCTCAGGAACCATCCATGCCCTCGAGGAGGGAACCATCGTGTTCCCCGGGGAACCGCTCATCAGGGTCGAGGCATCGATGATGGAGGCACAGGTCATCGAAGGAATGCTCCTCAATACGATCAACTACCAATCACTGATCGCGACGAAGGCTGCTAGGATGTTCCAGGCCGCCGACGGTGGCCAGATCATGGAGTTCGGACTCAGGAGGGCACAAGGTCCGGACGGAGCGATCTCAGCATCCAGGGCGGCATTCATCGGAGGATGCTCGGCCACCAGCAACACGCTGGCCGGCAAGGTATTCGGCATACCTGTGGCAGGGACGATGGCTCATTCATGGGTGATGTCATTCGAGGACGAGCTGGAGAGTTTCCGTGCTTTTGCCGACATCTACCCCGATCATACCATACTGTTGATCGACACCTACGATACGCTCGGTTCGGGAATCGAGAACGCGATCACGGTCGGACGTGAGATGAAGGCCCGGGGCAAGAGCATCGGCGTGCGGATCGACAGTGGAGATCTCAGTTACCTCTCTCGCGAGATCAGGAAGAAACTCGATGACGCGGGGCTGCCCGATTGCAAGATATATGTCTCCAACGACTTGACGGAGGAGATCATCGAGACCTTGGTGAATGACAAGGTTCCGATCGACTCTTGGGGTGTCGGCACCCACCTGGTGACCGGAGGATCGCAAAGTTCCCTCAACGGTGTCTATAAGCTGGCCGCCCGTCAGCTCCATGACGGTACCTGGGTCCCGACCATGAAGATCAGCAACAGCTTCGAGAAGGCGACGAATCCGGGGAAGAAGCAGTTGTGGAGATTCACCGATGCGAACGGTTCCGCGCTAGCAGACCTGATCACCTTGGATCATGAGAAGATAGACCTTGATTCGGATGTGGTGTGCTACCATCCATCGAACGAAGCGGACTTCTTCACGATGAAGCGGACGAAGTTCGCTTCAGCCCGGGCAATGCTGGGTTGCGTGATGGAGGGCGGCCAGCGGGTTTCTCCTGCGCCGAAGTTGCCGAAGATCCGCGCACATGTTGCCGAGTGCCTTGCGACCTTCCACGACAGCTACAAGCGGATGATGAATCCGCATATCTACAAAGTGTCCCTCTCCAAGGAATTGAAGACACTGAAGACACAGTTGGCAATCGAAGGAAGAAAGAGACTCAATCGCGATTGATGTATCCGAGGATTCCCGCGGCGATCGCACCTGCCATGCGTTCGCGCCACTGGGGATCGGCCAAGGCCGCGAGATCATCGCGATTGCTGAGGAAGCCGACCTCCACCAATGCGGAGGGAACCTTGCTCGCATTCAGGACCCACACATCCTGCTCCTTGACTCCCCGTGAACGAGCCGAAGGGAATTCGTCGCGCATCGATCGTTCCAAGCTGGATGCGAGCAGGAGATTTTCCCGGTTCAGCAAGCGGTTCAACTCCCCCATCGTATGGTTCGCGTAACGCAACATGACCCAGTCCTTCACACCGTTCTCGAGGAAGCGGACCCGCTTCTCCGTATGCTTGATCAGGACCTCGAATCCGCTCGGCTCGACGAATGTGGACGAGTTGGCGTGTATGGATACCAAGAGGATCCCCTTCCCGACCTTCGGATCATGTTCAGCGGCAACTGCGGCACGATCGGCCAGGGCAACGAAGCTATCATCCGAACGTGTCATCACGACTTCAAGTTCATCCTCGCGGGCAAGCATGGAGGCGACACGGACGGCGAGATCCAGCGTGAGTTCCTTCTCAAGCACCGTTGCCTGCCCCTCGGAAATCGCACCGGGATCTGTTCCGCCATGGCCTGCATCGAGCACCACCGTACCGATCGGCCAGGAGAAAGGATTCTCTGCAGGTACGGCAGACAACGGATTCGTCCGTACCAGAAAGCTCACCACGAGAAGCAGGAATGTCGCCAGTCTCTTCATCGGTATTCTCCGGGAGCTGTCCATTGGTCCATCAGTTGCAGGAAATCGGTCTTGTAGAGGGCAAGTCGCTTTTTCACCTCTGATTGGACATGTGCATCATGGTATCGTCCGATCCGTTTCGGATAATTCTTGCCATTCATCTGTCTGACGCCCAAGGCTTTGGTGTGGACCCGCTTGATTCCCTCCCGCTCAGAACGATCCTCGATGATGAATTGGCGGGTGGGAAAGGTACATTCCAGACCGGGGAAGTTGAGGATGGGATATCCGTAGAGCCATGAACGGAGACCGAAATCCAACTGTTGCCAGTACTCCCCATCCACCAGCTCATCGAATCCCCGCAATCGTTGGAAAAGGGCCCGTTCATACAGTCCCACACCGAGAAACGGATAGAGCGTGGGGACCAGGGAGCCGGTCGGGAGGAAGGAGATGGGATCGATCAGCCCGTCACGCACCAGAGGAGCCTGTATGACCGGTATCTGTTCCTGCAACCGATTCATCAGGCGAACCGTGATCACGGAAGGCTTGTCGCTGCGGTGCAACAGCTTGATGGCTTCATCCATCGCATACCCTGAGCACCTCAAGTCACTGCGTGTGAGGAAGAAGAATGTGGTGTAACATTCGTTCGCCATGGAATTCGCCATCGTCCCGAACGAGACCGGTTCGGAGAACACGATGAACGTCACATCGGGAAACCTGGCACGCAATTCTGGCAAGCGGCCCTGCTCTTCATACATGAGCACATGCACGGTCCTTGTCGGGGCACATGCGGTCAATTCCTCGATGGAGGTGGCCAATGCCTCTCCTCCCTCCATGGCAACCATCCCCAACGAGAGGGTCTCCTCCCGGTGCAGGAGGCTGATGCGCTTCCCGATATCTTGTTTCCGGTGGAAAATCTGGTAATTATTCTGCATGATCCAAGAACACTATATCCTCGGGCCGGAACAACACATCCGCCTTGCCCTTGCCCAATCGTCGGGGGATGTCCTTGCTTTGACATCCCGCCATCTCCATGATCTCGGTGCTGTTGTAGTAGGGAACAGCCTTTGCGATCTCGTTCACCATGACGACATCCCCTTCGTGGAACACTCCCTCGACCGAAACGACCCCTGAAGGTAGCAGGCTCTTGTGCGCACGCAACGCCCGCACCGCTCCCTCATCGATCCGTATCGTGCCCTTCGGACTGCTGTTGATGATCCACCTGGCCCGCTGACCGAGCCGTTTGTCCGCGTGGATGTAGGTTCCGAGCGGCTCTCCTGCCAATAGGCGGGACAGCACCGACTTCTCATACCCGCTTGCGATGATCGTCGCACACCCTGCGGTGGAGGCAATCTTCGCGGCAAGCAATTTCGTTTTCATGCCACCGACCGAGAAGATACTTCCGGCCGTTCCCGCATAGGAGAGGACCGTGTCATCTATCTTCTCCACCTCTCCAAGCAGGACAGCATCGTGTTCCTTCCTCGGATTCTTCGTATACAGTCCGTCGATATCGGTGAGGATCACCAGCAGATCCGCGTCGATCTTGCTTGCGACGAACGCACTCATCCGGTCGTTGTCGCCAAAGGCAGTGCCGATTTCAGCGGTGCTGACCGCATCATTCTCGTTGAAGACCGGAACGACACCGAGGTCGAGGAGCGTTTGCACCGAATTTCTCAGGTTGACGAATGTCTTGCGTTCGTTCAGTTCGCTTCGTGTGATCAACACCTGTGAACAGACGACATCGTGACGCTTGAACGCCGCGCGGTAGTGGCTCATCAGGATCGGCTGGCCGATCGAGGCGCATGCTTGCCGCAATGCGACCTGCTTGACTGCCGAGGTCCGTCCCAATTCTTTCGCACCGAGTCCGATCGCGCCGGATGAGACCAGCAGGACTTGAAATCCTTGCGAGCGGAGGGTCACGATATCCTCGACGACCTGTTCGATCCGCTGTGAGTCGATTCCACTACGGTCGCTGAGCAGGTTCGTACCGACTTTCACGACGATTCTCTTGATGGAAGATAGATTGCGTGTCACCGCAAGACCTCCCCGAGTATGCCGATTCCCTCCGTGGGAAGATCCTGGTGTGTGAATGACGCGTCGCCCGACTCATAGGAGGCGACTATCTGCCCTTTTCCTGCGAGCAGCCACTTGCTCGTCACCAGACCATCCAACCCTACCGGCCCTCGCGCATGGATCTTCTGGGTACTGATACCCACTTCGGCACCCAATCCGAAGCGGAATCCGTCGGCAAACCGGGTACTGCAGTTCCAGAACACATCGGCGGAATCCACATGCCTGAGGAACAGCCGAGCCCGGTCCGCATCCTCGGTCACGATGCAATCGGTGTGACCGGATCCATGGCATGCGATATGGCTGATTGCCTCATCGATCGAGTCGACGACCTTGATCGCGATCTCATAGCCGAGGTACTCGGTGTCCCAATCGGTATCGGTCGCTTCGGAACACTCGATGATGGATCGCACACGCTCATCCCCGTGGATCACCACCGCATGCGGCTCCACTGCTTGTTGGAACGCAGGGAGAAATACCTTTGCTTGCTTTTGGTGGACAAGCAGCGTCTCGATTGCATTGCATACCGCGGGGTACTGGCACTTGGCATCGACCGCGACGCGAACGGCCATGTCCGTTGAAGCGAACTCATCGACATAGAGTGCACATATCCCATCGGCGTGTCCGAGTACCGGAATTCTCGTATGATCCATCACATAGCGGACGAACTCGTTCGAGCCCCGTGGAATCAAGAGGTCGACGATGGAATCCAGCCCGAGAAGGGTCCGCACATCCTTCCGGCTTTCCAGATGTACGATCCAGCCGCTGGCCGCATCGAATCCCTCCAAGGCCTCACGGATGATCCGGACAAGGATCCGGTTCGTCTGCAACGCCTCGCTTCCACCCTTGAGGATGATCGCATTGCCACTTTTCAGGCAGAGCGAGAGTATCTGGACCAAGGCATCGGGTCGGGACTCGAAGATCATCCCGATCACTCCGATGGGGACGGAGACTCGTTCCAACACCAAAGAGTCGTCGAGAAGCCGCCGCTCCCGGATCCTCCCGATCGGATCGGGAAGTGCCGCAACCTGCCTGATCCCTTCGCAGACACCGGCGAGTTTGTGATCGTCCATCACCAGCCGCTTGCGAAGCGGCACGGCGAGTTGCTGTCGCTCCGCCTCTACAAGGTCGATCGCATTGGCTTTCACAATGCGGGGAAGATTGTGTTCCAACGCCTGCGCGATCGCCTCCAGCATGGCGTTGCGCTGCGTTTCGGACGCCGTACCCAATATGCTCTGATACCGTTTCAGATCTCCGAAACGATCCATGTCGTCATGGCTTTCCACTCGATTCCTCACTCCATCCGGGATGATCCTCAGATTACTCCGAAACCATCGCTGATGCAAGGTCGGATGCAAAAAGCTGATCAAGGCATGCGCTTTTACCGTTGTATTATCGTTCATATAATGGTAGAATCATTCCCAGTCCGCTTTGATAAGGAATATACCGCCATGTCCAAGACACGTTCGCTCATGCTTGTCATCCTGGTTCTCTCGCTCGTGACAGTTCCTGTGCTCTATGCCCGGGGAACCGTGGAACATCCTCCGACGGAATCGGTCAGGACTGCGACCGATGCATCGGGGAGGATCGTCACCGTTGCCGGACCGATCAATCGCATCCTCGTTGCAGGGAAAGCTGCGATCATGCCGGCAGATGCCCTGTTCCTCTTTCCCGTCGCCATGGAGACGGAAGTGTTGCTTTCGGTGACGAATCAGGGCCTGGGAGATTTCTTCAACCTCATCGATCCGCGATTCGCAACCCAACAACGGCTTGGCCAGCAGATGGGACCCGAGGAGATCATCGCCCATGCACCCGATCTGGTGATCACGAAGACCAGCAACTACGACTCCATCGTGAAACAGCTCGAACCGTTCGGCATCCCGGTGTTCACCATGAACCTCGAGACTCCGCAAGCTTGGAAGGAGGAGATCGTACAGCTCGGAATGCTGTTGGGGGACGAAGA
>Ga0172382_10011870_pt1 | contig 11451 bp, 14 predicted proteins | sample Leawel138RmetaG_FD_122245 | JGI IMG/M metagenome (GOLD analysis project Ga0172382, IMG submission 122245) | Leachate microbial communities from a municipal landfill in Southern Ontario, Canada - Leachate well 138R metaG | ecosystem: Engineered > Solid waste > Landfill > Unclassified | place...
ATGATTATTCGTTTACTTGGGCGCGTTTCTTCCGGGGGGGGTTTGAGTTTCTTTACAAATGTATCAAGAATAGTTACCTTTGGCTTTTTCGTGGAAATAAAAAACACCACCCTTCTAAAGGATAGTGTTAACGTAATTGTTTATTTTAAAACAAATTTTAATTATTAGTAATTGTGATTTCAGTTATACTTCTTTTATCCAGGTCTACTATAACTCCTGTACCCGGCGGCAAATTGAAAATAATTTGACGAGTTATGGGATCTAAAAACGCCACATTAGTTAAATATAGTTAAATATACTTCTCTTACATTTCCGTTTGTCACTTGATACTCGACGCCACCTTCCAATAACTTATCCCCTACTTCTAATGTAATCCAGTACGAATTCTCATTATCATTGCGTTGATACACCGGATCTAAAATCCTAGCATAAATATTAGGCGGATCAACTGTTAATCCAAAGGTTTTCTGTATCTTTGATACAATAGAAGTTTTTAAAATATAGACATAGAAAAGAGCCCAAACAAAGCTTATGGCGCCAATTATCAGCACCGTTAGCATTGGGGCCCATCTATTTGACAAAACAAGCATTTTTACTGACTCCAGTTTTTGTACGTCAACCCCGCAAAATAAAACCGTAACAGGGTAGATAATTATATATATTGCTAAAGAGTGTAGTATGCTTCGGTATGTTATTTCTGAAGTATTTGATAGGCTACTTATTCTTACCAGGGAATGTATAATCCCTTGTGCGAGAAAACCGGGTAATATGATTAGGAATAAAAGGAATACTGATAACAAAGTGTCCGGATTCAACTGCATTTAGTGTTTTCCCTTTGCTCATTGGTATCTTTAGCTAGCTTGTCCCATATAATATTAATTCTTTTACTCGGCCGAGATTCTTCTGCAGGAGGCCTTAGCTTCTTTACATGTGTTTCCAAAATTGTAGGTTCTTTAGGATAAACTAGCATATTTCTTATCACTCTACGCATGGCTATCCCCCCCCTGTAACTTTTTAGGAGTAATTTCTAGAAGTAACTTGTCCTTATTTTAACATATGGTTGCCCTATTTGGTTAATTAATTGTTCGCAGGGAAGCAAAAATTGGGGGGAATGCCATTACGCTTGTGATTGTTGGCGGTTAAAAACATATCCAGCCCTACCTGACTCATTTCATCAGCCAGATCGGCGGGACAATTGAACCCGGGGTACCCGGAATAGCCAGCCGAATCCCCGGCCAGCCTGGTTTCCAGGTTGGCGATACTGTAGTCCGCTGCGCTAATCAGTTCTCGCACCGGCTCGAATATGGTTCCGAACTCGTACCTCCCGGTTTCGGGATTGCGCACCGAGTTCACCACCGGCATGTGCATCAGGAAATCTCCCATGATAGCCAGCGTTATAGTCTCAATGCTCGGTTTGGATATCGGGGGCTGTTCATTCCGGGGCGGTAAACTGTCAGGGTTGCCCCCGCAAGCCGAGCACAAAAAAATAATTACAGCCAACCCCAACCAAAATATTTTTCGCAAAGCCGTCCCCTTGCTTCCCCAAGTGTGACTGTAATGTTTAAGCTTAGATTGGGAGAAACTATCCTCAGTACCGCTTGATGTCATAAGTTCACCCACACCCCGCATATTAATTCGGGCACCCGCAGAAGGGTACCCCCGCGACAAGATTATATTTATGAGCAGGACTATTGAGATAACTACGTTTAAACCGGCAGGTGTTATGAATGTTCATCCCCAAGCGGGTTTTTTTTGAACAGAACGCCCTGGAATATCCCCTGGGACAAGAGCTGCATCAAAGGTTTAAAGAGGAAAAAACACCGGTAAGCATAATTGCCAGCCATAACCGGGTTACTGGGATACCGGGCAAAACTCCTCAGGAATCGTACCGAGAAGCTAAGCGCACCCTGGTTGTAGGAGTGCGCCGCACCTTGCAGTTTTCCCCCTGCAAACCTTCGGCACACTACCAGCTACCCCTGGGCACCAGCTGCAGCGGGCAATGCCAGTACTGTTACCTGCAGACCACCCTGGGCAAAAAGCCTTACGTGCGGGTATATGTAAATATTGAAGAGATTCTACGCCAGGCTGCAAAGTACATCACCGAGCGGGCACCGGGGATTACTCTCTTCGAAGGTGCGGCCACCTCCGACCCCCTGCCGGTGGAACCATATACCGGCTCCCTGGCCCGAACGGTTGAATTCTTTGGGCGACAGCCCCTGGGCCGGTTTCGCTTCGTCACCAAGTTCACTGACGTAGAAAGCCTGCTAAACGCCGCGCATAACGGGCAGACCAGATTTAGGTTTAGCATCAATACGGAACACATCATCAAATCTTACGAAGGCGGCACCCCGGCAGCCACCGCACGTCTCCGAGCCGCCCGCCGAGTGGCGGACGCAGGCTACCCCCTGGGGTTTCTTATCGCTCCCATTTTCGTTTACCCCGGCTGGCAGGATGACTACAGCGGTTTGATCGGCAACCTAGCCGAGGAATTAAAGGATTACCCAGCGGAGAATATCACCTTCGAGCTTATATCCCACCGGTTCACGTTATCCGCCCGCAAACGGATTTTAGAGGTATTCCCTGACACCACCCTGCCCATGGACGAATCGGAACGCAAATTCAAGTTCGGACAGTTCGGTTACGGCAAGTACGTTTATCCAAAGTCGACGCTGCAGGAGATGGATGAACTGTTCCGGTGGGAGCTGGATAAGCACTTCCCCGGCGCTAAAGTGGAGTACCTAGTCTAAGCAGTATCATATAAAAAGGGTGTAGATAAATTACGTATGCTTTTTTGAAAGATTCATCAACAAATATTTCCAAGCGGTTCACCACTTTCTTGAATGACTGTATGGACGGAGATACGTATAGGTTGGACCGTTGTAGGTGAATTGCAGTCGTTTAACTAAACCATGTTTTTCCAATTCCTTAAACCAATGGTAAATTGTTTTCTGTTTTTTTCCAAAGTTAACTTCTGTTGTATAGAATTTAATACCGTTTTCAAGAAAATTAAGTTTTACAGAGTTCATATTAACATCTCCTGAGATATAAAATTTTGTTTTATGTTAATATATGTCAGTTGTCAATGATGACTTAGGGATGACAAATTTCTGTATGATTCAAGCAATGCTGATTTTTCCTGGTACAAGGAGAAATCGGCTTTTTTTTGGTACTATTTCTTTTAACATATATTACCGAAGTTTAAATGTTGACGCACCCAGATAAAAAACTGGTTGACTATATTTGCATAATGTCGGCATTATGCTATAATGACCATAGTATACTACTATACCATGGTCATTATATTTTTAATGAGGTGGAGTTATGAAAAAAGAGAATCGCTTTGATAAAAGAAAAGCTGAAACAAAGGCCAAGATTTTTAAAGCTGCGGTTGAACTGTTCTTGGAGCAAGGGTACGAAATTACAACAATAGAACAAATTGTGGAAAAGGCAGATGTGGCCAAAGGAACATTTTTTCTTCATTTTCCCACCAAAAAAGCAGTTATATTTTACCTGGGAGAGCAAAGGGTAGCTTTAATGGAAGAGATGTTAATAGAAAAGTTAAAGACCATTAAAAGTGCCCGGAAAAAAATCTTTAGCCTGCTAAACGTATTGGCTGAGGTTAATGAAGAGAACAAAGAAATAACCGGTTTAATTACAAAGGAAATATTTAAAGAGCTGTTTTCTAAAATGAATCCTGAAAAGGAAAATCAGATGCAACTAAAAATGATGCTGGTGAAAATCCTTGTAGACGGGCAGCAGCAAGGTGAATTTCACAGGGATTTTAATCCCGTTCATGCCGCCGATATTATCATCAGTATCTATTTCTATACTTTATTTCAATGGTTAGACGGATGGTTAAGCAAGCCTTTGGCAGAGGAATTCTCGGACAGGGTAAAGATAATCATGGCCGGAATTGCATTTACCTGTAATTCAACAGTCTAGTTAAACCTCATATTTTCTGATTGAAGATCAATGAATAAGGAAGTGAGGATAAGATGGTTGCCTTTACCGGTATACTTTTAGGGATGGTTTCGTCCATTATCATGCAAACTATTCTGGCTACCGTACTTCCTGGTGTAGTAAAAGATTTAGGTGGTGCTTATCTATATAGCTGGGTTTTTAGTGGCTATTTGATTGCCTCAACAATTACTATTCCCATATTTGCCAAGTTGGCGGATCTTTACGGGCGAAAGCGTTTTTATTTGGGTGGCATGGTGGTGTTTTTAGCCGGTTCTGCTTTAAGCGGAACGGCTAATTCAATGGACCAGTTGGTGATATACCGTGTAGTACAGGGGTTGGGGGCGGGAGCCCTGGCACCGGCGGCAATTGCCATGATCAGTGACTTATTTCCCATTAAAGACCGCGGAAAAATGATGGGTATGTTGGCAATTGTACAAGTATTGGCAAATGTAGCCGGACCCTTAGTAGGAGGTCTAATTGCCGATAATCTTAGTTGGCAGTGGGCCTTTTGGGCAAACATCCCTATGGGGCTTCTGGCCATAATTATAGTAGCTGTTGGATTTGCAGAAACTGCTAATGGAAGCCTTCAAACCAATTTGGGCCAGGTTGATTTTACCGGTGGTTTTTTGTTAGGGGTAGCGATAGTACTGTTAATCCAAGGATTTAAAATGATCGAAACCCGGGGTCTGATACATATGCAAACCGGGTTAATTCTATTGTTGGCTGCATTTATTTTTAGCGTTTTTTTATGGCAGGAAAAAAAGCATTCAGACCCAGTGGTTTCCTCTGATTTAATAGCAACTAAAAATGTGAAGATTTCCCTGGTAAGTACCTTTTTGTTGGGAGCAATGATGTATGGAGCAATAGTTGTTTTACCTATCTATGGCCGGTTGATACTTGGTGAAACTGCCATGCAAGGAGGAAAATTATTGTTGCCGTTTGCCTTAGGTTTAGGTTTAGGTGGAATCCTGAGTGGTAAACTGGCTCAAAAGTTTAGCTACGCTAATCTGGTTGTGGGCGGATGGGCAGTGACAACAGTAGGTTTTATTATGTTAGCTTTATCCAGCAGGTTGGAGTTAATCTATTACCCGTTAGCCGGCATGGTTTTTGTCGCTGGAATTGGCTTGGGGGTAATTTTCCCAACCTTATTATTATCAGGCCAAAATGCCGTGGCAGAAAACCAACGAGCCGTGGTAGGCGGCCTGGTGCAAATAAGCAGAAATTTGGGTGGAGCTATAGGTATTCCTGCTTTTACGGGGTTTATTGCACCAACCGGTGGTAAGATTATTGGCGCAACTGGGTCGAGTTCTTTTTTGACGCTTTTCTTATTATTATCCATGGGTTCAGCTGTGGGAGTTGCAGTAGGGTTACGTTTCAAAGGTTCTATTTATACGGATCACAAAGCGCAAATTAAATACTAGTGGTAGATGAGCATTACTAAGAAATTAGGAGGGATTGCTGGTCATGGGTAAGCAATACGTTTTGTTTTTTAATGAAGTAACTAAAGAAAGCATTGACCTTGTTGGTGGAAAAGGAGCCAATCTGGGGGAATTAGTCAAAGCAGGTTTCCCTGTACCCAAGGGATATTGTATAAGTGTTGATGCATATAAAAGCATTGTTGAATCAGACATACAAGAGAAAATAAATAAAATAATTGCAGCAGTAGATTGGAATAAACCTTCTGATATAGAAGAGAGAGCCCTTCAAATTAGAGAATTAATTATGAACATTCCTATTCCCGATGAGATAAAAAAAGAGATCGTCTGTGCTTATTATCATTTGAGTCAAGCAGAGCAACCCAACGGGGCCGCAGTGGCTGTACGTTCATCGGCAACTGCGGAAGATTTACCGGATGCCAGCTTCGCCGGACAACAGGAAACATATTTGAACATTCGAGGTGAGCATGAATTACTGATTAATGTTAAATGCTGTTGGGCTTCTTTATGGACAGCCAGGGCGATGGCTTACCGCCATAAGCAAAATTATGATCACAGCAAAGTTTATCTCTCAATCGTTATTCAGCGCATGGTGGAGGCAGAGGCGGCCGGGGTTGCCTTTACAGCTAACCCTTTAAATGGCAGAGAGGATGAAATACTAATCAATTCTTCCTATGGACTGGGTGAAGTAGTGGTGGCGGGGATCGTAACACCGGATAATTTTATTTTAGATAGGAAAACCCTGGGGATTAAAACAAGACTGCTGGGTAGTAAAGAAAAACGACTAGAAATGGATCCGACGGGAAGAACACAGCAAGTTGACGTACCAATTGATCAAAGAAATAAGTTTTCCCTGTCCGATGCCCAGATAAGGGAGTTGGGGGAATTAGCTATTAGAGTAGAGGAACATTACCAGGTTCCCCAGGATATTGAATGGGCCTTCGCCAAGGGTAAAGTTTACTTACTCCAAGCACGCCCTGTTACTGCCCTTGGCCCGGAAGTCAACCAGGATGATACTTTAACTATAGATAAATTGACAAAAATACAGAAATTTATGCTTGATGATCTTATTGAACACTATCCGGAAGCACCTACACCATTGGATCACGCTGTGGTTACCACAAGCTATCAAGCTATATTAAACAGTGCTGATAATTTAGGCATCAAAATATCCCGGGCCAAAGAAATAATATGTTTAGAAAACGATGGAAGAATTACTCTAGTTCCCCCCAAGTCCAAATATAGCTCAGGATTATTATCAGTACCGGCAAAGCTTTTTAAAGCTACTAAGATTTCACAAGCTCATTGGCAAAAAGAATATCAACAGATTAGCCAAGCAATTTATCAACTGGAAGAAACAAATATAGCGGCACAAAAAGATGAGCAGTTGGCAATATATCTTAAGGAAGTCTTTCATTTGGCAGAAAGAATATGTTATTTACGGTTTTATAATTTTTTTGAAGCAAACTTACTACCATTGGCGGTAATTTCGTTAGTTTTAAAAGTCTTCTGCTCTAAAAACAACAGACCACAATTAATGGATTTGATCACAACAGGGCTTGATTATAAAACGGCAATAATTGACAGAGAAATTAATGGCTTAGCTGTAGCCGCAAGCCTTGAACCACAGGTGCACGCAATAATTATGGATGGCGAGGCAGTAAAATTTGAGAATATAAAAAAACAATTGTTACACATTGACGGGGGACAGGAATTCCTTGGTAAGTTTGAAGACTTTTTAAAAGTTTATGGATACCGTACGGAAAAAATGTATCAGCCGTTTACCAGTAGATCATGGCTGGAAAACCCGGATCAGCTAATGGTAATTATCCGGGCAGCATTACAAGATCCCCAATTAACGGAGCGAAAAAACAATGAGTTGAAGCGTAAGAAAGAGCATGAAACATGGGTGAATAATTTTGAAAATAAGTTGAAAGGTCCTTTTAAGCGGTTATTCCGCTGGGGTTATGATAGTTTAAGAACAAATCACATGATAAGGGAAGAAACTTTGTTTACTTTAGAAAAAGTTTTTACTATCGGTAGAAAGATAAAGAATGAGCATGGAAATCGCCTAACTCATGCCGGTTATTTAAAGGCAGCAGAGGATATTGTTTACTTAACCAAAGAGGAAATTACTCATGGAATTATTGGTCAAATAGAGAAGGATAAATGCCAACAGTTAGTGAGCACGCGTAAAAAGCATTTTAGCCTTAACCAAGCTTTATGGAAGAAAACTCTTCTAAAACTGGTAGAGCATAAAAAGGATGTAGATACACTGCAAGGGATATCGGGCAGCCCCGGCTTTGTGGAGGGACCGGCACAAATTATTATGAATGTGCATGATTATAGTAAACTAAAAAAAGGTGATATATTAGTCTGCCCTTATACGGATCCAACATGGACTCCTCTGTTTGGCATGGTAGCGGCAGTTGTTGCTGATACAGGAGGGCCTTTATCACATGCGGCTATTGTAGCCAGAGAATATGGTATTCCTGCAGTACTTGGTACAAAAGTAGGTACTTCATATATTAATGTCGGAGAAATAGTTGTTGTGGATGGCTCAGCAGGAATAGTGTATAAGAAAGGAACAACGGTGCCTGGCCCTTAACTTATTAAGTAGAGTAAACCCCGGCAAATGTCTGGGTCTAATATTATAGTTTTGCGTAGTACAACTAAACCGGATTTGCTACTCAAAAAGCATACCAGGCTGGTACCTTGGAAAATCACCTTCCTGACAACACTTTTGGGACCAGTCCGTCTTATAAACAGTACATTATCTGGCATGTTCATCACTATTCCCGCTCTATGACCAGACCTTATCGTAATCTTTAAATACATATGTGTAAATTTAAAATACAATAGTTGACTTTATAAATATTACTATTTATAATTCGAGCATTAAAAGGAGTGGTTGATATGTCAGTATCTGAGCAGCTTAAAATACTGTGTGTCAAGCTCGGGGTAAGTGTTTCCGAGCTCGGGCGGATGGCTGGGAAAAGCCCGCAAGCTTTCAGCCAGAAGATGAAACGGGAGAGCTTCACGGTTGACGAATTGAAACAAATCGCAGAAGCGGCAGGCTGTAAATATGAATGTGCCTTTATCATGCCGAACGGAGAAAAGGTTACATACTAACTAGAAGGAGAAAAATCCAAATGAATATATATCAAAAGGTTGACCTCTTTAAGGCCTCCATCGACAAGGTACGCCCCTTCGCGGGTGAGCTGCTGAAGGAGATTAAAAGCTATTACCGCATTGACCTCACCTGGTCAAGCAATGCCATTGAAGGTAACTCGCTTACCGAGAGCGAGACGAAGGTGCTGCTGGAGGATGGCCTAACCATTGGAGGTAAGCCGCTTCGGGACACGTTTGAGGCCCTGGGCCATGCGCAAGCGTATGACTTCATGTTCACGCTGCTGCAAAGCCGCCGGATTACCGAGAACGACGCTTTGACCATGCACCAAATGTTCTACCGTAAGATTGATTCTGAGGCCGCAGGCCGATACCGCACCCGCTCGGTCATAATTACCGGCTCAAAATATGCTGTATGTAAACCGGGGTTGATTAAGGATGAGATGGGTTTGCTGTTCCAGTGGGTAGCCAACGAGCGGGACAAATATCACCCGGTAGAGTTTGCAGCGCAATTACACAAGCGGTTCGTGCTAATCCATCCGTTCATTGATGGCAATGGGCGCATATCCCGCTTGTTGATGAACACAGCCCTGATTCAGGATGGGTATATGCTGGCCATCATTCCACCGGTCTTGAGACATGAGTATATCACACTACTGGAGAAAGCCCACAAAGATGACCGGCCATTCATGGACTTCATCGCGGATCGGGTAATGGAATCCCAGAAGGAGATCATACGACTATTACACATTCCGTTCCCAAAACTTTTGTAATATCTGAAGACTGCATAATTATGGTTTTTGTCAACCTGAAAACTGAGTTATTTGTTCTCCCTGCCGTTGGCTTCCATCCAGGCAAACAAAAGGGCGCCGCCCCTGGAAACAATATTTGTTAACCGCTGGTTTTTTTGAAAGTCGTTGCTGTTTCACAATTGATCCCGGCGTGAATGGTCATAAAATCCACACCTTCCCGGGCGTGTTTTTCCACCACACCTAAAAATTCTTGGGCGGTAATACTTTCAAGTTCCTTGTCGTAATAGCCTACGGCGTCGTAAATGGGGACCGTTCCAATGGCCGCCGGAGAAATTTCCACCAGGCGACGTCTGAATTCCCCGGTTTTGCCGTAACAACTCAAGTCCATGATGGCATCTGCTTTGAGTTCCACCGCATAGCGCGCCTTTTCCATCTCGGATTCTACGTCGCAGCAATCCTTGGAAACACCGATGTTAACGTTTATTTTAGTCTTCAGCCCCCGACCGATGCCGCAAGGGTGCAAGGAAAAATGTTTTTTATTGGCCGGGATGACCACCTAGCCCTCGGCCACCAATTGTTGCAGTTTGTCCACTTCCATATTTTCCTCGCGGGCCACAATTTCCATTTCCTTGGTTATGATCCCCTTGCGGGCGGCGTCCATTTGCGTGTTGTAATGCACAATTAATCCCCCTTCCCATTAATGACGGCCCGTAAAGCGCGCACCTTGGCTGCTATATCCACGGCCCCTACAATCTCCGTAACCAGAGCAATACAGCGGGCGCCCCGCCGGCTAACTTCGTTGATGTTATGTTCCTTGATGCCACCGATGGTAACGAACGGTATGTTTACATTGTTGACGGCATATTCCAGGTAATCCAGCCCCACCGGTGCGCACACATCTTGCTTAGTTTTGGTGGCGAAAATAGGCCCGACGCCGATATAATCCACTCCGCTGCCGACAGCGGCCCGGGCCTGGGCGGGGGAATGGGTGGACATACCAATAATCATTTCATCCCCCAGCAGGTGGCGAACTTTTTCCGGTGGCAAATCATCCTGGCCGAGGTGCACGCCGTCGGCGCCCACCAGCAGCGCCAGATCAATATGATCGTTAACAATAAAGGTAACGCCGGCTTCCCTGGTGATGTCCCTTATTTGCAGACATTCATTATATTTTTCCCGGAGCAATTTTTCCTTTTCGCGGTACTGGATAACCCTGATACCGACGGCAACCATTAGCCGGATCACTTCAATATTGCTTCGGCCCAGGGAATATTCCCCGGCGGTGATGCCGTAGATGTCCGCCTTCAGTAGCCCGGCCATGCCCGGTTTATGTGCCACAATTATCACCAACCCCCGTTAGATCATCTGCCAGTCTTTAAAAACCGGCTGATAACCGTGGTTATAAATCACCCTGGTCATCGCCGCCACACCCCTCTCATCGGAGATATCAAACTGCCCGGTGGAATTTTCGGCACCCGTCCGTCCGCCCACCGCCGTGCAGGACCCCGCCGACATTTTGGTGGCGCCCAACTGAATTAGATGCTCCCGCAGTTCCGGGCTTTCCCGGGTGGAAATGGTAATTCCTCCCCGGGGCATAAACAGTCTGTAAGCGAGGATATATTGGACCAGGTTTTTATCGGTTACCGTTACCCGGGGCGGAAAACCACCCTGATACGGACGCATCCGGGGCGGGGATATACTTACCTCGACGTCGGTATAACGGTTTTGTAAATAGTTGGCGTGCAGCCCGGTGAAAAATGCCTCAGTGCGCCAGTCATGCAATCCCAGCAGGGCGCCCACGTTGACCGATCGGATTCCGGCCCGGCAGGCCCGTTCCGGTGTGTCCAGTCGATAACGGTAATCACGTTTTGGCCCGGCCGGATGCACTTCAAGATAAACTTCCTCGTTGTAAACCTCCTGGTATATCGTCAGGCTGTCCACCCCCGCGGAAACCAACTCAGCATACTCATCCTCGGCCATTGGATAAACCTCTATAGAGTACATTCGATAGGATTGATAGGATATATTTGTGTTTGTACTTATGCTTTAGAAGTGTATCTACAACTCCAGAACGACATGATGGACTTGCCCGTCGTCGTGCAATTCAACGTAAGGTCCCTCCTGCACGTCTTGCTCCGAAAACGCAACTTCCCGCCCATTAATTTGTAAAGCGG
>Ga0172382_10011871_pt1 | contig 11451 bp, 7 predicted proteins | sample Leawel138RmetaG_FD_122245 | JGI IMG/M metagenome (GOLD analysis project Ga0172382, IMG submission 122245) | Leachate microbial communities from a municipal landfill in Southern Ontario, Canada - Leachate well 138R metaG | ecosystem: Engineered > Solid waste > Landfill > Unclassified | place...
CTGCCGGCTCCTGCACCCGCGAAATTCTCGCTCGCGAGCCGTTCGAGGCGCGTCGCACAGCACAGCCCCGCGAAATCCTCGCGAACATGCAGCCCAGCGTCTCCGGGCGACGGCGACGGCGCGCCGCGTATCTGCCGGAGAAGCCGGTCCAGGGCCGGATCGTCGCGCAGCAGGCAATGCAGCACGTCCAGCCAGCCCGGATCGGCAAGCTGCAATCGCCCGAACTCGCGCAACTCGTCGGCCAGCAGCGCCAACGCCAGCCGCGCATCATTGACCGGATCGTTGCGGCACTCCGAGACGATCTTGTAGCCCTTGATCAACCGGTGATAAGGATTGCGCGGAAAAGCCAGCGGCGAGAGCTCGAGCGTGTCGACGACCGGCAGCTCCCGCAAGGCCAGACCGGAGAACTGCCCGACCAGTGCGGGCAGGTCATGGCGACGCAGATTGTGGCCGGCGACGATGTCGGCCCCGGCAGCGAACTCGTTCAGGCGCCGGACAACGGTCTCGCGCGAACTCCGGGCAACCGCGACATCCAGTGCGGCCTCGCGATCGGAGCGCACGGCTCCGATCCGGAAGATCCGATCTGCCCGGCCCGGATCCGACTCGACATCGACCGACAGGAAGACGACGCCGGCGGGCAAGCCGGAAACAGCTAACTCTTGAGCCGGATCGGAAACGGCCTGGGCGGAGTCCATGACTTGCGCACGGTATTGGAGTGGTGGCCTCGCATCGGGCGGATGGAATCACGGTAGGGCCGGAGGTCTGTCCCGGCTCGGGAAGAAAGCCTATTACGCGGACCCCGGCGCGTCGAGGGAACGATCCCCCAGGCGGCGCTTTCGGGCTTGCATACGGTCAGTCCGGCGACTTCGACGAGTCCGGCGGGCCCGCCCGCTTCGACCCCGTTCAGACTCATCTCATGTTGGAAAAGACGCCACGATGGATGCGGGCGTCATGGCTGGGAATTCCGCAACCAGGCCAGATCGTTCGCCCATTGGCGGCGCTCGGCCGCTGCGTCCTCGAACAGGGCATCGGTCTTCTCCAGAACCAGGGTGAAAGGCCGACCAGTGCGCCGCGTCACGTGCCGCACCGGCAACTCGTGACGATCGATGAGCTGGTGGATGACCTGCCGCTTGTCCTGAGCCAGCCGCCATTCCAGACGCCGTTGCGACGCGGCTCCCAGGAAACGCGCCAGAACGTCGCCCAACTCACCCACGCAGTCCGGTGGCGGCGGGATCGACCAGTCGTCGGCGGCGCGCTCGGGCTGTGCCAATCGCGCGGTGAGCACCTGCATGCAATGCGCATGCACGGGCGCCAGTCCCAGGCCGGTCGCGTCGGACAGGTCCGCGCCCACGGCGCGCAGCACACGAAGTGGCACATCCAGCGGAAGTCCGTCGGACAGCAGGACGTCGATGATCCGTTGCCGCAAGTCCGGGCGCCTGGCATCGCGGCTGCCACGAAGCAACGCCTGCAAGGCCGGGCCAGTGTCCCTCAGCGCTCGTGCCATGGCCTTGCCCCCGGTGCGCGCCCGAATTTGACCGATCAGCTTCTGCAGCCAGTTCCAGCGCTCCGCCACCAGAAGCGCTGCCACTGCCGGTCCGTCCACTGCCGGTCCGTCCACTGCCGCCGTCGCACTCAAGACGCGGGTCAGTTCCGGCAAGGTCTGCGCCAGCCACTCCAGCTGGATGCCAGGTGACTCGTAGCGCGTCGTCCACTGGCGCAGGCGCTGCGCGCACCAGTCGAGGCCGTAGCGCTCGACGAGTCGCACCAGTTGCGACGCCATCTCCGGCATCAGTTGCTGCAGCGAGAACGGCGCCAACAGGCCGGCAGCGGTCTGCGCATCGTCCAATGCAATGGCCACGGGCAGGGTGACACCCAGCAGGCCGGCGCCATCGCCGCCGGCCACGGTCCTGCTCCAGAAAGGCAGTACGCGCTGGGCCCATTCCAGCGCTTGCACCGGATCACCGGCCTCGAGCCGGCCGGCAATCTGCTCGATGGCCCAAGGCGCCGACTGCCGGGCGCGGATGACGAAAGCACCCTCGCGCGGCCACATCACCACGGCCGCACGGTGATACCAGCGATCGACCGTGTTGCCGTAGTTGCCCATGTAGCCTTCGTACTCGGACTGGAAGGGTGTGCAGTCGACCGAAGGGCGGGTGAAACACAGTTCCGCCTCGTCGACGCGATCGGCATCCGCAGGCAGCCCGCTGCCGTCGGGAGCGAGCCAATGGCGCAGTCCGATCCCGCTTTCGATCAATTCACCCAGGACCGGCTCGCTGGCGCCGTCGTCGAGCATGTCCTCATCGAGGTCTTCATCGTCTTCCTCGTCATCCCAGCGGCCGTGCTCCCAGCGACCGTATTCCTGGTAGTCGTCCTCGGCCGTCCAGGTCTCGTGAACATCGGCCAGGGCAAGGAAGATTTCTGCATCCAGTCGTTGCGCCACCTTGCGCAGCGCCGCGGCGCGCGGCACGTCCGCACCCTTGAGACGGGCCCAGGAAAGGCCGCTCTGGGTGTACTGGTGATCCAGTAGATAGACCAGGCGGTCCGGCGGCTCGGTTGCCGTATCGCCCTTCCAGCGCGGCGTGGGCGGCGTCCGCCAGAAGGCACGCACCGCGTCGGTCAGATCGGCAAGATCCTGCGCCGGCACATCGGCGGCCTGGTGGGCACCCCCGGGCAGAATCAGGTTGTAGGTGAGGGCAACGCGATAGCCCTGCTTCACCGGGCGGACTTCGTGATGGCAATCGGCATAGAACGCGAGCATGCCGAGCCGGCTGGCCGAACCGCGGGCGCGCAGCACCTGGCCCTGGTGCGACACGACGAACTCCCCGCCGGTGAACCTCGACGGCAGCGTGACGACCAGCGAGCCCAGCATGCCGTCGGCCGTTTCCGAATCCTGATGCACTGCGAAGAACTGGCCCGGCGCATACACCAGCAGGTTGTGCAGTTCGGCATCGACCCGGGTGCCGGCCGGCAGTCCCAGATCGCGGCTCACCCGCTCCAGCGCACGATCGAGCACGGCCTGCCACTGGGGCGAATCGAAGCGGATCCGGCTGACCGGAATCTCCCAGGTATCGCGCACGCGCGGATCGAGTCGTGTCTGGTCCTTGTAGCCGTGATGCGCCGGTTGCGCCACGGTGCACAACCGCTGCGCCGTCTGGCTCGTCACCGGCAGAGGTATGCTGCCGACACCTTCGATATGCAATCGCGGATCCGCCTGGACGGCAAAGCGCGTCGCAAACGCGCCACTCGTGTCCAGCGCGGCGAGCAATCCGGCGAGGGCCTGGGCGGCCGTGTTCATCTTCGATCCGCCAGCGGCAATGTCACGCGGAACACCGCCCCGCCATTCGGGTTGTTGGCGCCCAGCGCCAGATCGCCGCCGAGGCGACGCATGATCTGCCAACTGATCGCCAGTCCCAGGCCGGCACCCGGCGTCGCTGTCTGCGTGTGCGACCAGCCGCGGCGGAACTTGGAGAAGATCAGGTCGCGCTCGTCTGCGCGGATGCCCGGGCCATTGTCCTCGATCCGCACTTCGTACTGGCCCTGTCGGATGCGGCTGCTGACGCGCACCCAGGGCGCGGGGTGGGTGTTGTACTTGATCGCGTTCGCGATCAGGTTGATGAAGACCTGGCTCAGCCGGTCGGCTTCGGCCATCACCTCGGCGCCGTGCGCGCGCTCGCCCGACTCCAGCCGCACCCGCGTGCCATCGGCCAGGCCCTGGCAGACATCGATGGCCTGGTCGAGCGCGTGCTCGGGGGTGATGCGCGCCAACTGCCACGGCGCCTCGCCATGTTCGAGCAGGTTCAGCTCCAGCGTGCTGTCGAGCAGCCGCGTCAGGCGCAGGCTTTCGTCGTGGATGATGCGCAGGAAGCGCTGTGAGCGTTCGGCGTCCAGCCCGCGGCCGTCGAGCAGGATCTCGGAGAATGAACGGATCGAGGTCATCGGCGTGCGCACCTCATGGCTGACCTGGCTCAGGAAGTGATCCTTCTCCACGTCCTGCCGGCGCAGCCGCTCGTTGGCCTGGCCCAGTTCGCGCGCGGCCGCTTCGAGCTGGCGCGACTTGTCCTTCAACTGGCGACTGTATTCGCGGATGCGCTGGGTCTCGTCGGCGATGCGCACCAGTTCGTTCAGGCTGATCGTTTCGCCAGTGACCACCTGGGAGATCATCGCGTGCGCCGAGGCGCCGCCGATGCTGCCGGCCAGCGTGCGCTCCAGCCGGGTGATGAAGGCGTTGTCGGCCAGCGGCGGTTCGTCGCCACGGCCCTGTTGCCGCGCGGCCTGGCGAAACAGGCGCTGCGCCTCCTCCACGCCGAGGATGCGTTGCGCGATCACGCTCAGGTCGTGCGTGGCGGCCGAGCGGCGCAGCAGGCCGTCGGTGGCTTCGGCGGAGGTGCGGAAGACGTCGACGAACAACGCGCTCTGCAGCCGTTCCAGCGGATGCGGCTCGCGGCACAGCGATACCACGACGAACAGCAGGGTGTTGACGCTCAGGCTCCAGAAGATGGCGTGCACCAGCGGATCGACACCGGTCATGCCGAACAGGGCCTGGGGCCGCAGCAGCGCGATGCCGAACAGCCCCTGGTCCAGTACCTGGCGCGAGACGACCAGGTCGCCGCCGAAGCTGGGCAGGAACAACGTGTAGGCCCACAGCACCGTGCCGGCCAGCAGTCCGGCGAAGGCGCCGGCGGTGTTGGCCTGGCGCCAGAACAGCCCGCCGATCAGGCAGGGCAGCACCTGCGCGGCACCGGCGAAGGCGATCAGGCCAATGGAGGCCAGCGCCTCGGAGTCGCCACCGAGCCGGAAGTAGGCAAAGCCCAGGCCCAGCATCACGCAGATGCTGATGCGCCGGCTCACCAGCAGGAAGCGGCGGATCTCGCCGCTGGCGCTTCGCGATACCCAGCGCAGCCGCATCGCCAGCGGCATCACGATGTGGTTGGAAATCATCGTCGACAATGCGATGCAGGCCACGATCACCATCGAGGTGGCAGCCGAGAAGCCTCCCAGGAAGGACAGCAGCGCCACGTCGTGGCGGCTGGCCCAGATCGGCAGCGTCAGCACGAACATGTCGGGATTGGCGTCGGCGGGCAGGAAGTTGAGCCCCGCGATCGCGATCGGCAGCACGAACAGGCTGAGCAGGAACAGGTACAGCGGGAACAGCCAGGCGGCGGTGCGCAGATGCGATTCGTCGACGTTCTCCACCACCGTGACCTGGAACTGGCGCGGCAGGCAGATCACCGCCCCGGCCGACAGCAGGGTCAACACCACCCAGCGCGGGCCGAAGGCGTCCTGGGCGTGCAGGATCTCGGGCGAGGCCAGCTCGAAGATCTGTTCCGCCCCGCCCGCCACGCCGAACACCGCCAGCAGGCCCACCGCCAGCAGCGCCACCAGCTTGACGACCGCCTCCAGCGCGATGGCGGCGACCACGCCATGGTGGCGCTCCTTGGCGTCGACGTTGCGGGTGCCGAACAGGATGGTGAACACGGCCATGCCAGCGGCGATCCAGAACCCGATCTGGTACTCCGAGCCGGCGTTGTGCATTTCGGTGAGGGTATCGGGGCCGCTGTTGCTGATGACCTGGAAACTGGTGGCCACGGCCTTCAGCTGCAGTGCGATGTAGGGCGTGGTGCTGACCACCGCGATCAGCGTGACCAGCGCCGCCAGGGTGGTGCTCTTGCCATAGCGCGACGAGACCATGTCGGCGATCGAGGTGATGCCCTGCGCATGCGCGATGCGCACGATCTTGCGCAGCAGCACCCACCAGCCGATGAAAGCCACGGTGGGACCGACGTAGATGGTGGCGAACTCCAGGCCGCTGCGCGCGGCCGACCCCACGGCGCCATAGAAGGTCCACGAGGTGCAGTAGATCGAGATCGACAGCGTGTAGACCACCGGCGACTGCAGCCAGCCCGGCCGCCCGTTGCGCGACCGGCGATCGCCGAGAAAGGCCACCGTGAACAGCAGCGCCACGTACAGCAGCGCGGTGACGAGGACGACGTTGGCCGACAGCATCGCTGCGCCTGGCGGAGATTCCGGGTGTTCAGTCGCGCGACGCTGGCGGGGCCACGGTTGGCGGCGCGAGCCGACGGGCCAGCAGCGCTGCGGCGACGATCAGCGCCAGCCAGACTCCGAACAGGTAGGCCACGATCAGCGGCACACCCCCCACGGTGCGTGTCTCGGTGAACAGGGTGATCACCGGCGGCATCAGCAGGAACAGCGCCAGCGCCGGCAGCAGCGCAGCGGCATCGCGCAGGCGCGGCGTTCCGGGGTCAGGAGGCTTCAAGATCCCTCCCCGCGGCCTGGGATGCGGCCAGCTCGCGCACGCGCTCGAGAACCTCGCGGTTGGAGAAAGGCTTGGTCATGAAGCCCTCCGCGCCGATCTCCTCGACCATGCGGCGGTCCTGCGCCTGGCCCTTGGCGGTGAGGACGATGACCGGGATGCGCCGCAGCGCCGCGTCGGCTTTCGCGGCCTTGAGCACCTCGAAGCCGTTCATCCTGGGCAGCATCAGGTCCAGGATCAGCAGGTCGGGAGCCCTCGCGCGCAGTTCGCGCAGCGCGGTGTCGCCGTCGAGTACCGCGCGCACGGCATAGCCTTCACGCTCCAGCACGAAGCTCAGCGATTCGACGATATGGGGTTCGTCCTCCGCGATCAGTACGCAAGTGGGCATCGATCCTCTCCTCCGTCAGCTTCATCCGGCGCTTGTTCCACGCTTGTTCCGCGCATCTTTCCGCTCAGTGTAGCGCGACCTTCATGGCGCGAGGACAGGATCTTCTGCGCGGTAGACGCAGTCGCGGCGCACGCACAGCCGGCAGTTCGGACCGACAGGCACCGCTGGCGCGGACGAGGAAAGGTCCAGCCCGGCGCCGTAGACGGTCTGGTCTGCGTGCAGCACATCGCAGGCGAGCATGATGGATTGCAGCCGCCGCGGCAGCGAGAAGGCCGGTCGGCTCTTCTCGACGGTGCGCGCAACGAACAGCAGCCGCTGACCGTCGGGAAACGCCGCCAGTTGGCGGACGATGGTCCCGGGCACGTGGAAGGCCTGGTACACGGCCCACATGGGGCAGGCCGGCCCGTGCCTGGGCAGCGCCAGCCGCGGCAGCGGGAAGCGCTTGCTGGTGAAACCCGCGGCATCGACGCGCATCAGCGCAAAAGGCAGGCCGGCCGCACCCGGGCGGCGCAGCGTGATCAGCCGGTGGCAGACCTGCTCGAAGCTCGCGCCGAAGCGCTGCACAAGGCGATCCACGTCGTAGCGCAGGCGCTGCGCCGCCTCCAGGAAGGGTTCATAGGGCAACAGCACCGCAGCCGCCAGGTAGGCGCCGAGCGCGCGGCGGGCGCGCTGGCGGGCGGCGTCGGTGCCCAGCTGGCTGGCCTGGGCGAGGATGCCGTCCACCGGCCGCCCCTGCATGAACAGCCCGGTGGCCAGGCGCGCCAGCTCGAAGCGGCGCGTGGCCGGCACGGCCTCCTCGGCCAGCACCAGGCGGCGCTCGGCGGCATCGAAGGCGACCATGTAGCGGACTTCGCCGGGAACGAGTTCGGCCACCGGCCTGACGGCCACCTGCACGCCGTGCTCGCGCTGCAGGTAGTCGGTCAATGCCGCCTCGCTGCAGTCGCCCGCGTCGCCACCGATGGCGCTGGCACGGAACTGCGCCGCCGCGCGCTCCAGCTCCTCGAAGTAGTTGTCGCGATCGAAGAGGAAATCGTCCACCTCCTCGGCCGGCGTCACCGAGCGCGTGCCGGCAGCGTCCTTGTCGAAGAAGGCGGCCAGCGAGCGTGCCACTTCGGTCAGGCGCGTGCTCTCGTGGTTGACGATGGCCACGAAGCGTGCGCGCCGCGCCGCGTCCAGCCCGTCGCCGGCCTGCAGGATTTCCGCCGACGAGCGGATCGCGGTCACCTGCGTGAGCAGGCTGTGCACCGCGTCGCTCAGGAAGGGGTCCTGGTGCAAGCGGTCCGACAGTGCGTTGACCGCCTGGCCGCGGTCCACCCAGGCGCTATGCAAGCGGGCCAGCGCACGCGCCCATTCGCGGTGCCGGCCGGCCAGCACGTGCGCGCTGCCCGGCTCCAGACGCAGGTCGGCCAGCAGCGGCTCGCCGCAGAGTTCTGCGAGATCGGCCATGAGCCGGCGTTCGGCGGCGCCATCGATCTCGGACAGCGCCAGCCCCAGCGCGTTGGCGATGCGCTTGAGCAGCGCGCCACCGATGCTGCGCTTGCCGCTCTCGATCAGGTTCAGGTACGAGGCCGAAATGCCCGCGCGGGCGGCCAGCGCCGCCTGGGTGATGCCCAGCGCGCGCCGACGCTCGCGCAGCGTGGCGCCGACCAGCGAAGCGCCGGCCGGCGGGGCGGTCAGCGGCCGGCGCACAGCCCCCGCCGATGCTGCGACGCAATGTCAAATATCCACTGTGCTGTGGTCATTTCAATATTGAAATTTACTCAAATCGTCAATGAAGTCAATAGCTTGTTGCGACATTGACAAACCAGGTCGATGATGAATCCACAGTCGTAAGGTGTTGGTCTGCGCCAGCATCTTCCGATGATCCCTTCATCGAGGAGCGAACAAATGTCGCAGTCCAGATTCACTAAGCCCAATACTGCCGGCGTGTCACGCCGGCGCGTGCTGCAGGCCGCTGGCGCCGGCGGGATCGCGATGATCCCCGGCCTTGGCGGCGTCGGCTGGGTGCACGCGCAGGACAAGCCGGCCATCGGTACCTGGCCCGCCGGCTCGAAGGGCAGCAGCGTCTACATCGCCGCGGCGGTACCGCTGACCGGCACCTACGCCGTGCAGGGCGCCGACGAGCTCAAGGGCTGGGAACTGGCGGTCGAGCACATCAACACCAACCACCCGCTGATGAAAGCGCTCGCCCCCAAGGTGAACAACGGCGTACTGGGCAAGAAGGTCGAGCTGAAATCGGCCGATTCCGCCGCCAAGCCCAATCAGGCGCTGCAATCGGCGCAGACCTTCATCAACCAGAGCAAGGTGATCCTGATGACCGGGTCCACCTCGTCGTCGGTAGCGGTCGCGATGAACAAGTTTGCCCAGCGCGAGAAGATCCTCTACATGCCGGGCATCTCGGGCTCGAACGACACCACCGGCAAGGACTGCGTGCGTTACAGCTTTCGCCAGGGCTTCTACGGCGAGATGGCGGCCAACGCCATCGGCCCGGTGATGCTCAAGGAGTTCGGCAAGAACCGCAAGGCCGCGTTCATGACGCCGGACTACACCTACGGCCACACCACCACGAAGTCGGTGCTGGACTACATCACGCAGGAAGGCGGCTGGACCATCGTGACCAACCAGGTCTCGCCGCTGGGCACTCAGGACTTCAGCCAGTACCTGACCAACATCGCCAACTCCGGCGCCGAGTTCCTGATCAACGTGAACTGGGGCCGCGACGCGGTGCTCTCCAGCCAGCAGGCCAAACAGTTCGGCCTGCTGCCGAAGATGACGCTGGTGCTGCCTTACCAGATTCCGTTCATCGCGCGCGAAGCGGGTGTCGACATCACCGAAGGCGTCCTGGCCGCCACCGACTTCTGGTGGACGCTGGAGGACAGGTTCCCGCTGGCCAAGCAGTTCGTCGAGGCTTTCCACAAGAAGCACGGCTACCGGCCCGAGTGGGGCGCCGAGAACGCCTACGTGAGCTTCGCGCACTGGGCGCGCATGGTCACCGAGGCCGGCAGCTTCTACCCGCCCGACGTGATCAGGCAGTTCGAGAAGGGCGAGACCATCCCGTCGCTGCTGGGTGACGTGCACTACCGGCCCGAGGACCACCAGTGCGTGCGCCCGGTGGTGCTGGTGCGCGGCAAGGCCAAGAAGGACATGAAGAACGACGAGGACTTCTGGGAGGTGATCGACATCGTCCCCGGCGAAAAGGTGATCCAGGCACCCGACGCCTTCGGTTGCAAGCCGGGCAACTACACCTGACCCGCCGCGCGCGCCGCCGCCTCGACTTCGACGGCGGCGGCACGCGAACGCCTTCACCGACAACCAGGACGAACGCTCGTGCTCAACTGGGCCAACTTCATCTCGCAGTGCTTCAACGGGTTGGTGCTGGGAGCGCTCCTGGCGCTGATCTCATCGGGCCTGACGATCATCTACGGGACGCTCGGCGTGCTGAACCTCGCGCATGGCGCGATGTTCATGCTCGGCGGGTATGCCGGCTGGGTCGCCTACACGTACACCGGATCGTTCCTGGTCGCGCTGGCGGCCGGCGCGATCTTCGTGATGCTGGTGGGCGTGCTGACCGAGCGGCTGATCATCCGTCACTTCTATGCCCGTCCGCCCGAGGATCAGTTGCTGGTCACCTTCGGCCTGGGCATCGTCTTCGTCGAGGCGGTGCGCTTCTTCTTCGGCAGCCTGTCGAAGACCCTGCCGCCGCCGGAACCGCTGCAGGGAATCACCTCGCTGGGCTTCATGGTCTATCCGACCTACCGGCTGGCACTGCTCGGCATCGTGGCAGTGGCGCTGCTGGTGCTGTACTTCATCCTCTACCGCACGCGCCTCGGGATGATCGTGCGCGCCGGCATCGAGGATGCGGTGATGGTCGATTCGCTGGGCATCAACATCCAGAAGGTGTTCATGCTGGTGTTCGGCATCGGCGCGATGGCCGCCGGCTTCGCCGGAGTCGCCAATGCGCCGGTGGTCGCGATCGCGCCCGACGTGGGAGACGCGATCCTGGTTCAGACCTTCGTCGTCGTGGTCATCGGCGGTGTCGGCTCCTTCCCCGGGGCGGTGCTCGGCGGCCTGATCGCGGGCGAGATCATCAGCCTGACCTCGATCGTCGACCCTGCCTATTCCTACGTGATGCTGTTCGTCGTGATGACGCTGGTGCTGGTGCTGCGTCCCTACGGGCTGCTCGGCACGGTCGGCCGCGAATAAGACAAACCGGAACCGCCCCCTGCGATGCCAACCCGACAACGCCCCCTCATCGTCGAAGCCCTGACGCTGCTCGCACTGATCGCTGCGCCCTTTGTGCTGCCGCACCTGGGTTTCTCGCCGACGACCATCAACCGGATCCTCATCTGGGGCCTGGTGGGCATCGGCTTCGACCTGCTGTTCGGCTTCACCGGGCTGCTGTCGTTCGGCCAGGCCGCGTTCTTCGGCACCGGCGGCATGTTCGCGGCCTACCTGCTGGTCGAGACCTCGTTCGACAACACCATCGCGGCGGCGCTGGCCGGCATGATCGTGGCCGGCATCATCGGCTACCTGATCGGCCTGCTGGCGCTGCGGCGCACCGGCATCTACTTCGCGATGATCACAGTAGCCATCGCCGAGGTGTTCTTCTTCCTGGAGTTCAACCCGCTGTCGGCCTATACCGGCGGCGAGAACGGGCTACCCGGGGTGCCGGCGCCGAACCTGAAGCTGGGTTTCACGACCCTCCTTTTCGACAGCAACTGGAAGATGTACGGCTTCTTCGCGTTCTGGTACTTCCTCGGCATCGTGATCGCGCTGCGCATCGTGCGCTCGC
>Ga0172382_10011873_pt1 | contig 11449 bp, 9 predicted proteins | sample Leawel138RmetaG_FD_122245 | JGI IMG/M metagenome (GOLD analysis project Ga0172382, IMG submission 122245) | Leachate microbial communities from a municipal landfill in Southern Ontario, Canada - Leachate well 138R metaG | ecosystem: Engineered > Solid waste > Landfill > Unclassified | place...
TGACCAACTTCGCTAATTTTTCTTAGTTATTGTCTAAACAAACCACCGGCATTGATTGCCGGTGGGATTTAAATTGGTGGAGATAGATGAGCTGTAACGAATATATTTTAGAGGTAAAAAATATAACCAAGGACTTCCCGGGGGTTCGAGCTTTAGACAATGTCGATTTCAAAGTTCGTAGCGGCGAGATTCATTGTCTGGTTGGGGAAAACGGTGCCGGTAAATCGACATTGGTGAATGTTATCAGTGGCGTCTTCCCTAAAGGGGACTATGAAGGGGTGGTTATTTTTAAAGGGAAAGAGACCAATTATCGCAGTACCAGGGATAGTGAACATGATGGTCTCTCAATTATCCACCAAGAACTTACCCTTAGCCCCTATTTGTCAATCTATGAAAACCTCTTCTTGGGGAATATGAAGACTAAATTCGGTATTATTGATTGGGATGCTTGTTTGCGGGACTCCTATCCCCTCTTACAGCGGGTAGGCCTTAATGAACCTCCGCAAACTATCGTCAGCAAAATGAGTGTTGGCAAACAGCAACTGGTAGAGATTGCCAGGGCAATTTCTCGCAAAGCAGAGCTCTTAATCTTTGATGAGCCTACCAGCAGCCTTAACGATGAAGAGTCGGAAAACCTCTTAAAACTCTTGCTGGAGTTTAAGAATGAGGGGATTACCTGCATCATGATCAGTCATAAATTGGATGAGGTCTTAGCAGTGGCCGACTCTATTACAATTCTCCGCGATGGGTTGTCGGTCGCTAGTTACGATGTGACTAAGGAGAAGGTCTCCAAACAAAAAATCATTAAGGGAATGGTCGGCAGAGAGCTCAAAAACCTCTTTCCTGAAAAAGAACCTGATATCGGAGAGGTTGTTTTTGAGGTAAAGGACTGGACCGTTTTCCATCCCGATTACCACGATATGAAGATTGTTGACAACGCCTCCTTCTTTTTGAGAAAAGGGGAGATTATCAGTTTCTGCGGTCCTATGGGGGCCGGTAGAACAGAGTTGATGATGAGTATTTTTGGCAACTCATACGGATATGGTGCTTCGGGTGAGATTTATCTTAACAATGCGAAAGTTTCTTTTAAGAACCCTAAAGATGCAATTGAGAAAGGGGTAGGGTATGTCTCTGAGGACCGTAAATCGCTAGGCTTGATTCTAATCCAAGATGTTAAGACCAATATCTCCAACTCCAGCCTGCCAAAGCTCTCTAAAAGAGGCGTTTTAGATAAGGATTTGATTTGGACTAAAGCGGAAGAGTATCGAAAATCGCTCCAAATTAAGACCCCTTCAATCGAGCAGTTAGTAAGAAACCTCTCAGGGGGGAACCAACAGAAAGTGGTTTTAAGTCGTAGTCTTTTAGCCGATCCCGACATCTTCATAGTCGATGAACCGACACGAGGTATCGATGTAGGGGCCAAGTACGAGATTTATAGCATCCTCAATGATATGGTGAAACAGGGTAAAAGTGTTATAGTAGTCTCTTCAGAATTAGCTGAAGCCATTAGTATGTCCGATCGTATCTATGTCATGAATGAAGGGAAGATTAAAGGGGTTTTGAATCGTGATGAGGCCACCCAAGAGGGTATTATGCATATGGCCTTGGTCGATTAGGGGGAACCATGAATAATAGAGCACAAATAGAACAAATTTCTTTCTTTGGGTTGGCCAAGCAGAACATGCGTAAACTCTCTATGTTTATCATGCTCGGCCTGATTTTGATTGTATTTGCCTTCCTCACAAAGGGGGTAAACCTGACGCCACGCAATATTACCAATATTTTCATCCAAAACAGTTATATCCTAATTTTAGCGGTGGGGATGGTGCTGGTGATTATCATTGGTAATATTGACCTCTCTGTGGGCTCGGTTGTCGCCTTCTCGGGAGCTATCAGCGCCATGCTCTACAACACGGGGATGGGGCTGATTCCCACCCTGATCCTTTCGCTGATTATCGGGGCCCTGATTGGAGTCTTTCAAGCCGTATGGATCGCCTACTTACGCGTTCCTGCTTTTATTACGACTTTGGCCGGAATGCTTCTTTTCCGGGGTTTAACCTACATTATTACGAACGTTAGCCCCATCTCTTTAAGGGATGATGGGTTTAAACAGATTGCTTCGGGTTCTTTAAATGTAACAGGGTTTACCATTGGCTCTTACGACGGGCTCTCTATTGTCATTATGGTCATTTCAATCCTCTTGTTAACTTTTTTTACCCTTCACCAGAGGGGTAAGAGACTGCGCAATGGGTTTACTGTTCTGCCGATGCGTTTCTCAATCCTCAAAATTCTAGCCTTAGCAGCCCTTATTGTCTTTGTCTTTCTCCGTTTTGCAGCGTACCGTGGAATCCCGACTGTTGGGTTAGTCCTTTTTGTGGTGACAGCTATTTTCGTGTTTATTACCAATAACACCGTGATAGGCCGTTACATCTACGCCGTTGGCGGGAATGCCAAATCGGCAAAACTTTCCGGTATCAACTCCGAGCAAGTTATCTTTATCACCCACGTAATAATGGGAGTCCTTTGTGGACTCAGTGGGGTAGTCTTTACTGCCTATATGAATTCAGCTCTTCCACAGGCGGGCAACCAATTTGAGCTTGATGCCATTGCCTCTTGTTTCATTGGAGGAGCCGCCGCTTCCGGCGGAATTGGGACAACAATTGGCGCCATTACCGGTGGCTTGGTAATGGGGGTAATTAACAACGGTATGTCCCTCATGAACATCGGCGCCGACTGGCAGTACGTCGTTAAAGCCTCAATTCTGCTGCTAGCCGTTTTCTACGATATTTGGAGTCGCCGAAAATCGGGATTGGGTTAATCGATTTTTATCTTGCGCGCTTCCATGTAAAAACGTTTCTCTTGGGCTTCTCCCATAGAGAACGTTTTTCTGGGGAGTGCTCCATCTTTAACGATAGTTGCAAAGAGGGTGTGCTTATCGATAGAGGGCAAGAAAAGGCCAATATTACCCTCTTTCAGCCCTAAATTATAAGTTACCTCTTCTCCATGAATGTAATCGACTTGAACTGTTGAATCCCGCTCTAAAAGGGCGTCAATTACGTTTTGCAGGGTCCCTGCCGGTATAGAGCCCTCCGCATCGGACAGAGCTATTATTTTAAGTCCGTCACGGTCCACATAGCCGAAGCGCTGTAGGCCGCTTTGGTCGCTAATAATCCGATCCATTTCGGCAATAGACTCAGCTGTCTCCAAAGCATAAGAGGTGCAGTGTTCCTTTAGCTCTTTTAGGAAGAGAGTACGTTCACAATTGAACAAAACACGATGGATGGGTTCAAAGATTAGTCCACTATCGTAAATATTTTCAAGTTCAACCATTGCCCAGCGTGCCGGATGATGCTCTAATTCATCTTCGCGCAAATTTGCTTTAAGCTCCTGCCAACACGCCTTGGCAGTCGCCAAAGAGTGGTTCCCGTCTCCCATGGCAAACATCAGAGGGTTAGAGGGGTCCAGGCTTCTCTTTATCGCCTGCAATGCTGTGGCGATCTGCTCCAAGAGGGGTTCCTCTTGAACTAAATAGCCCCGTAGCTGTCCACCGTTTTCCATGAGGGTGAAGTCGTAGATTTTGGGGAGTTTTGCCTTGAGGGGAATTAAAGGCTCAATCACCGACTTCTTGATATCATCTATTAAGACCAAGATATGGGGAAGTTCTAATTTGGCTTCACGCCGAATTTCTTGACGAGGAGGGATACGGCTCAAAATAGTCCCCTCTGTAGCTCTGATGGGTGTTTTTGACGATTTATGGTAGTCATATTCTTCTAAATCGAGAGTCACAAGTAGACCCCAGCGGCTTGCCCCGTTGACAGTAGTGCGCTCAATTAAGACTAAGCTCTCCTTGAATTCGTGGAAAATATTCGCTTTTAAATATTGTTCCATTGAACGGTTAATCTCTTTAATGCGCTCAGGGCCCCCCTCATCATCTAGGTAAACTTCTGGGAAAATAAGGTGGAGAGTTGAAGGCGAGTCTTTCACAAATTCAGTTACCCGCTGCCAATAGCTGCGTTCAGAGGTGTATTGGTCACAGGCGACAACCGCCCATTTAGTTAAATCAATGTTCTCTTTAGGGATTAAAACGTCACTCACATTGACGCCCGCCAATTTTAGATTCTCAATAGCGCTCTTCATAACAAATCCTTTTTTTTACTAATCTTCGTTAACCTAGCCTTTCTGTCATTTATACTACACCTATTGAACGCGTGACAAGGTAAATTTGTTGACACTATGAATGCCCTTCGTGTTATACTTGCCACTATGTTAAGGTTAAGACGTATCATTGGCTTTAGTTCGCGGGTGCAAAGCTTCATTCTTCTGTTAATAGTTTTCGCTTTAGCTCTCCTAATGCTTCAGCTCTGGGGGACACTCACTCCACAGTTTTACTATGTGGTATCGAAAGCCCTCCTTTTTACTCTTTATTTGAGCCTAACCTATGGGGCTTTAATTATCCTACTTGCCCTTATCCTCTGGGCCGGCAGCGCTATATTCCCCTGGGGAGCGCTATTGAAAGTTCTTTTCAGGTGCCTGTTTTCAGCCGTGATTTTACTCCTTATTTCGCTTTTTAGCACCCTGACCCAAACGGGCATTATTTTGACAATCTGAGGTAGTTATGGAAGAACGGATTGTGGCCATTCGGGGAGCCATTCAAGTAGTTGAAGATTCTCCGGCAGCTATAGAAGAGGGGGTTGAACGCCTTTACCACGCAATTTGTATGGCTAACACCCTCATCGAAGAGCAGATGATCTCCCTTATATTCTCAATAACTAACGATTTGAAGAGTTTTAATCCGGCGACGGCTTTAAGGAGGAGTTATCCGGCCTTTGGTGTCCCTCTGTTTTGCACACAAGAGGCGAGCATTGAGGGGATGCTACCCAGAACTATTAGGATTTTAATCCACTGTTACAGTACCCAAGCAGAGGTTCACCATATTTATCTAGAGGGGGCCCGTTCCTTAAGAAGCGACCTCAACAACAACTATTCTTGACATATAACCTCAAAAGTGTATTATTAAACAATCTCTAAGAGGAGTAAGCTAATGTTAAAAAAACCTGTATTGATTTTAATAATTGCGATTGTCACCATTACCTCCCTTTTCGCCAATAGTGCAACTTACAAACAGGCTGATAACCTTTATTGGTCTGATCGGTATGAGGAGGCAAAGACTTTCCTAGAGGATGAGCTTGGCAAAACTACCAATTCTACTGAAAAAGCGGAGTTGTTGTGGCGTCTTTCAAGGGTTGTTTTAGCCATAGGAGATGAGGCTAAGCATGAGGGAGCCTCTAAAGAGACCCTTTTTGCCATCTTCGAAGAGGGTGAGAAATTAGCCAATGAAGCCCTTAATAACGCCCCGTTAGCATGGGCTTACGTTTACCGCGCCAGTAATATTGGACGCTGGGGAGAGACTAAAGGTCCCTTGAACTCTCTCTCGAAAGCTAAACCGATGCGTGATGATTTTGCCTATGTAGTCGATAACCTGGGCGTCTTAGATAATGAAATTGCTTGGTATGTGCTTGGTCAACTCTACTACCAGTTGCCTGGCTGGCCAATCTCTTTTGGTAACCTTGACACGGCCATCTCTTATACTCGTAAGGCAATCGACTCGATTCCGGGGGACCGCCTCTTTCCGGGTCACTTCAAAGCATTGGCCCAGATGCTCTGGAAGCGCGATTTAAGTGTCTCTAAGCGCAGTAGTAAGATTAGTTCATTTGAGAAAGATTGGAAAAAAACAACCAAGAGTAATTTGGACAAATATGGCTATTACGAAGGGGCTAATGGAGCCAAGGCGGTGCCTTTCTATTCGCCGGTCCCCCTCAACAAGATGAGTGACCGTCAAGAGGCCCAGATGATCTTAGTCTATGGAATTGCTAAGTATGAGGCCTGGCCGTTCCATTCACGCGCCGATCAAAGGAATTACGAAGAGATGCAAAACCTGCTCAAGGATTGGGGCTTTTAGCGCCCCTCGCCTTGACAAAAGGGGGAAGTTTCCCTATTCTGGCTGAGAATTGCCACCTTAGCTCAGCTGGCCAGAGCACGTGACTTGTAATCTCGGGGTCGTCAGTTCGAATCTGACAGGTGGCTATTGACTAAACACATCTATTTAGCTATTGTGTGCGAGTCAGATAGCACGGGGAGGTTCCCGAGTGGTCAAAGGGAGCAGACTGTAAATCTGTTGGCTCAGCCTTCGAAGGTTCAAATCCTTCTCTCCCCATCTATGCTTGCCTTCTCTTCTACGGGAAGGCATTTTTATTGTGGAGTGGTAATGAGTTGTTTTTATGAAGAGGGCCTTCATTTCACCTGCAAAGAGGGATGCCATTACTGTTGTGGTGTGGAACCCGGCTACGTCTTTGTATCCCAAGAAGATCTGGAGCGTATCGGCAGGCACCTCTCTCTGGCTCCCTTAGAGGTGGTCAAAAGATATTGCCGTAAAGTCTCTATGGGGAGCTATTCTTATATCAGTCTCCTTGAGCGAGAAAATCACGATTGTATCTTTTTGAGTCCAAAAGGGTGTAGTATTTACCCAGCGAGACCCGTACAATGTGCCACTTACCCCTTCTGGGCCCCAATCTTAGAGAGTCGTGCCATGTGGGAGAGAGAGAAGCAGTGGTGCCCGGGCCTTGATGAGGGAAAGCTGTACACCAAAGAGATGATTGAAGAAGCCCTGGAAGCACGTCGTGGTGTGGAGCCGGCTATCTGGGAAGAGATAGTTCAAAAGTAGAGGATATGGCCAAGATATCAGAGAGAATTATTGAAGAGATTAAAAGTCGCATCGCATTAGACGACCTTATTTCACAATATATCTCTGTTGAGAAAAAGGGGGACCGCTACTGGGCCCTTTGCCCTTTCCATGAAGAAAAAACCCCCTCCTTCTCTGTCGTTCCGGAAAAAGGTTTCTTCCACTGCTTTGGGTGCGGAAAGAGTGGTTCTATCTTCGATTTTGTGATGGAGATGGAGCATCTAAGTTTTCCTGAAGCGGTGCGCTTCCTTGCAGAAAAAGTGGGAATTGAGAACGAGGAAGAGAGCCCTGAAGAGCGGAAAAAGCGCGATGAATTAAAATCGATGCGCTCCTTGTATGAGAAAATTGCGGCAAGTTTTAACTATATCCTCCTCAACTCTCCGGCGGCCCAACACGCTCGCGAATACCTAGAAAGGCGGGGTTTCTCATCCCAGAGCATTAATGACTACCAAGTGGGCTATGCCCCTGAAGATGGACAGTGGCTCTATAACTTCTTAAAAGATAAGGAGTACAGCGATCAGTTTTTACGTCAAACGGGTCTTTTTGGTCGTCGCAATGACCAATACTCCCTCTTTCGTAACCGCCTCATGTTCCCCATTAAGGATTGGCAAGGCCGGGTAGTTGCTTTCGGGGGGCGCGATCTGGCAGACTCTTCGACTGCTAAATATATAAACACTCCGGAGACACTTCTTTACCGTAAAAGGGAAGTACTCTACGGTTTGCATGAAGGACTCGATACACTTAAGAAAGAGAAAGAAGTTATTGTTTGTGAGGGTTATTTTGATGTTTTAGCCCTCCATCAAGCCGGGCTAAAAAATGGCGTAGCCCCTTTGGGCACCGCTTTTACCCCCGAACAGGGTAAACTAATTAGACGGTACGCTGAAAAAGTGTTATTTTTGTTTGACGCAGATGTTGCCGGATTTAATGCCACTAAGAAGGCTTTAATAATTGCTGAAAACTTAGGGTTGCAAGGCCGTGTAATCGTATTAACAGGGGCGAAGGACCCTGCTGAATTGTTAGAAAAGGAGGGGAGTGGACCCCTTTTGGAGCAGTGTAAAGAGCATAAAAGCGGATTTGATTACCTTGTACATTCAGCGATTAACATGTATGATGCTGTGAAGGCGGATGGTAAATTACAAATTTTTAATGCAATGAGACCCTATTTGGACGCAGTCGACTCTTACCTAGTGCGACAGAGCTACCTGCGTGATTTGGCCTCTTATCTGCAAATAGATGAGAGGACCTTGGTTCGTGAGTATGAAAGGGGGGGTAAGAAGCTTCCACAAGAGGCCAAAAAAAGTGGAGGAGGGGCAAAACAATCCACAGATCTCTATTTGATGCTAACAATCATGAACAATCGCTCTCTGTTTTCCTCAATTAGGAGGAAGTTGCAGGTCAGTGCACTCACCGATGAGAGGGCTATTGCGCTTTATACTCTCTTGGAAGAGACTACCCGTGAAGGAACAGGGGAAAGTGATGAGTTTATTCTGCAAAAAATAGAAGATGAACAGTTACGTAATTTAGTCGCCGTAAGCTTTCAAAGCACTGAATTTAAAGAGCAAAGCGCAAACATAGTCGCCGATTCGCTTAAAATGATTACTTTGCGCCAATTAGAGAAGCGCCAAAAAAGTATTGAAAATTTGATTAGACTGGCCGAACATGATGGCCGTTCCAGTCAAGAGTTAGCCGATCTTCTGCATGAGAAACAGTCGTTGGATGAAGAGATCGCAAAAATGAGGATAATCGAGTATGGTTGATTTTGAAAAGCAGAGTTATTTTGAAAAATTAGTCTCCATAGGACGCACTAAGGGGAGGGTAGAAGAGGAGGATTTTCTCGCAGTTCTACCCAAAAAAATCCTTAAGGAAGAGGGAGCTATTGAGAAAATTGCCGCTTTGCTGAACAAACAGTACAATATTAAGGTTATCGATAAAAAAGAGATGGAGAATGACTTGGCCGCTCCTGAGCTAGAAAATAATCTACCGCAAGAAGAAGACATTGAAGGTGAAGACCTGGAAGTGTTGGAAGAAGAGGAAATTGAAGAGGCCCTTCTTGATGAAGAGCTAGAAGAGTTTGAACCCCTCGAAGAAGGAGAGATTGAAGACCTAGATGAAGATGATGAAGAGGAGTTCGACGAAGATGAAGAAGAGGATGAAGAGGAGGACTCGAAGCACTACGACAAACGGGCCCTCTCCTCTGATGATGATTACAGCAGTTACCAACGACCAAACAAACTTAGAGATTTAGACCGCTCCGATAGTGACAGTGGAAGTACCAAAGAGCGCCCGACTATCTTGGGCAGTGATAAAAGTGATTCATCGGTCGACGACCCCATTCGACTCTATCTACGCGAGATAGGGCGTGAGAACCTACTCAATGCCGAACAAGAGGTTGAACTCTCCAAACGGATGGAAGAGGGGGGCGAAATAGTTAAAAACGTCCTTCTGAAATCGGGGATCTTAATTAGCAGTTTCAAAGAAATTCTAGATGTTATCTTGGCCAAATTTGATGAAGAAGATCTTGAGTTTTCACCAAAAGAACTGAAAGAAAAGATGAATGACCAGAAAAGGTACACCCTGAATTACAAAGAATACCTTAGAGATTTGGCCTCTAACTTACGGGCTTACTCAGAGCTTAAAAAGAAAATTGTCTCCACCGGTGGCGATATCTTGCAAGATGAATCGTGTTGCAAGAAAAGGGTTCAATTGATGAAGAGGCTCTCTAGAATAGAGCTACAGCCCGAAGAGATTGCCACTTTTAGCGACCGCTACCTAGAAGCTGAACGGGACATCTTTCTTCTGCAAAGGAAAAAGGCCTCAATTGAGGGGCAACTAGGGGTCACAGGGGTGCGTGAGCTGCGCTTGATGGGGCGTAGTTTAGCGGTCCCTTCGCAACGTCAAGCCCTTGAGGGACGGCTTAACATGAGTGCCGACCATATAAAGGAACTAATTAGAGACATCCAATTAACCGAGAAGCAGCTTAAAGGGATTGAATTTGAATTTGAGGAGCGCTGTGAAGACATCATTGGCAATGCTAAGGAGATAATGCGGGGGCGTGAGATGATGAAAAACGCCAAAGACCGCCTCATACAGGCCAACTTAAGGTTAGTTGTCAGCATTGCTAAGAAGTATACCAACCGTGGCCTCCACTTCTTTGATCTTGTCCAAGAGGGGAATATTGGGCTCATTAAAGCTGTTGAGAAATTTGAGTATCGTAAGGGGTACAAATTCTCCACCTATGCTACTTGGTGGATCAGACAGGCGATAACCCGCAGTATTAGCGACCAAGCTCGGACAATCCGTGTCCCGGTGCATATGATTGAGCAGATTAACAAAGTAGTGCGAGAATCGCGCATGTTGATGCAAACCTATGGGAGAGAGCCTACTGACGAAGAGATTGCCGAGAAATTAGGTTGGACTCCTCAGAAGGTAAAACTAGTGAAGAATGTTGCTAGGGAACCAATCTCGCTGGAGACCCCGGTAGGGGAAGAGGAAGACTCTCTTTTGAGCGATTTCATTGAGGATAAGGATGTGGAGAACCCGGCAACGCAAACAGCGTTCACCCTCCTACAGGAACAGCTAGAAGAGGTTTTAGAGACCCTTCCTCCTCGCGAGCAGGAGGTTTTAAGGATGAGATTCGGTCTTGAAGACGGTTACTCATTGACACTGGAAGAGGTAGGGTTGTATTTTGAAGTAACTCGTGAGCGTATCAGGCAAATTGAGGCTAAGGCCTTAAGACGTCTACGCCATCCGAAACGGAGCCGCAGGCTCAAAGATTTTATTTAGTATTTTAAGGCAGGAGTAGCATATGGAGGAAGTGTTTGACAAACTTCGTGCCCTTCAGGGGATATTAGCCGAGAAGTTTGAGATTCTTGAAGAGATAAAAGAGATTCCCAGGGCTTTGGAGACAAAGCAAGAGTTGCTCAATATGGGTAAGCGTGCCTACATTGAGAAACACGAGCGCCTCGATAAAACCAAAGAGGAGTTGAAAGCCCTCCGGTTTGCCCTCGATGAGGCTGAAAGAGCCCGTGAAGAGTCTGAAAAACAGATGGAACTAATCTCTACTCAAAGGGAATTTGAGGCTTTGGAAAAAGAGATTAAAGAGGCTTCGCTACGTGAACAATCGCTAAGGAAGTCACTATTGGCTAAAGAGAAGTTTTTATCAGAATTACAAGAACAAATTGAAGAGCATGAGTTGTTAATGGAAGTTCAAGAGGAAGAGGTTAAGACTGAAAGTGATAAAAAAGACTCTCTTTTGAAGACCAAACAGGATGAGCTTGATGAATTAAAACAGAAAGAGGACTCTCTAATACCGGGTATTGATGACACAATCCTCTTTAAGTTTGAGAGGATTATTAAGAATAAAGAGGGCATTGGGATTGTCCCAGTGCACGGTTTAGTGTGCCAAGGGTGCCACATGACCCTCCCATACCAATTTGTGAATGAAGTCCGCCTTAAAGAGGATTTCAAATTTTGCCCCTACTGCTCCAGAGTCCTCTATTGGGAAGACTTGGAGGTAGAAGAAAAAGAGGTTGAGATTGAAGAGGCTGCTTTGGCAGACTTTGTCGACTCAGATGAATTTGACGATCTTTTAGAGTAGAATAGAAAAGGTGCTCCATGCAGTCGCCGCCTTCGGGGGGAGGAAAGTCCGGGCTCCACAGAACATGACGCCGGGTAACACCCGGCAGCCGTAAGGCTAGAGAAAGTGCCACA
>Ga0172382_10011879_pt1 | contig 11447 bp, 7 predicted proteins | sample Leawel138RmetaG_FD_122245 | JGI IMG/M metagenome (GOLD analysis project Ga0172382, IMG submission 122245) | Leachate microbial communities from a municipal landfill in Southern Ontario, Canada - Leachate well 138R metaG | ecosystem: Engineered > Solid waste > Landfill > Unclassified | place...
CACCACGGACGCGAACGCCTCGTGGATCTCGTAGAAGTCGAAGTCCTGCAGCGTCAGGCCGTTGCGCGCCAGCAGCCGCGGCACCGCGTACGTCGGCGCCATCAGAAGGCCGTCGCGGCCGTTGACGTAGTCCACCGCGGCGGTCTGGCCGTCGACGAAGTAGGCCAGCACGGGAATCGAATGTTCGGCGGCCCACTCCTCCGACGACAGCAGCGCCACCGAGGCCCCGTCGGTCAACGGCGTCGAGTTCCCCGCCGTCATCGTGGCGTCGCCGCTGCGCACGCCGAACACGGGTCGCAGCTTCGCCAGCTTCTCGACCGACGAGTCCGCGCGCAGGTTGTTGTCCCGGTAGAGCCCGAGGAACGGGGTGACCAGGTCGTCGAAGAACCCGCGGTCGTAGGCGGCCGCCATGTTGCGGTGGCTGGCGGCGGCCAGCTCGTCCTGATCGACGCGCTTGACGCCCATCTCCTTGGCGGTGACGGCGGCGTGCTCACCCATCGACATCCCGGTGCGCGGCTCGCTGTTGACCGGGATCTCGACGCCCAGGGCAGCCGGCAGCTTGCCGACCAGCTTGAGACGCTCGACGTTGGACTTGGCGCGTCGCAGCCCCAGCAGCACCCGGCGCAGGTCGTCGCCGAACGCGATCGGGGCGTCGGACGCGGTGTCGACTCCACCGGCCGCCGCCACCTCGTAGCGCCCCCGGGCGATGCCGTCGGCCGCCGCGATCGCCGCCTGAAGTCCGGTGCCGCAAGCCTGCTGCAGATCGAACGCCGGCGTGGCGGACGACAGCGAGCTGCCGAGCACGCACTCACGCATCAAGTTGAAGTCGCGGCTGTGCTTGAGCACCGCACCGCCGATCACCGCGTCGAGCTTCTCGCCCTTGAGGTTGAAGCGATCGGCCAGTCCGTCCAGGGTCGCGGTGAACATGTCCTGGTTGGAGGCCTTGGCGTAGGCCCCGTCTGCGCGGGCGAACGGAATCCGGTTGCCGCCGAGGATCGCTACCCGGCGGGTTGTGTTGGTGTCAGCCACGTCTGCCTCCCGGCTCACTGATGGGGTGTCGAGGGTCATACTACCCACCGTTCTTACTCTGGAGTAAGTTCGTGATGGATGCGACAGTGCTGGGTAACCCCATCACCGTCGACAACGATGTACCCAGATCCTCGAAAGGCAGCGCCGTGGCTTCCGATCTCCTCTCCCAAGTCGTCAACTCCGGGCCGGGCTCGTTCCTCGCCAAGCAACTCGGTGTGCCGCAGCCCGAGCCGCTGCGCCGGTACAAGCAGGGCGAGCCACCGCTGGCCGGGTCGCTGCTGATCGGCGGCTCCGGCGCCGCCGGCGGTGGCCGCGTGGTGGAGCCGCTGCGCGCCGCGCTGGCCGACGACTACGACGTGGTCGCCAACAACCTCGGCGGTCGCTGGGCCGACTCGTTCGGCGGGCTGGTGTACGACGCGACCGCCATCACCGAACCCGAGGGCCTCAAGGGGCTCTACCAGTTCTTCACCCCCCTGATGCGCAACCTCGGCCACTCGGGCCGCGTCGTCGTCATCGGCACCACCCCCGAGGAGACCGGTTCCGTGCACGAGCGCACGGCCCAGCGGGCCCTTGAGGGCTTCACCCGGTCATTGGCCAAGGAGCTGCGCAACGGGTCGACGGCCTCGCTGGTGTACCTGTCGCCCGACGCCAAACCCGCGGCGACGGGCCTGGAGTCCACGCTGCGCTTCCTGCTGTCCGGCAAGTCGGCCTACGTCGACGGCCAGGTGTTCCGGGTCGGGGCCGCCGACGCGACCCCGCCCGCCGACTGGGACCGGCCGCTCGAGGGCAAGGTCGCGGTCGTGACGGGGGCCGCGCGCGGGATCGGCGCGACGATCGCCGAGGTGTTCGCGCGCGACGGGGCGAAAGTGATCGCCGTGGACGTCGAGGGGGCGGCCGAGGCGCTTGCCGAGACCGCCACCAAGGTCGGCGGCACCGCTTTGACCTTGGACGTGACCGCCGCCGATGCCGTCGACCGGATCGCCGAGCACGTCCGGGAACACTACGAGGGCAGGCTCGACATCCTGGTCAACAACGCCGGGATCACCCGCGACAAGCTGCTGGCCAACATGGACGAGGCCCGCTGGGATTCCGTGCTCGCGGTGAATCTCCTTGCACCACTTCGCCTTGCCGAAGGACTGGTCGCGAGCGGGCTGATCGGGGACGGCGGCCGGATCATCGGACTGTCGTCGATGGCCGGCATCGCGGGCAACCGCGGGCAGACCAACTACGCCGCCACCAAGGCCGGCATGATCGGCCTCACCGACGCCCTGGCGCCGCAGTTCGCCGAGAAGAACATCACCATCAACGCGGTCGCCCCCGGGTTCATCGAGACCAAGATGACCGACGCCATTCCCTTCGCCACCCGCGAAGTCGGCCGCCGACTCAACTCGCTGTTCCAGGGCGGGCAGCCGGTGGACGTCGCCGAGGCCATCGCCTACTTCGCCAGCCCGGGATCGAATGCCGTGAGCGGCAACACCATCCGGGTCTGCGGCCAGGCCATGCTGGGCGCATAGGAATGAACGAGAGCAAGCAGCCCTCGGGGCTGAAGAACCTGGCACTGGCGGTGGCCGGAGCGCTGCCGCTCGTACCGCGCGGGGACACCCTGCCCACCCGCACGCTGACCGTCGAGGATCTGACCATCGATCCGGTCAACGTCGCCGAGTACGCCAACGTCACCGGGCTGCGCTTCGGCAACACCGTGCCGCTGACCTATCCGTTCGCGCTGACATTCCCGACCGTGATGGCACTGCTGACCGGCTTCGACTTCCCTTTCGCCGCAATGGGTTCGGTGCACCTGGAAAACCACATCACGCAGTACCGGCCGATCGCGGTGACCGACACCGTGTCGGTCGGCGTGCACGCAGAGAACATGCGGGAACACCGCAGGGGCCTGCTCGTCGACGTCGTCACCGACGTGAAGGTCGGCAACGACCCGGCGTGGCACCAGATCACGACGTTCCTGCACCAGCAGCGCACCAGCCTGTCCGATCAGCCCAAGCCACCACCGCAGAAGCAGCCGAAGCTGCCTCCGCCCAACGCGGTGCTGCGCATCACCCCGGCCCAGATCCGGCACTACGCGTCGGTGGGTGGCGACCACAACCCGATCCACACCAACGCGATCGCCGCGAAGCTGTTCGGGTTCCCGACCGTGATCGCCCATGGAATGTTCAGCGCCGCTGCGGTGCTGGCCAACATCGAAGGTCAGCTGCCGGATGCGGTGAAGTACTCGGTGCGGTTCGCCAAGCCGGTGGTGCTACCCGCCCGCGCCGGCCTGTACGTGGATCGCAGCGCCGACGCCTGGGAGCTGACATTGCGGCACCTGACGAAGGGCTACCCGCACCTGCAGGCGACGGTCACTAGCTTGAGATGACCGCGGTGGCGTCGACGTCTGCGGCCGACGGCGCGCCCTTGAGGCCCAGCCAGAACAAGTTGATCATCAACTCGGCGGCTTCGTCGACGTCGGCGTCGCCGGTACTGACGCGGGAGGCGATCGCCTCGCCGGCCCCCACGAGTGCGACCGCCATCAGCTCGAAGTCGGTGTCCGGCTCCGGGAACTTGGTGCCCGAGCGCAGCAGGCGCCCGACGAGTTCGATGATGCGCTCGCGCCCTTCGCGCACGGTGTGGGCGAACGCCTGAGAGCTGGTCGCCTGGGTGTAGAGCACCATCCACGACGCCCGGTTGGCGTCGATGTACTTCAGGAACGCCAGCACCGCGGTGCGCAACAGCTCCTTGGGCGCGGCGCTGAAGTCGATGTTGCTGTTGACCTCGTCGACGAAGCGGCCCAGCTCGCGGTTCAGGCAGGCGCCGAACAGCTCCTCTTTGGACCCGTAGTACAGGTAGAGCATCGGCTTGCTGATCTGCGCCTCGGCGGCGATCGCGTCCATCGACGTCTCGTGGTAGCCGTTCACCGAGAAGATCTCGACCGCGGCGTCGAGCATCTGCTGCTCACGGACGGCACGCGGCAGCCGCTTGGTCCCACCTGCCATGCGCGTGCCTTCCTGACCGATAAGCGACAAAACTCCTACCCCAGGGTAAGCACTGGCCCAACAATCAGCCGCCGCAGCGTGGTGACGGGCCTTTCATCGCGATGACCCGGGTCACGGCCTCGTCGATACGCGGCATCGTCAGCTCCCCCGCCGCGACCGCCTGCTCCAACCGGTCCAGCACCGCGGGCACCTCGGCGGTGCTGAGCCACAGCGCGACGTCAGCGCCGGCCTGGAGGCTGCGCAGCACCGCATCGGCGACACCCAGCCGGTCGGTGATGGCCTGCATGCCGGACAGGTCGTCGGTGAACACCGGCCCACCGAACGGCGGGCCGCCGTAGTCGCCCGACCGCAGCAGCGCGTAGGCGGGTGGGCTGAGGCTGGCGGGTTCGCTGCCGGTCAGACCGGGGACCTCCATGTGGCCGACCATGACACCGACCGGCCCCTGCGTGGTCAGCGTGCGGTACGGAACCAGGTCGCGGGCCACAAGATCGCCGAGCGGCGGGGTCACGACGCTTCCGGCGTGGGTGTCGCCGCTTCCGCTGCCGTGTCCCGGGAAGTGCTTGAGCACCGGAAGCACACCGGCGTCGCGGAGGCCGCGGGCGTAGGCGCCCGCGTAGTCGACGACCGCGGTGGGGTCGGCGCCGAAGGACCGGTCCCCGATGACGGTGCCGTCCGGCGCGTCGGTGACATCGACGACGGGCGCGAAGTCGATCGTGATGCCGAGCCCACGCATCTTCCTGCCGCGTTCGAGCGCGATCTGGTAGACCTGCTCCGGGCTGCTGGTCGCCGCCAGCCGGCGCGGCGACGGCTGGGCTCCGATCAGTCCGGCCAGCCGCGACACCCGGCCGCCTTCCTCGTCGACGCTGACCGCGGGCGGCAACGGCGCGGCGGTGGCGGCGATGTCGGCCAAAGAGTTGTCGGACAGCATCGACAGGTCGGTCCAGCTGCCGACCATGATGCCGCCGACGTGGTGGGCGTCGACCACGGCGCGGGCGTCGGCGGCGCCGGTCACCCCGACCATGAGGCGCTGGGCGAGCTTGTCGCGGGTCGACATCGACGCGACGATCGCTGCGGGGTCGCCGCACGCCGGGGCGGCGGGCGCGGGGGCCGCGGGCAGGTTGAGGGCGGGCCCGGCAGCCATCGACGGCGTCGCGTGCAGCACATGTGGCGTGGGCTCCGGCGCAGTGGACGACGTGCAGCCGACCAGAAGTGCCGATGCCGCCAGGACTCCGACGAGGGCCTCGGGGGCGGTCCGTGGGTTGGCCATACGTCCCGACCCTAACGGCAGTCCGGGCCTCGATCCATGCCCCGCCCTATGCCCCGTCGTCGAGCAGTCGTCGCATCGACCCCGCTCCGACCGAATATTCTGGCGCCGGTTGCGAGCGGCGAACAGGAGCGGCGATGACGGGCCCCGAACCCCGGGACAAGAAGTCAGTGCTGGTCATCGCGTTCGACGGCTCGCCGACCGCCCGCCGCGCCGTGCAGTACGCGGGCCGGTTCCTCACCGCCGACCGCGCCGTGGTGTTGACGGTGTGGTCGCCGTTGGACCGGGGTTCGGACCCGGGGTCCTACAGCTACGACCTGGACGGACCGCCCGACCCTCGAGACGACGACGAGATCGACATTGCGCTCGCCGAGGCGCAGCGCATCAACGACGAAGGTCTGGAACTCGCGCTGGCGGCCGGCCTTCCCGCGGAGCCGCTGCGCCGCGCGGCGACCTTCACCGTGTGGCAGGCCATCATCGAGGCCGCCGACGAACTCGATGCCGATCTGATCGTCACCGGCACCCGGGCGACCACCGGTCTCCGGTCGCTGATCCAGTCCAGCGTGGCCGATCACGTGCTGCGCCGCGGGGGCCGTCCGGTGCTCATCGTGCCGCCGGAGCCGTGACCGGCCCCATGCTAGGTTTGGCCGCATGGATCGGTTTCTCGTGCCCGCTGCAGCCAGCATCGTCGTCGGCCTGCTGCTGGGCGCGGCTGCCGTGTTCGGGGTGACGCTGATGGTGCAGCAGGACACCAAGCCTCCGCTGCAAGCGGGCGATCCGGCGTCATCGGTGCTCAACAGGGTCGAGTACGGCGACCGCACCTAAGCCCATCCGGCCGCTTCCGCGGCGCTGGTTGTGGGTGGCCGCGACGGCGGCGCTGGTCCTGACATTCGCCCAGTCACCCGGCCAGATCTCGCCCGACACCAAGCTCGATCTCACCGCGAACCCGCAGCGCTTCCTGGCGCGCGCGTTCAATCTGTGGAACAGCGAGCTGCCGTTCGGGCAGGCACAGAACCAGGCCTACGGCTACCTGTTCCCGCACGGCACCTTCTTCCTGGCCGGCGACGTCCTCGGCGTCCCGGGCTGGGTGACCCAGCGGTTGTGGTGGGCGCTGCTGCTGGTCGTCGGATTCTGGGGGATGCTGCGACTGGCCGAGGCGCTCGGTATCGGCAGCACGACGTCGCGGGTGATCGGCGCGCTCGCCTACGCGCTGTCGCCGAGGGTGCTGACCACGATCGGCGCCATCTCCTCGGAGACGCTGCCGATGATGCTGGCTCCGTGGGTGCTGCTGCCGGTGGTGCTGGTGCTCCAGGGCGGGTCCGGAGGGGTGGGAGAAACACAGGGCGGGTCCAGGGTGCGTCAGTTGGCCGCGCGGTCGGCGCTGGCGGTCGCGCTGATGGGGGCGGTGAACGCGGTCGCGACGCTGACGGCGTGCCTGTGCGCGGTGGTGTGGCTGCTGTGTCACCGGCCCAACCGCACGTGGTGGCGCTTTGTGGCGTGGTGGCTGCCGTGTGTGGCGCTCGCGGTGACGTGGTGGGTGGTGGCACTGCTGCACCTGGGCCGCATCAGTCCACCGTTCCTGGACTTCATCGAGTCGTCCGGGGTGACGACGCAGTGGATGTCGCTGACCGAGATGCTGCGCGGCACCGGCGCCTGGACTCCCTATGTCGCACCGACCGCCACGGCGGGCGCACCGCTGGTGACCGGGTCGGTGGCGGTACTGGCCACCACACTGGTGGCTGCGGGCGGTCTGGCCGGTCTCGCGCTGGCGACCATGCCGGCCCGCGGCAGGCTGGTGACGATGCTGCTGGTCGGCGTGGTGCTGCTGGCCGCCGGGTACTCGGGCGGTCTGGGCTCGCCCGTCGCGCAGCACGTTCAGGCGTTCCTGGACGCCGACGGCACCCCGCTGCGCAACCTGCACAAGCTCGACCCGTTGCTGCGGCTGCCGCTCGCGCTCGGGCTTGCCCACCTGCTCGGACGCATCCCGCTGCCGGGCAGCGTGCCACGGCCCGTCTGGCGCGACGCGTTCGCCCACCCGGAGAACGACAAACGCGTCGCGGTCGGCATCGTGCTGCTGTCGGCGCTGACCGCAGCCACCGCGCTGGCCTGGACCGGCCGGCTCACCCCGCCCGGCGCGTTCGACACGATCCCGCAGTACTGGCACGACACCGCGGCGTGGCTGGACGACAACAACTCCGGTGGCCGGGTGCTCGTCGCTCCCGGCGCACCGTTCGCGACCCAGGTGTGGGGTAACAGCCACGACGAGCCGCTGCAGGTGCTCGGCGACAGCGCCTGGGGGGTGCGCGACTCGATCCCGTTGACCCCGCCGGAAACGATCCGCGCGCTGGACTCCGTGCAGCGACTGTTCGCCGCCGGGCGTCCGTCCGCGGGCCTCGCCGAAACCCTTGCCCGGCAAGGCATTTCGTACGTCGTGGTGCGCAACGACCTGGACCCGGACTCATCCCGGTCGGTGCGGCCCATCCTGGTGCACCGCGCGATCGACGCGTCCCCGGGACTGACGAAGGTCGCCGAGTTCGGTGACCCGGTGGGGCCGGGAACGGTGGAGGGTTTCGTCAGCGACAGCGGTTTGCGCCCCCGCTACCGTGGCGTCGAGATCTACCGGGTCGACCGGCCGGGGTCGCTGCAGCCGTATGTCGTCGACACCGACACGATGGCGCGGGTGGACGGCGGGCCGGAGGCTCTGCTGCGGCTCGACGAACGGCGCAGACTGGCCGGCGAGGCCCCGCTGGGGCCGATGCTGCTGACCCAGGACGCGACGCGGGCCGGGCTGCCGGCGCCGCTGGTGACCGTCACCGACACCCCGACCGCGCGGGAAACCGACTACGGCCGCGTCGACGACCACTCGTCGGCGATCCGCGGACCCGACGACGCCCGCAACACGTTCAACCGGGTCCCCGACTATCCCTCCACCGGAGCCGATCTGGTGTACGGGCAGTGGGACGGCGGCCGACTGTCGGTGTCCAGCGCGGCATCGGATTCCACGGCACTGCCGAACGTCTCGCCCTCCTCCGGGCCGGCCTCGGCGATCGACGGGGATTCCTCGACGAGTTGGGTGTCCAACGCGCTGCAGACCGCGGTGGGACAGTGGCTGCAGGTCGACTTCGACCACCCGGTCACCAACGCCACGCTGACGATCACCCCCAGCGCGACCGCGGTGGGGGCCCAGGTGCGGCGGCTGGAGGTGTCGACCCCCAACGGCACCAGCACCGTCCGCTTCGAGCGGGCGGGCGAGCCGCTGACCGTGGCGCTGCCCTACGGCGAGGCGCCGTGGGTGCGGATCACCGCCACCGCGACCGACGACGGCTCACCCGGGGTGCAGTTCGGCATCACCGACATCAGCGTCACGCAGTACGACGCGAACGGGTTCGCCCACCCGGTGAACCTCAGACACACCGTCGACGTCCCCGGGCCGCCGCCGGGTTCGGCTGTCGCACAGTGGGATCTGGGTTCGGAGCTGCTGGGCCGGGCCGGTTGCGCGCAGAGTCCCACCGGTACCCGGTGCGCGGCCGCGATGGCGCTGGCCGCCGAGGAACCGGTGAACCTCAGCCGCACCCTGACGGTGCCCGGACCCACGCCGGTGACACCGACGGTGTGGGTTCGCGGACGCCAGGGTCCCAATCTGGCCGACCTCATCGCGCAGCCGGGCCGCACCCGGGCCGTCGGCGACTCGGATCTCATCGACGTCCTCGGCTCCGCCTACGCCGCCGCCGACGGTGACCCCGGCACGGCATGGACGGCGCCGCAGCGCATGATGCAGCCGCGCACCCCGCCCTCGCTGGTACTCAAACTGCCTGAGGAGAAAGAGGTTTCGGCGATCCGGGTGACGCCGAGTTCGTCGCCGCTGCCTGCCCGACCGACGCTGATCGCCGTCGACCTCGGTGACGGTCCGCAGGTGCGCCGCATGACCGCAGGTGCCGAGACCTTCCGGCTGCATCCCAGGACCACCGACTCCGTCACGATCTGGCTGCTGGACTGGGACGACGTGATCGACCGCACCGCACTGGGTTTCGATCAGCTCAAACCGCCGGGCCTGGCCGAGATCGTCGTGCTCGACGACCGCGGCGCACCGATCGGGGCGGCCGACGCGACGGCCAACCGGGCACGGACCGTGAGCCTGCCGTGCGGACGCGGCCCGGTGATCGGGGTTGCCGGAGAGTTCGTCCAGACGTCGGTGACCACCACGGTCGGCGCCCTGCTCGACGGCAGGCCGATCCCGGCCCGCCCGTGCCGCACCGAGCCGATCCCGCTGCCCGCGGGCCAGCAGGAGCTGCTGGTCAGCCCCGGCCCCGCGATGATCGTCGACGGCGTGCAGCTGGCCACCCCGCGAACCGGTGAAGTCGGTTCTGCGACAACGTCTCCGGTGTCCACCGGCGCATGGGGAAGCGCGCACCGCGAAGTCATCGTGGAGGGGTCGGGGGTTTCGCGGATCCTTGTGGTGCCCGAAAGCGCCAACCCGGGCTGGGTGGCGCGCAGCGCCGACGGCGTCGCACTGACCCCGGTAGCCGTCAACGGCTGGCAGCAGGGCTGGGTGCTGCCGGCGGGGACCTCGGGAACCGTGACGCTGGATTTCGCGTCCAACGCCACCTACCGCGCCGGGTTGATCGGTGGGCTGGCGCTGCTGCCACTGTTGCTCGTGCTTGCATTCGTTCCTGCGCGCCGCCCGGGCCCGGCAGCGCAGCCGGTGCACCCGTGGCGGCCGCGCCCGCTGGCGATCGCTGCGGGTACCGCGGCGGCGGCCGGCGTCATCTCCGGGTTCGTCGGGGTCGTCGTGGCGTGCGTCGCCGTCGGCATCCGCTACCTGCTCCGCGGGCGCGCCGGGGTCAGGGACGCGCTGACCGTGGGCACCGCGGCGTTCGGGCTGATCCTGGCCGGTGCTGCGCTCAGCCAGAACCCGTGGCGCTCGGTGGACGGTTACGTGGGCCACTCGGCCGGGGTGCAGTTCCTCGCCCTGCTGTCGGTGGTCGCGGTGGCGGTCTCGCTGGTGACGTTCCCCGATTCGCGCCGTGTGCGGCCGCGCGAACGCGAGGATGACTGACATGACGGCAGCACCGGTTCCCCCGATCGGCACCCAGGTCTCGGCACTGGCCGCGCAGGCGCCCGACGCCCCGGCCGCGACGTGTGACGGCGTCACCGTCACGCGTCGGGAGCTGGACGCGACGAGCAACCGACTGGCCCGGGCATTCGCGTCGCTCGGCGTCGGCGTCGGCGACTACGTGACGATCGTGCTGCCCAACTCGCTGGACTGGGCCTACTCGGTGCTGGCCTGTTGGAAGCTCGGCGCCGTGCCCCAGCCACTGTCGGCGCGGCTGCCCGACGCCGAGTTGGCCGCGCTGCTGGAGTTGCGCCGTCCCGCGCTGCTGGTCGGCAGGCCCGACCCGACCGGCGTCACCCCCGATGTCGCGGTGGAGTTGGCGGCCGAGTTCCCGGATTCCCCTCTGCCGGAGGCGGTCTCGCCGGTGTGGAAGTCGATGGCTTCGGGCGGAAGCACCGGCCGTCCCAAGCTGATCGAGGCGGGCAACGACAGCCGCGTGCCGCCCGCGATCGGCTATCCGCTGGGCGCGCAGGAAGGCGACGTCACCCTTGTCTCGGTCCCGTTGAGCCACAACACCGGGTTCACGACGTTCGCCGTCGGGCTGTTGCAGGGCCACCATCTGGTGGTGATGCCGCGGTTCGAGCCGCACGAGTTCCTGCGGTTGGTCACCGAGCACCGGGTGACGTTCCTGACCACGGTACCGACGATCATGCAGCGTCTGCTGCCGGTGTACCGGGCCGATCCCGATGCCTACGACCTGTCGTCGATCCGCCGGTTCTGGCATCTGGCCGCCCCGTGCCCGCCCGCGGTCAAGCACGCCTGGATCGAGCTGCTGGGTCCCGATGCCGTGTGGGAACTGTACGGCGGCACCGAATTACAGGCGCTGACCTTCATCTCCGGTGACCAGTGGCTGACCCACCCCGGGTCGGTGGGGGTCGTCGTCGCGGGCGAGATGAAGGTGCTCGACGACGACGGCGACGAATGCCCGCCCGGGGTCGCCGGTGAGATCTACATGCGGTCCGCGCCGGGCGGGCCGCCCACCTACCGGTATGTCGGCAGCACCGCCAAGTCGCGGGACGGCTGGGAATCCCTGGGCGATCTCGGCTATTTCGAC
>Ga0172382_10011880_pt1 | contig 11446 bp, 6 predicted proteins | sample Leawel138RmetaG_FD_122245 | JGI IMG/M metagenome (GOLD analysis project Ga0172382, IMG submission 122245) | Leachate microbial communities from a municipal landfill in Southern Ontario, Canada - Leachate well 138R metaG | ecosystem: Engineered > Solid waste > Landfill > Unclassified | place...
GGCGGGAGCGCAGCGAGTTACGCCGCGCAGCCAGGAACCCGAGCACCGAGGGCAGCCCCGCGCAGCGGGGCCAAGCACCGGCGCCGGCCAGGCCAAGCCCCCCGCACCTTGGCTGCCCCAGGCGCTCGAACGCGAAACCGGATGAGGCCGACCGGCCGAGCCCTTCCCCGCCGGCCGTTCAGTGTTTACACTCGGCGCTACCCGTCCCGCCTGGATCGATCCCCCTTGTTTCGCGCCGAGCCCGCCTTCGCCGTCCTGGAAACCGAGACCGCGCCCCCTGCAGACAGCGAACCGCGCACCGGCGGCCCGGTCCGGCGCGGGATCGGCCTGGCGCTGGCGATCTTCGCGATCGCCTTCGTCTGCTGCCTGATCGCCCGCCTGCTCTCGTCGCCGGCACCGGCCGTGCTGCTGGTCTGGCCGGCCGCCGGGGTGGCGCTGGCCTTCGCCTGGCGCTATGGCGCCGCCTGGGTCCTGCCGGCCGGTGGCGCGGCCGCGCTCTGGGTCTGGCTGGAAACCCGCGCCCCCGGCGCCACTGCCGCGGCCTTTGCCGCTTCAGTGGTCGGCCCCGCCCTGGCGGCGCGGCTGATGCGCCAGCTGGCCACCTGGAAACCCGCCGACTACCGGCTCGACGCCTCGATACGCTTTGCGGTCCTGGTGATCCTGGTCGCCGCGCCGCTCGACGCCCTGTTCGCCTCCCTCGGAGTCGGCAGCGCAACCACAGTGCAGACCAGCCTGCCGCAACGCCTGGCGGTCTGGTGGCTGATCGACGCGCTCGGAATGCTGCTGTTCGCACCCGCCCTGCTCGCCTGGCTGGGCAATGGCGACACGCCGGGCGGCCAGGCTGCTGCCGGTGAGGCGCCGGCAGCAGCTCACCGGCTGACCGCCCCCGACACCATGGCCCTGCTCGCCACCGCCTGCCTGGCAGCGGCCAGCGTCGGCCTGGTCTTCATCGGTCACCCCGAGTTCTCGCGCGCCCTGTTCTTCCTGTACTTTCCGATCGCGGCGTGGACGGCGATCCGTTGTGACGAACCGACCACTGCACTGACCCTGCTGGTGACCGGACTGCCGCTGCTCGCGCTGCGCGCCTGGCAGCTCGAATCGGCCGCGCTGCCGGCGGCCTACGGACTGGAAGCGACCGTCCTGCTGGCCTGCGCCGCAATCGTCTCGCTGATGCTGCAGGCCACTGCCGCCGACCGCCGCTTCGCGCTGGCACGGATGGCCCGTCAGGCCCGTGAGGACCTGTCCACCGGCCTGCTCAATGATCGCGGGCTGATCGCCGTCCTCGATGAGCGGCTGTCGGACGATGATCGCCGCGACCACGGTCTGATCGGCCTGTACCTGAGCAACTTCGACACCTTGAACGACCTGTGCGGTACGCTGCCGGCGATCCAGCTCGAACAGGACGTCTCGGCCACCCTGCGCCGCCAGCCCGGCGTGATCGCCGCCGCCCGGCTGTCGGCCGGCCGCTTCACGCTGCTGATCGAAGCCGCTTCGGTTTCCGAGGTCAGGGCGGTGGCGCGCGACCTCTATGCCCAGTTCAACGGCCAGTTGTTCCGCACCGAACATGGCAGCGTCCGGCTGCAGGTCTGCGTGGGCGGCCTGCTGCTCGACGGCGGTGCCCGCATCGACGCCGAGGACTGCATCGTCTCGCTGTCCGACGCCATGGCGATCGCAGCGAGCGTGCGCGAACCGCAACTCTTCGTCGAACCGCTGTCGCAGACGATGATCGACGCGCGGCGTTCGCACCAGGCCCGCATCGAGCAGATCCGCGAAGCGATCCGCGAACAGCGCTTCGCGCTGCATGCCCAACCGATCATCGATCCCGAGGCCCCGCCGGACAAGCTCTCGTACGAGATCCTGCTGCGCCTGGTCGATCGCGACGGCTGCCTGATCCGTCCGCCCGAATTCCTGTCGCTAGCCGGCCAGGCCCAGATGACGCCCGCCATGGATCGCGGCGTGATCCGTGCGGTCTTCAAATGGCTTGCCGACAATCCCCAGGCGCTGGCACGCACCTGGAAGTGCTCGATCAACCTGTCCGGCCTGACCATGAGCGACGGCACGATCGCCGCCTTCGTCCGCGAACAGCGGGCGTTGCATGCGATTCCGGCCGACGCGATCGTCTTCGAGATCACCGAGAGTGAAGCGATCCGGAACCCGGCCGCGGCCTCACGGCTGGTCGATGAACTGAAGGCGGAAGGCTTCGGCATCGCACTCGATGATTTCGGCACCGGCCTGGCCACCTTCGAATACCTGAAGCGCTTCCCGCTCGATTATCTGAAGATCGACGGCTCGTTCATCCGCAACGTCACGAGCAACCCGATCGATGAGGAAATCGTGCTGTCGACGGTGCGTGTGGCCCAGCATCTGAACGTGCGTACGGTGGCCGAGCACGTGCACAGCCAGGAAGTGCTCGACCGTCTGGTGGAGCTGGGCATCAGCCACCTGCAGGGCAATCTGATCGGCAACGCCTGCCCGCTGGCCGAACTGTTCCGCGGTGGCGATACCTGGTCGCGGATCGCCGCTCACCGCCGCGCGCGATCGTAGCGACGCCCGGACAGACCCTGCGGGGACGCCCCCAGCAGGCACAGCAGACGCAGCCAGCCGCTGGCGGCAACCGTACGCAGCACGCCGTGCTGGCGCCAGCGGCTGGCCGATACCCGCACCCGGGGCCGCAGCCGGGCCGGCCTGCGGCCGATCCGCTTGAGCCGGCGCGACAGTTCGACATCTTCCATCAGTGCGACCCGGGCAAAGCCATTGGATTTCACCCACAGGCTGCGATCGAGAAAGATCGCCTGGGTGCCCGAGCAGACGCCGGTCAGGCGCGTGGACAGGTTGGTTGCGGCGGCAACGCCCCACAGCAGCGGGTTGACCGAATCCAGCCGGATGACGAAGCAGCCCCAGAGCCGGCCCCGTTCATCGACCGCTCTGCGCACGGCCTGCGCCCAGCCCGGCTGCAGCCGGCAATCGGGATGAAGGAACAGCAGGACGTCACCGGACGCGCAGGAGGCGCCCGCGTTCATCAGGCTGGCGCGTCCGCGGCTGGAAGCGGCCACGAACTGTGCACCCGCCTGAGCGGCAATCGCCGCCGTGTCGTCATCGCTGCCGCCATCGGCGACGATCAGCTCATCTGCCTCGGCCCGGGCTGAATCCAGGCAGCCGGCAAGGGCAGCAGCCTCGTTCAACGCGGGTACGATCACCGAGATCCTCGATACCCCCTGTATTCCTGTCATCCGGTTCCGGTCGGCAGGGCTCAGCCTGCCTGTTCATCCTCTTCATCGCATCGGCCGCCACTTCGTCGGCCCTCGACGATTGGTGACCCCCGTGGTGGTGACCTTACAGGCCGGACCGAAGCCACCCCCGCCCGGGGTCTCGATCACGAACAGATCGCCGGCCTCGAGTTCGGCCTTGTCGGCATGCGCGAGCCGTTCCACGCGACCGTCGACCCTCACCACGCTGCTGCGCCCCGGTTCTCCGGGTTCACCGCCCGCCGCCCCGAAGGCCGGATGGATCCGGCCATTGGCGAGGATCGAGGCGGTCATCGGTTCGAGGAAGCGAATCCTGCGGGTGCCGCCGTCACCGCCACGCCAGCGCCCTGCCCCGCCCGATCCGGTGCGGATCTCATAGCTCTCCAGGCGTACCGGAAAGCGCAGTTCGAGCACTTCCGGATCGGTCAGCCGCGAGTTGGTCATGTGCGTCTGGACCACGGCCGTGCCATCGAAGCCGCCGATCAGCTTGCCGTCGGGATCGAACAGGCCGCCGGCACCCGAACCGCCCGACACAGTCTCGTAGTACTGGTAGCGTGCATTTCCGAAGGTGAAGTTGTTCATCGTCGGCGTCCCCGATGCCATGACACCCAGAGCACCGTACAGACAGTTGGTGATGCACATCGAAGTTTCGACGTTGCCGGCCACGACGGCCGCCGGATAGCGGGGATTGAGCATCCGGCCCTCGGGCACGATCACGGTGATCGGTTTCAGGCAGCCGGCGTTCATCGGAATCTCGTCGTCGACCAGCGTGCGGAACACGTACAGAACCGCCGCCATCGTCACGGCCAGCGGCGCGTTGAAGTTGTTCGGCAACTGCTCCGAGCTGTCGCTGAAGTCCACGGTCGCGCTGCGGCGGGCCTGGTCGACAGTGATCTTCACGGCGATCCGCGCGCCGTTGTCCAGCGGCAGTTCGAAAGCGCCGTCGCGCAAGGCGCCGATCGCCCGGCGCACCGATTCCTCGGCGTTGTCCTGGACGTGATCCATATAGGCCATGACCACCTCCAGCCCGAACTGCCGGACCATCTTCAGCAGCTCTTCACGCCCCTTCTCGTTGGCAGCGATCTGGGCGCGCAGATCGGCAATGTTCTGTTCCGGATTGCGCGCCGGATAGCGGGTGCCGGTGAGCGCCTCGCGCAGCAGTGTCTCGCGAAAGACGCCGTTCTCGACCAGATGCAGGTCGGTCAGCAGCACGCCCTCCTCGTCGATGCTGTGGCTGTCGGGCGGCATCGACCCCGGCGTGATGCCGCCGATGTCGGCATGATGGCCACGCGAACCGACATAGAACAGGAGCCGCGTGCCGGCTTCGTCGAAGACCGGCGTGATCACCGTGATGTCGGGCAGGTGGGTGCCCCCGGCATAGGGGTCGTTCAGCACATAGACGTCGCCGGGCTTGAGCGGCGCCCCCGGCGGCGTGTTGCCGGGAGTCGCGACATGCTCGCGCATCACGGCCTGCACACTTGCCCCCATCGAACCGAGGTGGACCGGCATGTGGGGCGCATTGGCCACCAGATTGCCCTGGTCGTCGAAGATCGCGCAGGAGAAATCGAGTCTTTCCTTGATGTTCACCGAGTGCGCGGTGTTCTGCAGCCGGTAGCCCATCTGCTCGGCGATCGACATGAACAGGTTGCTGAAGATCTCGAGCATGACCGGATCGGCATCGGTGCCGATCGCGGTACGCCGCGGCCGCGGCAGGTGACGACCGAGCTCCAGGTTGCCGCTGGCATGCATCTGCGCCCGCCAGCCCGGCTCGACGATGGTCGTGGCGGTGGCCTCGACGATCACGGCCGGTCCGTCGATCCGGGTGCCGGCAGCGATCGATTCGCGCCGGTACATCGGCGCGTCATGCCACTGGCCGGCGACGAACAGCCGGACGGTCGTGCCGGCGGCCCCGGCAGCGGATCCGCCGGAGACCAGCGTCCCGGCCAGCGACGCGGCCGCTTCCAGCGCCTCGTCGGGCGAAGCCCCCAGGACCTCGACCACCGCCGACTCGACGATCAGATCCCGCCCGGGCAGCAGGAAAGCGAAGCGCTGCCGATAGGCCTGCTCGAAACCGGCACGCAACGCGTCGATGCTCCCCCAGGCCACCGACAGCGCCGTATCGGTGCCCTGGTAGCGCAGCATCACGCGGCGCACGGCACGCAGGGCATCGGCCTGCTCCCCCTGGGCAAGCAATTCGGTGCGCGCCGCCGCCTCCAGCGTCGCCAGGATCCCGGCAGCCTCGGCGTGACCGGCCAGGTCGAGCACTTTCTCCACCGAGCGCTCGCGCATCGCGGTCTGTTCGGCCAGCCCCATCCCATAGGCTGACAACACGCCGGCCAGCGGATGGGCGAGCACCCGGGACATGGCCAGCGCATCGGCCACCAGGCAGGCATGCTGGCCGCCGGCGCCGCCGAAGGTGGTCAGCGTATAGCGGGTCACGTCGTAACCGCGCTGCACCGAGATCTTCTTGATCGCGTTGGCCATGTTGGCCACTGCAATGTCGATGAAACCCTGGGCGATTTCCTCGGGTGCCATCCGGCGCCCGGTTTCCGCTTCGATCCTGGTCGCCAGCACACCGAACTTGGCGCGCACCACGTCGACATCGAGCGGTTCGTCGCCGTTGCGCCCGAATACTGCGGGGAAGAAATCGGGCTGCAGTTTGCCGAGCATCACGTTCGCGTCGGTCACCGTCAGCGGGCCGCCGCGGCGATAACAGGCCGGCCCGGGATTGGCGCCGGCCGAATCCGGCCCGACCCGCATCCGCGCACCGTCGAAATGCAGGATCGAACCGCCGCCGGCAGCCACCGTGTGGATGCTCATCATCGGCGCGCGCATCCGCACCCCGGCGATCTGGGTGTCGAGTTCGCGTTCGAACTCCCCGGCGTAATGGGAGACGTCGGTCGACGTTCCGCCCATGTCGAAACCGATGACGCGATCGAAGCCGGCCGCCCGGCTGACCCGGGCCATCCCGACGATGCCACCGGCCGGCCCCGACAGGATCGAGTCCTTGCCCTGGAACGTGTGGGCATCGGTCAGCCCACCGCTGGACTGCATGAACTGCAGCGACACGCCGCTCATCGCAGCCGCGACCCGGTCGACGTAGCGGCGCAGCACCGGCGACAGGTAGGCGTCGACCACCGTGGTGTCGCCTCTGGCCACGAAACGGATCAGCGGCGAAACCTCGTGCGACACCGACACCTGCACAAAACCGATCTCCCGGGCCATCCCGGCCAGGCGCTGCTCATGCGCAGCGAAGCGATAGCCGTGCATGAGAACGATCGCGACCGCGCGCAGGCCGGCATCGTAGGCACGCTGCAGGCCGGCGCGGGCGCCGGCTTCGTCCAGCGGCGCGATCACCTCACCGTCGGCCGACAGGCGCTCGTCGACCTCGAGCACTTCACGGTGCAACAGTTCGGGCAGCACGATCTGCCGCTCGAACAGCCTGGGCCGGTTCTGGTAGGCGATGCGCAGGGCGTCACGAAAGCCGCGTGTCACGACCAGCAGCAGCGGCTCGCCGGTGCGCTCGAGCAGTGCGTTGGTGGCCACCGTCGTTCCCATCTTGACGGCCTCGACCTGGTCCGGCGAGATCGGCTCGTCCGCGGGCAGTCCGAGCAGGCGACGAATCCCCTCGACCCCGGCGTCGGCGTACAGCTCGGGGTTGTCCGACAGCAGCTTGGTGGTCAGCAGACGGCCGTCGGGACGACGGGCAACGATGTCGGTGAAAGTGCCGCCGCGGTCGATCCAGAACTGCCAGCGTGCGCGATGAGTTTGCGGATTCATGGCGCATATCATAGGCGCGCAACGCGGCGGGCTTGTGCGGCTGGGCTATGCTCGCCGGATGCGCAGCCTCGGCGACACGCCTCACCTGCTGTTTCCGGTCGACCGGATCCGGGCCATCGAGCGCGAGGCTCTGGCCCGGAGTGCACCGGGCGAACTGATGTCACGCGCGGCCCACGCGCTGATGCAAGCCCTCGAAAGCCTGCTGCGCCAGCGCCCGGCCGGAACCCCGATACATGCCTTCTGCGGGCCGGGCAACAATGGCGGCGACGCCCTGCTCGCCGCCCTGCTGCTCGACCAGCGGGGCTGGCCGGTCCGGACCTTCGAGCTGGCCGGCGCCTGCGCCCAGGAGCAGCCCCCCGAAGACACGGCCCGGGTGCGTGCCCGGGCGAACGCCGCAGGCCTGCTGCCGCAGCGTCTGGACAGCGAGGCCGCATTGCGCCAGGCGATCGTCGGCGAACCCGGGGGGCTGCCTCCGCTGCTGGTCGACGGTTTGTTCGGAATCGGCCTGGCCCGCCCGCTCGACGGACTGGCCGCCCGATTTTGCAGGCTTGCCGCCGAAGCGGATGCCGGGGTCGTGGCGGTCGACGTTCCCAGCGGGCTGGATGCCGACACCGGCGCCATCGTGGGCGGCCCCGATGGCACCGCCGTCCGGGCGCTGCTCACCGTCACCATGATTGCCGACAAACCCGGCCTGCACACCGGCGCCGCCTGCGATCATGCCGGCCGCGCCGAGGTCGCGCCGCTCGGGCTCGATATCGCACCACCCACCGACTGGCCATCCACCGAGTCACCACGGGCCAACTTGCCGGCCGACAGACCTGTCGGCCGCTTGTTCACCCGAGCCGACGCCCGCCGCCTGCTGCCGGCCCGTCCGCACGACAGCAGCAAGGGCAGCTTCGGTTCGGTGCTGATCGTGGGCGGAGCGCGCGGCATGCACGGCGCGGCCCTGCTGGCCGGTCGCGGCGCCCAGTGCGTCGGTGCCGGCAAGGTCTGGATCGCCTCACCCGACGGCCCGGTATTCGACCCGGCCCAGCCTCAGCTGATGACCTGCGACGCCGATGCCGCCTTTCCGGAACGCGCAACGCTGGTCGCCGGCTGTGGCCTCGGCACCGATCGACGCGCGGCGACACTGCTGCAGCGGGTACTCACCAGCGGCCGACCGGCCGTGCTCGATGCCGATGCCCTCAATCTGCTGCCAGATCTGGCCGGCCACGACACCGCCGCTGGCGAGCGGGTACTGACCCCGCACCCGCTCGAAGCCGCCCGCCTGGCCGGCGTCGCGGTCGCCACCCTCCAGGCCGACCGTATTGGCGCAGCACGCAGGCTCGCCGCCAGGCATGCAGCCGTCGTCCTGCTCAAGGGCGCCGGCACCGTGATCGCCGCACCGGACGGCCGCTGGGTCATCAACGCCGCCGGCGGACCGGCGCTGGCATCCGCCGGCAGCGGCGACGTGCTGGCCGGCCTGATCGGCGGGCTGATGGCTCAGGGAATGGGCGGCTTTCCGGCGGCGCAACTCGGTTGCTGGATCCACGCAGCCGGCGGCGATCGCTGGACTGAAGCAAACGGTCACCCGGGCGGCCTGTCGGCGGCCGAGCTGCCGATGCTGGCGCGCAGCGTGCTCGGCGCCCTGGCGCGCCCCTGAACAGCGCCGAGCCGCCCCGCGGTCAGGGTGAGTCGGCGTGCGCAACGCCCGGCCAGCTTCTCGTCGTGGGTGACCAGGACCAGCGTGGCGCCGGCCTCGCGGTTCAGCTCGAACAGCAGGTCGATGATCCGTGCACCGGTGACCACGTCGAGGCTGCCGGTCGGCTCATCGGCGAACAGCAGCCGCGGGCGCGGCGCAAAGGCACGGGCCAGTGCCACCCGCTGCTGCTCGCCGCCCGACAGCGTGCGCGGATAGTGGCCCAGGCGCTCGCCCAGCCCCACGCGCTCGAGCAGCTCGCGGGCCCGGCCGGCCGCATTGCGCTCGCCGGCCAGCTCCAGCGGCAGCATCACGTTCTCGAGCGCCGTCATCTGCGGCAGCAACTGGAAGGACTGGAACACGAAACCGAGATTGCGCGCCCGCCAGGCCGCGCGGGCATCCTCGTCGAGCTCGAAGATGCGCTCGCCGAAGATCTCGACGCTGCCGCTGCTGGCAAGGTCCAGGCCGGCCAGCAGACCCAGCAGCGTAGACTTCCCCGAACCCGACGCTCCGACGATGGCCACCGTGGCGCCGGCTTCGACCTCGAAACTCAGGTCATCGAGAATGGTCAGCCAGCCGTCCGCGTCGCGGACGCGGCGGCTCAGGTGTTCGACGACGATGGCAGCAGTCATGGACGAAAGAATTCCGGATCCGGTGCGAAGGAGGTGGGTCACCGCCGCCGCCAGTGTACTTACGATTGCATCAGCCGGCTGCCTGCCCGCCTGGCCCGGGCCGGCGGCGGCCGCCACCGGCGAAGCTCCGGAGCAGGCAACGCTGCTGGTGCTCGGCGACAGCCTGTCCGCCGAATACGGGCTGGTTCGCGGCAGCGGCTGGGTGGCGCTTCTGCAGGCAAAGCTGGCGCAGACGGCGCCGGCCTGGCGCATCGTCAACGCCAGCATCAGTGGCGAAACCACCTCCGGTGGCGCATCCCGGATCGACAGCCTGATCGAACGCCACGACCCAGCGCTGGTCATCGTCGAGCTCGGCGGCAATGATGCATTGCGCGGCCTCGACCTGACGGCGACCCGGCGCAACCTCGACCGGATCGTCGCAGCCGCCCAGGGCGCCGGCGCCCGGGTGCTGCTGCTGGGCATGCAGGTGCCGCCAAACTATGGCAGGGCCTATACCGACGCCTTCGAAGCCGTGTTCAGCGAGCTCGCGACAGCACGCGAACTGTCTTTCGTCCCCTTCTTCCTTGCTCCGATCGCCGACAAGTCCTCGTATTTCCAGGCCGACCGGATCCATCCGAACGCTGCCGCCCAGCCGCTGATGCTCGATGCCGTCTGGCCGGCACTGCAGCCGCTGCTGCCTGCCCCCTCGCCCGCCCCTGCGAAGCGCTGAACGGGCCTTGCCCCGACGAAACCGCCGGTGACGCCCATCGGCTAAAATGAGCCCGCATGAACACTGCCTATCGCACCCGCCTCCCCGGTACCGACCTCGATCATTTCGATGCCCGGGCCGCGGTCGACGCCATCCAGCCGGGCGCCTACGATGCGCTCCCGTACACCTCGCGCGTGCTCGCCGAGAACCTGGTCCGCCGCTGTGACCCGGCCACCCTGACCGACTCGCTCAGGCAACTGATCGAACGGCGCCGCGAGCTCGACTTCCCGTGGTTCCCGGCGCGGGTCGTCTGCCATGACATCCTCGGCCAGACCGCGCTGGTCGACCTCGCCGGCCTGCGTGACGCCATCGCCGACCAGGGCGGCGATCCGGCCAAGGTGAATCCGGTCGTGCCGGTGCAACTGATCGTCGACCATTCGCTGGCCGTCGAATGCGGCGGCTTCGACCCCGACGCCTTCCGGAAGAACCGCGCCATCGAGGATCGCCGCAACGAAGACCGCTTCCATTTCATCGACTGGACCAGCCAGGCCTTCGACAACGTCGAGGTGATCCCGCCGGGCAACGGCATCATGCACCAGATCAACCTGGAGAAGATGTCGCCGGTGGTCCAGGTGCGTGACGGCGTGGCCTTTCCCGACACCTGCGTGGGTACCGACAGCCACACGCCCCATGTCGACGCGCTGGGCGTGATCGCGATCGGCGTCGGCGGCCTGGAGGCCGAGAACGTCATGCTCGGCCGCGCCTCGTGGATGCGCCTGCCCGACATCGTTGCCGTCGAGCTCGGCGGACGGCCGCAGGCCGGCATCACCGCCACCGACATCGTGCTCGCGCTCACCGAGTTCCTGCGCAAGGAACGCGTGGTCGGCGCCTGGCTCGAGTTCCGCGGCGAAGGGGCAGCCGCCCTCACGCTCGGCGACCGGGCCACGATCTCGAACATGGCCCCCGAGTACGGCGCAACCGCCGCGATGTTCTTCATCGACCCGCAGACGATCAGCTATCTGAAGCTCACCGGCCGCGACGATGCGCAGGTGAAGCTGGTCGAACACTATGCGCGCCACACCGGCCTGTGGGCCGACAGCCTGGCCAACGCCCGGTACGAGCGCACGCTGCGCTTCGACCTGTCGAGCGTCGTGCGCAACATGGCCGGCCCGTCGAACCCGCATGCGCGGCTGGCGACCACCGACCTGGCCGCCCGCGGCATCGCCGGCGAGTGGGAGGAAGTGCCGGGCCAGATGCCCGATGGTGCCGTCATCATTGCCGCCATCACCAGCTGCACCAACACCAGCAACCCGCGCAACGTGATTGCGGCCGGCTTGCTCGCCCGCAATGCGAACCGGCACGGACTGCTGCGCAAGCCCTGGGTCAAGACCTCGCTGGCGCCCGGTTCGCGGGTCGTCGCCGA
>Ga0172382_10011882_pt1 | contig 11445 bp, 8 predicted proteins | sample Leawel138RmetaG_FD_122245 | JGI IMG/M metagenome (GOLD analysis project Ga0172382, IMG submission 122245) | Leachate microbial communities from a municipal landfill in Southern Ontario, Canada - Leachate well 138R metaG | ecosystem: Engineered > Solid waste > Landfill > Unclassified | place...
CGGTCATGCAGGCGGAAGGCGCCGTCGGCCCAGAATTCGATCTCGGACGGCACGATCGCGAAGCCGCCCCAGAACGGCGGCCGCGGCGGGTTCGGCCCTTTCGTTGCCGTGATCCGTGCCACTTCGGCCATCAGCGCCCCGCGTGAGGAAAGCGGCTGCGACTGCCGCGAGGCCCAGGCCCCGAGCCGCGACCTGAGCGAGCGCGAGGCGAAATAGGCGTCGGCCTCGGGCCCGTCCTCGCGCCGCACCTCGCCCCGGACCCGGATCTGGCGGCGCAGCGATTTCCAGTGCATCACGAAGGCGGCCCTGCCCGAGGCCGCGATCTCCTGCCCCTTGGCCGAGCCGTAATTGGTGTAGAACACGAATTCCGCCGCGCCGATCTCCTTCAAAAGCACCATCCGCACATTGGGCAGCCCCTGCGCATCGACGGTGGCAAGGGCGATGGCATTGGGATCGTTGGGCTCCGCCGTCCCGGCCTCGGCCAGCCAGGCCCTGGCGATGGCGAAGGGATCGTCGCCCGCGAAAATACCGCCCCGGTCGCTCCCGGCATCACCGCCCGCCCCGTCGCCCATCATGTCCTGTCCCCTGTCCCGCCGGTCGCGCGGCCTTGATGCGTCCGTTGCGATGGCATAAACCTGCGCAACCCGAATGGGATTGATCGACGAGGGCCAGCAGATGTCAACTCAACTTTTGGAAGGCCGTCGCGGCTTGATCATGGGGCTTGCGAACGACAAGTCAATCGCCTGGGGCATCGCCCGCGCGCTGGCCGATCACGGGGCGGAACTGGCGTTCTCCTATCAGGGCGACCAGTTGTTGAAGCGGGTCACGCCGCTTGCCGAAAGCGTCGGCGCCACCGAGGTGATCGAATGCGACGTGGCCGAACCGGCCTCGCTCGACGCGCTGTTCGCCCGGCTGGAAGATGTCTGGGGCGGGCTGGATTTCGTCGTCCATGCGATCGGCTTTTCCGACAAGAACGAATTGCGCGGCCGCTATGTCGATACCGGCCCCGAGAATTTCCGCATGACCATGGACATCTCGGTCTATTCCTTCACCGCGGTCTGCCAGCGCGCGGCGCGGCTGATGCGGCCGGGCGGCAGCCTGCTGACGCTGACCTATTACGGTGCCGAAAAGGTGATGCCGCATTACAACGTGATGGGCGTGGCCAAGGCGGCGCTGGAAGCCTCGGTGATGTATCTGGCCGAGGATCTGGGCAAGGACGGCATCCGCGTCAACGCGATCAGCGCCGGGCCGATCAAGACGCTGGCGGCAAGCGGCATCGGCGATTTCCGCTACATCATGAAGTGGAACGAGCTGAACTCGCCCCTGCGCCGCAACGTGACGCAGGAGGAGGTCGGCAAGTCCGCCGTCTACCTGCTGTCGGACCTGGGGTCAGGCACCACGGGCGAGGTGCTGCATGTGGATGCGGGCTATCACGTGGTCGGCATGAAGGCGGTCGATGCGCCCGATATCTCCACCGTGACCGCGCCGCCTTCCGCCGCGAAAGGATAAGCCGATGACCGACCGCCTGCCGCATGAGAAGGGCTTTCACGTCAGCTGGGACCAGATCCACCGCGACAGCCGGGCGCTGGCATGGCGGCTCGACGGGCAGGGTCCGGACGGCGGCGGCTGGCGGGCGGTGGTGGCGGTGACGCGCGGCGGCATGGCCCCGGCGATGATCGTGGCGCGCGAGCTTGATATCCGCGTGGTCGATACGATCTCGGTGAAAAGCTACAACTTCCAGGCACAGACGCCGCCCCGCGTCATCAAGGCGCCGCAGCCCGGGTTGATGGGCGACGGCACCGGCATCCTGATCGTCGATGATCTGGTGGATACCGGCAAGACGCTGGAACTGGTGCGCAAGCTTTATCCGAAGGCGCATTTCGCCGCCGTCTATGCCAAGCCCTCGGGCAAGCCCATGGTGGACAGCTACATCACCGAGGTGAGCCAGGACACCTGGATCTTCTTCCCCTGGGACATGGCGCTGCAATATGTCGAGCCGTTCCGGGCACGGGACTGACCGGGGCGCCCTTCCCCCTTTGCCCTCTGTTTCGCTTGGGTCATGGGTGGCGGGAGATTCGTGCCGAATACGAACCGACCGGCCGCCCGCGCCATCTCCCGCTTGCCGCCGCCCGCGCAAGTCCTTAGAGAAGGCGCGGAACCATGCGCGCGGACCAACCCCCGCGCGCGGCAGCAGGGGGTGCGCGCGCAATGGCGGCGAAGGGCGGGGCGGCGAAGGGCGGCAAGGTCGGACAGACGCTGATCTGGATCATGTTGGGGATGCTGATCATCGGGCTTGCGGGCTTCGGCATCACCGGCTTCGGCGGCACCGTGCGCAGCATCGGCAAGGTGGGCGGGCAGGACATCTCGACCGACCAGTATTACCGCGACCTGCAACAGGAAATCAGCAGCCTTGCCATGCGCACCGGGCGGCCGGTCGATATCCAGCAGGCGTCGCTTCTGGGCATCGACCGTTCGGTGCTGCACCGGCTGGTGACCACCGCCGCGCTCGACGATGAGCTGGACCGGATGGGCCTTTCGGTGGGCGACGCGCGGCTGGCGCAGGAAATCCGCAACATGGATGCCTTCACCGACATCACCGGCCAGTTCGACCGCGAGACCTACCGGCTCACGCTGCAACAGAGCGGCTTCAGCGAGGCGCAGTTCGAGGAACGCATCCGCGCCGATATCGCCCGCGGCCTGGCCGAGACCACGCTGACCGGCGGGCTGCCGCCGCCGGATGCGCTGGCGCAGGCGTTCTACGACTATCTGGCCGAGGAGCGCAGCTTCACCCTGCTGCGGCTGACCGAGGCCGACCTGCCCGAACCGCTGCCCGACCCCACCGAAGAGGTGCTGCGCGCCCATTACGAGGCCAACCCCGACATCTTCACCCGGCCCGAGGCGCGGCGGATCGCCTATGCGGCGCTGCTGCCCGAGGATGCGGTCGAGGACGTGCCGGTCGAGGAGGAACACCTGCGCGCGCTTTACAACCAGCGGCTGGCCGATTTCGTCCAGCCCGAGCGGCGCCTGGTCGAGCGGCTGGTGTTCGGCACCGAGGAAGAGGCGCTGGAGGCCCGCAACCGGATCGACGCGGGCACGGACTTCGCCGATATCGTCGCCGGGCGCGGTCTCGATCTAGCCGATACCGACATGGGCGACGTGTCGGCCGCCGATCTTGGCGCGGCGGCGGATGCGGTCTTTGCCGCCGCCCCGCCCGCTGTCGTCGGCCCCCTGCCCTCGTCGCTGGGCCCGGCGCTGTTCCGCGTGAACGGGGTGCTGGCCGCGCAGGAAATCACCTTCGAGGAAGCGCGCGACGACCTGCACGCGGAATTCGCGCTTGACGGCGCGCGGCGGATGCTGGCGGCCCGGTCCGAGGAAATCGACGACCTGCTGGCCGGGGGCGCCACGCTCGAAGACCTCGAAGGCGAGGCCGGAATGCGGTTCGACATGATCGAACTGCGCCCCGGCGAGACGCCCGAGGGCATCGCCGCCTATCCGGCCTTCCGCGAGCGGGCGCAGGCCGCGACCGACCGCGACTTCCCCGAACTGTTCGAACTGGACGACGGCGGCATCGCCGCGCTGCGGCTCGACGCCATCGTGCCGCCGGAACTGCCGCCCTACGAGGCCATCGCCAGCGCGGTGGCCGAACACTGGCGCATCGGCGCGTTGCGCGCGGCGCTTGCGGCCCATGCCGAAACCATCGAGGCCGCGCTGGCCGGGGATGCGGCCACCGACCTCGGGGCCTATGGCATCGCCGAGGCGATTTCCCGCGCCGGACGCGACGGCCATATCGAGGGCGCGCCCGAAGCACTGGTCGCCACGGTGTTCGCGCTGGACGAGGGCGCGACGGCGCAGGTCGCCGCGGGCGATTTCGTGGCGCTGGTCCGGCTTGACAGCATCCACCCGGCCGACGGCGACGACCCGCAGGCGCAGTTCCTCAAATCCGCCTTCGCGGCGCAGACGGCGCAGGAAATGGGCATCGACCTGTTCGTGCTTTACGCCCGCGCGGTCGAGGAATCGGCGCGGATCACGCTGAACGAGGCGGCGATCAACGCCGTCCACGCCCAGATGCGCTAGGGGGCGGCAATGGCGCTCATTCCCGATTTCGCCGGTTTCGAGGCGGGCTGGAACGCGGGCCGCAACCAGCTGGTCCATGCCCGGCTGGCGGCCGATCTGGATACGCCCGTATCCCTGATGCTGAAACTCGCCGAGGCGCGGGCCGATACCTTCATGCTGGAATCGGTGACCGGCGGCGAGGTGCGCGGGCGCTATTCGGTTGTGGGGATGAAGCCCGACCTGATCTGGCAGTGCCATGGCGGCGAAAGCCGGATCAACCGCGATGCGCGGTTCGACCGCGACACGTTCGAGCCGCTCGACGGCCACCCGCTGGATACCCTGCGCGCGCTGATCGCCGAATCGCGGATCGACATGCCCGAGGGGCTGCCGCCGATCTCGGCCGGGCTGTTCGGCTATCTCGGCTACGACATGATCCGGCTGGTCGAGCACCTGCCCGACGTCAACCCCGACCCGCTCGGCCTGCCCGACGCGGTGCTGATGCGGCCCTCGGTGGTCGCGGTGCTGGACGGGGTGCGCGGCGAGGTGATCGTGGTCGCGCCCGCATGGGTGGCCTCGGGGCTTTCCGCCCGCGCCGCCTATGCGCAGGCCGCCGAACGGGTGATGGACGCGCTGCGCGATCTGGAACGCGCGGTGCCCGCGGTCAGCCGCGATCTGGGCGAACCCGCCCCGGTGGCCGAGCCGGTGTCGAACTTCACCCGCGAAGCCTATATGCAGGCGGTCGAGACCGCGCGGGAATATGTCCGGGCGGGCGACATCTTTCAGGTCGTGCCCTCGCAACGCTGGGCGCAGCCCTTCACGCTGCCCCCGTTCGCGCTTTACCGTTCGCTGCGGCGCACCAACCCATCGCCCTTCATGTTCTACGCCAATTTCGGCGGCTTTCAGGTGATCGGCGCCAGCCCGGAAATCCTCGTGCGGCTGCGCGACGGCGAAGTGACGGTGCGCCCGATCGCCGGCACCCGCAAGCGCGGCGCCACGCCGGAAGAAGACCGGGCGCTTGAGGCCGAACTGCTGGCCGACGCCAAGGAACGCGCCGAGCACCTGATGCTGCTCGATCTGGGCCGCAACGACGTGGGCCGGGTGGCGAAGATCGGCACGGTGCACCCGACCGAGGAATTCGTCATCGAACGCTATTCCCACGTCATGCATATCGTCTCGAACGTGGTCGGAGAGATCGCCCCCGGCGAGGACGCGCTCTCCGCCCTGCTTGCCGGGCTGCCCGCGGGCACGGTCTCGGGCGCGCCCAAGGTGCGGGCCATGCAGATCATCGACGAGCTGGAGCCCGAAAAGCGCGGTGTCTATGGCGGCGGCGTCGGCTATTTCGCCGCGAATGGCGAGATGGACATGTGCATCGCCCTGCGCACCGGGGTGGTCAAGGACGGCACGCTCTACATCCAGGCCGGGGGCGGCGTGGTCCATGACAGCGACCCGACGGCGGAATACGAGGAAACCGTGAACAAGGCCCGCGCATTGCGCCGCGCCGCCGAGGACGCGGGGATGTTCGTGCGGCGCGGCAACGGCTAGGCCCGCCCCCGCACGGCAGGCGGGTTTCCCGCACGACCCGCCCTGCCCTGCTTGCCGCGAATCGGCTTTTGCGGTTTCATGGCAGGGTGTGCCCCGGCATTTTCCGGGGCGCCGGACAAGGAGACGGCCATGATACTCCGCGCCTTCGTGGCGGGACTTGCGCTCCTGCTCGTGCCCGCCATCGCCGATGCCAGATGCGGCAAGCACGCCGAACGGGCCTGCGCCGACGGGCTGGTCTGGGACAGCACCACCAGCAGCTGTGTGACACCGGTCCACAGCTGAGGCATTTTCGGGCCGGGCGGATAGCTGGCCGCCCGGAAAACACGGAAAGACCGGTAACCCGGTCTTAACCCCGGTCTGCGACCGTTGCCCTGTCCTGACTGGATAAGGGGAATGGTCATGTCTCAGGCGCTGGCCCGGATCGTGCCGGGACGGGACGCGGGTGGAATGCCCGCCGACCGGCCCGCGCAAGTGCTTTCGAACCGCGAAAAGGCCGCCGTCATCGTGCGGCTGCTGATGGCCGAGGGGGTGCCGTTGCCGCTCTCGTCGCTGCCGGGCGACGTGCAGGCCGCGCTGGCCGAACAGATCGCCGGGATGCGGGTGGTCGATCGCGCCACCCTGCGTGCGGTGGTCGCGGAATTCCTGACCGAGATCGAGCGATTCGGCATCGCCTTCCCCGGCGGGATCGAAGGGGCGCTGGCGCTGCTCGACGGCCATATCAGCGCCGATACCGCCGGGCGGCTGCGCCGTCAGGCGCGCTCCAGGCCGGGCGCGGACCCATGGGCACGGATCGGCACCACCCCGGCCGAGGGGCTGCTGGCGGTGCTGGAAGAAGAAAGCCCCGAGGTCGGCGCCGTGGTGCTGTCGAAACTGCCGGTGGCGGTGGCGGCCGACCTGCTCGGGCGGCTGCCGGGCGAACGGGCGCGGCGCCTTGCCCATGCGGTCGCGCGCACTGGCGACATCATGCCCGGGACCGTGGCCCGGATCGGCACGGCCATCGCCGCGCGGCTCGATTCGCTGCCGCCCAAAGCGTTCGAGGCAAGGCCCGACCAGCGGGTCGGCGCGATGCTGAACCTTTCGGCCGCCGCGACCCGCGACGCGCTGCTTGAAGGGTTGCAGGCCGATGACGCCGCCTTTGCCGAAAAGGTCCGCCGGGCGATCTTCACCTTCGCGCATATCCCGGCCCGGCTTGGTGCGCGCGACGTGCCGCGGGTGGTGCGCGCGCTGGACCAGCCGGTGCTGATCACCGCGCTGGCCGGGGCGACCGCCCCCGACACCGCCGCCGCGGCCGAATTCATCCTGTCGAACATGTCGCAGCGCCTCGCCGGGTCGCTGCGTGAGGAAATGGCCGGGACCGGCCCGGTACGCGGCCGCGCAGCGGAGGAGGCGATGAACGCCGTGGTCGGGGCGATCCGCAGGCTGGAAGGCGCGGGCGAGATCGAGCTGATCACCCCGGAGGAAGAGGAGGATACGGCGGATCGGGAGGGATGATCGAAGCGGCCGCCCCGGGGCCGTCAGCCAAGCCTGGCCAGCCCCGGAAAGGTTTCAAGCAACCACCAGGAGAATTCCGAGAAGGCGCCGGTGACCAGCGCCACGCCGACAAGGATCAGCAGGCCGCCGCTGACCCGCTCGATCGTGCGCATGTGTCGCTTGAGCCGGTTCATCAGCCCCATGGAGCGGTCGATGAACATGGCCGCAAGCAGGAAGGGTATCCCCAGCCCCGCCGCATAGATCCCCAGCAGCGTGGTGCCGCGCGTCACCGATGCCTCGTTCGCGGCAAGCGTCAGGATCGCGCCCAGTTGCGGGCCGATGCAGGGTGTCCAGCCGAAGGCGAAGGCCAGCCCCAGCAGATAGGCCCCGAAGGCCGAGCCGCCCCGGTCGCCCGCATCCATCCGCGCCTCGCGGTCCAGGATCGGGATGCGGAACACCCCGAGGAAATGCAGCCCGAACACGATCACGACCACCCCGGCGATCCGGACGAACCATTCCTGATTCTGAAGGAAGAACATCCCCATCATCGAGGCGGTGAAACCGAGGAACAGGAAGACCGTCGAAAGCCCCAGCACGAAGAACAGCGCGGGCAGCACCGCCCGGCCGCGCGCCTCGCCGCCCTGCATCTCGGCCATGCGGATGCCGCCCATATAGGCGAGATAGGGCGGCACGATCGGCAGCACGCAGGGCGACAGGAACGACAGCACCCCGGCCAGCATCGCCACCCCCATCGCGGGCAGCATCGCAGCATCAAAGAGATCGATTCCGAACATCCGGCACCCCCGTTTCAACTTTTGCCATAGCGCAAGGGCGCGGCGGCGTCACGGGGCGCGTGGCTCACATTGGCGTGGCGGGGCGTGGGGGTTTGTCGCAGGGCCGCGCGGACGGCGGATCCGGGCGGGGCGGCGGGGCGCCCGGGGCGGAAAAGGGCGGGCGATTTCGCCCACCCCTGTCTTCATCGCATCAGCGGCCGAGCGACCACCAGCCGCGCCGCTTGGGCCGGTCGGCTTCCGCTTCCGCTTCCGCTTCCGCTTCCGCTTCGGACCCTGCCCCGGCTTCGGTCACAGGCTCCGCCGGAGTCGGAGCCGGGGTTTCGGCGGCCACCGGCTCGGGCGCGGCTTCGGCCACCGGCTCGGGGGCGGCATCCGCTTTCGCAGCCACCGGCGCCGGGGCTTCGACGGCTTCCACCACCGGCTCCGCCGGTGTTGCCGGTTCCGCAGGCGTCTCCAGCGGTGCCTCGGCGGCTGCCGCATCGGCTGCGGGTTTCTTCTTCGCCGGGGCGCGGCGGCGGACGGGTTTGGCCGGAGCGGCCTCCGCTTCGGCGGCCGCAGGTTCGGCTGCGGCTTCCGGGGCCGGTTCCGGTTCAGCCGCAGGCCCCACCTCAGCCGTTTTCGCGGCGGGCTTGCGGCGGGTGCGGGTGCGCCTGGGTGCGGGGGCGGCTTCCGGGGCGGCTTCGGCCTCGGGGGCCTCCGCCGCCACGGTCTCCGCCACCGCCACGACCTCCACCGGAGCCCCGGTGGTCTCTACCGCCTCGACCTCCGGCGCCACCTCAGCGGCGGCCTCATCGCCGCCGTCCCCGTCGGTCTCGCCGGTCCCGTCGTCGCCATCATCCTCGCTGTCGTCGTCGTCATAGCCGTCTCCGGCCTGTGCCGTGCGACCGGCTTCACCGCCGGTGTCACCGTTGCCGCTGCGCCGGCGGCGGCGGCGGCGGCGTTTGCGGCGGGTGCCGCCCTCGCCATCGCCCCCGGTTTCGGTCTCGGTCTCGGCAGCCTCGGCGGCGGGGGCCGGCACCTCTTCCTCGGTCACCACCTCGTCTTCCTCGACCAGGTCGGGCATTGCCGTGGTGTCGATCGACACCACCGGGCTTTGCGGCGCCACCACGCGGGTTGCGATCTTGAACTTCTCGATGGTGAAATCCGGGCTGACCATCGCCGGATCGGATTCGAGCCGCACCGCCATGCCGTAGCGCGCTTCGATCTGGGCGATATGTTCGCGCTTGACGTTGATCAGGTAGTTCACGATCCCCACCGGCGCGCGCAACAGCACCTCGCGCGAGCGTTTGCGGGTGCCCTCTTCCTCCAGCGCGCGCAGGATCGACAGCGCCTGGCTGTCCTCGGACCGGATCAACCCGGTGCCGTGGCAATGCGAACAGGGCTGGGTGGTGGATTCCAGCATCCCCGGCCGCAGCCGCTGGCGCGACATCTCCAGCAGGCCGAAGCCCGAGATCCGCCCGACCTGGATCCTTGCCCGGTCGGTCTTGAGCTTGTCCTTCAGGCGTTTCTCGACCGAAGCGTTGTTCTTGCGCTCCTCCATGTCGATGAAGTCGATCACGATCAGCCCCGCAAGGTCGCGCAGCCGCAACTGCCGGGCCACCTCGTCGCAGGCTTCGAGGTTGGTCTTGAGCGCGGTTTCCTCGATCGAGCCTTCCTTGGTCGCCCGGCCCGAGTTCACGTCGATGGCCACCAGCGCCTCGGTCACGCCGATCACGATGTAACCGCCGGATTTCAGCTGCACCACCGGGTTGAACATCGCCGCAAGGTAGCTTTCCACCTGATAGCGGGCGAAGAGCGGCATCTGTTCGGCGTAGGGCTGCACGTTCTTCGCGTGGGACGGCATGATCATCTTCATGAAGTCCTTGGCGGCACGGTAGCCCTCGGCCCCCTCGACCAGAACCTCGTCGATCTCGCGGTTGTAAAGGTCGCGGATCGACCGCTTGATCAGGTCGCCCTCCTCGTAGATCGGCGCGGGCGCGATGGACTTGAGCGTAAGCTCGCGCACCTGTTCCCACAGCCGCATCAGGTATTCGTAGTCGCGCTTGATCTCGGCCTTGGTGCGCTTGGCCCCCGCGGTGCGGATGATCAGCCCCGCGCCCTCGGGCACCTCGATTTCCGCGGCGATTTCCTTGAGTTTCTTGCGGTCGGGCGCATTGGTGATCTTGCGGCTGATGCCGCCGCCCCGGGCGGTGTTGGGCATCAGCACGCAGTAGCGGCCCGCCAGCGACAGGTAGGTCGTGAGCGCCGCGCCCTTGTTGCCGCGTTCCTCCTTGACCACCTGCACCAGCATGATCTGCCGGACCTTGACGACCTCCTGAATCTTGTAGCGGCGCGGGCGCGGGCGGGGTGCGGCGCGGATTTCCTCGGCCACGTCCTCTTCGGCGACCGATTCGATGCCGTCGTCGTTCCCGTCGTCGGAGCCGTCGGCCCCGTCATCCGTACTGTCGTCGGTGTCCCCGTCGGTGTCGTGGTCATCATCGCTGCCGTGGTCGTCGTCGGCCTCGCTTTCGCCGACCTCGGTATCGGGCGCGGCGTTGGTCTCTTGCGGGGTCTCTTCCGGCTGAACGGCATCGCCCGCCGGATCGGCGAGCGGCGCGACCGGATCGGCCGCATCATCGCGGGGGTCGCCCTCGAACACGGCGCTGGTCCCGGTCTCGTCGTCCAGATCGACCACATCCATGCCGCCGATCCCGGTGGCGGTCACGGCGTCGGCCGATTTCACCGCCTCGGCGGCGGCGGGCTTGCGTCCGCCCCGGCTGCGGGTGCGGCGGCGCGAACCGCCATTGCCGCCGGAACCGCCGTTGCCGTTCCCGTCATCCTCCTGGGCGCGGGCCATCGCCCGCTCCTCTTCCAGCAATGCCTTACGGTCGGCGGTCGGGATCTGGTAGTAGTCGGGGTGGATTTCCGAAAAGGCCAGAAAGCCGTGCCGGTTGCCGCCGTAATCGACAAAGGCCGCCTGCAACGAGGGTTCGACCCGCGTTATCTTGGCGAGATAGATGTTTCCGGCCAGCTGACGCTTGGCAGCGGTCTCGAAATCGAATTCCTCGACCTTGTTTCCATCCACCACCACGACCCGGGTTTCCTCCGGGTGGGTGGCGTCGATAAGCATTTTCTTTGCCATTGTGTTCCATTGCACCCACGCAATCGGGCCGGGCCGGAGCATGCTCCGGGCGGGCGGCCGGGGGAACGGGGGTGACTTGTTCGGGCGACTGCTCCGGGCGGGCATGACAGGGCGACACCGGATCGGCGCCCTCGTCCCTGCTGCAACATCCCTTCGCGCATCATCGCGGTTTGTCCCGGGCACCGTCGGCGCCCCTTGAAAAAAGCCCGTAAGTCAATGACCTTGCGAGCGAACTTGCAGCCTTGCGGCCAATCGGTCTGCGACGGGGAGGGAATATCCTTCGGCCCTGTCGTCAGCGAATCCTGTCACGGAGCGCGGATGCCGGGAGGCAACCCGCCCGCGCCCGCCGACCCTATCCGGGATAGGAGGCAAGATTCAATGGTCTATTTCATATTCCTGTCACTGGCCGCGATTTACCGGCCCGTCCCTCAGCGCCACCGCCGCGCCGCCCATTCCGCCGCCCAG
>Ga0172382_10011888_pt1 | contig 11439 bp, 11 predicted proteins | sample Leawel138RmetaG_FD_122245 | JGI IMG/M metagenome (GOLD analysis project Ga0172382, IMG submission 122245) | Leachate microbial communities from a municipal landfill in Southern Ontario, Canada - Leachate well 138R metaG | ecosystem: Engineered > Solid waste > Landfill > Unclassified | place...
CGGTCGACGATCTTGTGCGGGTCGGGCGCGAGGAAGGTGATGTCCCCGCCACGGCCGCCGAACTCGATCAGGTCGCTCTCGATCACCTCGCCGCGCAGCACAGCGTAGGAAATGGGGCGCTTGGCCATCATTGCAGTTCTCTCCCGATTGCCTCAGCCGCCGAACCCGGTCAGGAAATCCATCGCCTCGGCCTGCGCCTGCGGCGTCGCGGCGCAACTGATCTTGTCGTCGCCGCCCTGGATCTCGCTGACCCGGTTGATCTTCTTTTCCAGCGCCCAGGACGTGCGGCCGCACTCGCAGTGATGGTCCCAGTCGATCGTGACGAGATCGCCGGTGACGAGCCCGCCCCAGCACGAATCGGCGGTCATGTCGAAGAAGGCGGCGCGCCCGGTCTGCGTACCCCGGCGCGGCAGCGGCTGGCCGGTGTCGAGATCGAGCAGGTAGGGCGTGACCCAGGGCAATACGTGGTAGCGGTCATGATCGCACAGCACCGAAAAGCTGTTCATCTCGGTCATGCCGTAGGATGAGATCATGCGGTCGGTGTTGAAGAAGCGGCAGATCACTTCCTCGAGGTCGTCGGGCAGCGGCACGCCCTTGGCGCCGCCGCCGCCCATGAATACCGAATCCGGCGCGAACACGCCCGAGACGCCTTCCTCCAGCCCGCGCTTAGCGACGGCGTAGAGCAGGTTCGAGGTACTCATCACGAAGACCCGCTCGCCGGCAAGCTCCTTCACCATGCGGTTGACGAAAGCGAGCTGCTGCGCGGGCATGTCCTTCTGCGCCTGCTCCCACTCCTCGCGGCGGGCGAGCAGCGAAGGCGGCACGTCGACCTTGCTGACGTCGCCCTTGGCGGCGGCAGCGCGCAGGCGGGCGGCGAGCCACATCAGGTCCGAGCTGAGCTTGAAATCGAAGCAGTAGTGCCAGTAGGCCGGATCGCCCTTGGCGAAGACCTCGCACGAATACTTGCCGAACGCGCCCATCGAGGCGTGGCCGTCCCGGTATAGCGGGATGATCGCGTGGATCTTGTCCGCGATGTCGCCGGGCCGCGGGTCCTCGCCGAACTTCTGCGCAAGCTGGACGCGCAGGCCCGTCATCGACAGCCGGTAGTCGCGCTTGGACTTGGGATAGAACGAGCAGGTGCCGCTGCTGCCCGACGAGGCGCCGACGTCGAGCGGGGTCTCGTCGCGGATCGTGGTCAGCCAGGAATCGATCGAATCGCACGACGAGACGTCGACATCGGCAAGGCTGTAGCGCGTCAGCTTGCTCAGCCAGCCGTTGAGCCGGGCGAACTGCTGCTTGGCGAGCAGTGAGACGGGATAGGACTTGTAGATGTCGTGCGGCATCAGCAGCGGCGCGAGATCGTCGAGGCTGACGATCGCGTCGATGCCCTGCGCGTCGGCGAGCTTGGCCAGCATCTGCACCTGGCCCCGCCGCTCGGCCAGGCGCAGGTTCATCGCCGCGAGCTGGACGGCCTCCACTTCCTCGCGCGGCAGCGAATGGATGCGTGTGTTGTGATAACCGAAGTGCTCGTAGGGATCGTTCATCCAGCGCTCGGCCTCGCGCTCGATCGCGGTATCCGGGACGGGTGCGGTCGTTGCCATGCTTGTCTCCCCGGTCCCTTGCCGGGACCTTTCAGGCGCCCTCTCCAAAGCGCGATTCGCAGCATGCGCGGGAGTCCACACAAAATCAACCAAATGGTTGGTTGTATGAGTAGACCCGGCTTGCTAACCCGTCACGTGACGACAAAGGACGCCGCGTGGAACCTGCGAAGAAAGCGAAAAGCGACAAGACCTCCCGCCCGCGCCGCGCCTATCTGCCGGCGGCGGAGCGCCGCAAGTCGATCATCGCCGCCGCGCAGGAAGTGTTCGCCCGCTCCAACCTCAAGGGCGCGCGCACGCGCGACATCGCCGCGGCCGCCGCGGTCAACCAGGCGACGATCTTCGAGCATTTCGCATCGAAGGAGGCGCTGTTCCAGGAAGCCGTCGTCCAGCCGCTGATCGACGCGATGCGCGGCATGCATGCGCGGCGCGAGATCTACGAGGCGGCCGACTCACCCGACGAACTGGCCGGGCTCGCGCTGGCATCGGCGACGCGCCACGTCGCGGACATGGTGGACATCTTCCCGCTGTTCACCGCCGCGCTGTTCAGCGACCCCGATCTCGGCCGCGCGCTCTATCGCGAACACATCGCCCCGATCCTGCGGCAGCGGGGTGAAATCCTGGAAGGGCTGGTGCGCGACGGGCTCGATCTCGATTTCGTCGGCCTCGCCATCTTCGGCATGACTTTCGCCATCGCGCTCGACCGGCACTTCGGCGAGGAAAGCGGGCAGAAGGACTTGTCCGAGGTGGCAAGGCAGTTCACCCGCATGTCGACAGGCGGCTTCGCCCGCGACAGGGCGGAACAGGAAAAGGGAGAGTAACATGGCGATACAACTGGACGACTACCGCCTGCTCGGCCGCTCGGGCCTGCGCGTCTCGCCGCTGGCGCTGGGCACGATGACCTTCCGCGTCGGCGCGGGAAGCTGGGGCAGCAGCGACGATGAGGCGCGCGCGCTGGTCGACATGTACGTCGACCGGGGCGGCAACTTCATCGACACGGCGGACTTCTACGGCCAGATGGGCCAGTCCGAGGCGCTGCTGGGCGAGCTGGTCAAGGGCCGGCGCGACCGGCTGGTCATCTCGACCAAGTATTCGCTGACCACCGAGCCGGGCAATCCCAACGCCAGCGGCAACCATCGCAAGAACATGGTGCGCTCGGTCGAGGACAGCCTGCGGCGGATGGGCACCGACTACATCGACCTGCTCTATCTCCACATGTGGGATTTCCGCACGCCGGTGGACGAGATCCTGCGCAGCTTCGACGACCTCGTGCGCTCGGGCAAGGTGCTCTACATCGGCCTGTCGGACACGCCCGCCTGGCAGGCCAGCCGCATGCAGGCGATCGCCGAGCTGCGCGGCTGGACCCAGTTCTGTGCGCTGCAGATCGCCTACAGCCTGGTCGAGCGCACGGTCGAGCGCGAGATGATCCCGATGGCCCGGGAAATGGGCCTCGGCGTCTCGCCCTGGGCGCCGCTCGGACAAGGCGTGCTCACCGGAAAATATACGCGGGCGGACCTCGTGCCGGGCGACATGAGCGACATCGGCTCGCGCAAGGCGATCAACGCCGTCACCGGCAAACTGACCGAGCGGAACCTCGACATCGCCGATCTGGTGGTGGAGATCGCCGGAGAGATCGGCTGCACCCCGGCGCAGCTCGCGGTGGCGTGGACGCTGGCGAACCCCGCGGTCTGCTCGCCGGTGGTCGGCGTGCGCACGCCCGCGCAGCTTGAGGACAACCTCGGCGCGTTGGCCGTGGAGATCTCGCCCCATCAGCTCGCGCGGCTGGACGCGGCCAGCGCCGTGCCGCCAGTGTTCCCGATGGACGTGCTCAAGGGCCCGGCCGAGAGCATGATGTTCGGCGGCGTCAAGGTGCAGGAGCGCTGATCCATCTACGCTCCTCCCGCGTCCGGCCGTCTGCGCCTGCGTTCAGACCGGCGCGTCGGCAGGGGAGCGGGTGATGCGCATGTGCCGGCGCAGCTCGGCATGGCGCTCCTCGTCGGGGCCCTGGACCTCGACCGCGAGCGCGACGTGCCCGAAGCTGAGCGCCAGGTCGAGCAGGCGCTGTTCGCTGTCGTCGAGCGCATCGAGCGGCTTCTGGTCGAGCAGGTCGAGCGCGGGCGCGATCAGGTCCCGCGCCGCGCCATGGAACGCCGTCCGCTCCTCGGCAGTCGTGTCGCCCCGAAGCTGCGCCCGGTTGGCCGTGCCCGCGACCGCGAAGCGCGCGACGAACGGTTCCAGCGTCTCGAAGCCGGCCGGCAGCGTGGTTGCCATGGAAATCTTCTCCTTTTTTCGCAGCCCAATTTCGCCGGCAAAGATATACAACAGACCTGTCGAAAAACCTAGCCTTCGCGAACCAGCCCGTCGCGCGCCAGCATGCGCTCGTGCTCGGCGACGAACCGGGCGACGACTTCCTCGTCCGTCGCCGCCGGGTTGACGCTGTTGCGATAGACGCGCGGGCCGATGATCGAGGCGGCAAGCAGCATCACGCAATGGACCTCGGCGTCGATCTCCCCGCTGCGCTGCTGCTCGGCCAGCCCCCGGCAGGTGGCGGCGACCAGCGCGTCCCAGCGGGAGTAGCTTTCGCGGATGTCGGGAGCCGACACGAAATCGTCGATCCACAGCCTGATCAGCTCGGGATTGGCGAGGACGAAGCGGCTGACGAGGCCGATGCGCTCGGGCCGGCTGAGATTGACATCCATGCCGGTGGAAAGTTGCGTCGCCGCCCAGTTCGCCACGCCGCGAAGCAGCGCCTCGCGGCTTTCGAAATGGTAATAGACCGTCGTGCGGTTGATCCCCATCGCGCGCGCCAGCGCGGTGATCGAAAGCGCTTCCGCGCCCCGTTCGGCGATGAGCTTCAGGGCGGTCGCGATCAGCTCCCGGTGGGTCTCGTCGAAGCCTTTGTTACGGCGCTGCGCGGGCCGGGGCGCGTTCATACCCGCCCGGCTCAGCGCGCCAGGCGATAGTCGCAGGCGGCCTTGATCGCGGCCATGCGCTTCTCGACGCTGGGCCAGACCTGCCTGTGCGTGACGATGTAGGCCGCGTCCTGCGCGATCCCCTCCGCCACCATCTCGCCGACGTCGGCCGAGGTGAGGTCGGATGCCGGCAGGGCATCGCTGCCTTGCCGCAGATCGCCGCCGATCCGCACGGTGTTGGCGGCAAGGTTGGTCTGGATATAGCCGGGGCAGAGCACCGAGACGCCGACGCCCTGCGGCGCAAGCTCGATCCGCAGCGTCTCGCCGAGCGCGGTGACGCCGAACTTCGCCACCGAATAGGCGCCCACGCCCGGCCCCGCCGAGACCAGCCCGGCCTGCGAGGAGGTGAGGACGATGTGTCCCCTGCCCCGCGCCGCCATCCGTGCGGCAAAGGCCCAGACGCCGTTGTAGATGCCGGTAAGGTTGATCGCGACGATGCGGTCGAAGCTCTCCGGATCCATTTCCGCGAAGGTTCGGCCGTTGGGCGCGATGCCGGCGTTGCTGACGAGGATGTCGACCGGACCGAATGCCGCCTCCGCCTCCGCCCTGGCGCGCACCCAGCCATCGCGGTCGCGCGTGTCGAGCACCACGCCGCGCAAGCTGTCGCCGCGCGCCGCCAGCGCCTCGGCGAGCGCCGGCTCGTTCACGTCGGCCAGGGTCACACGAACGCCGCGCGCGGCCAGCGCGTCGGCGATGCCGAGCCCCAGCCCGCTGGCGCCACCGGTAACGAAGGCGTGCCTTGCCTGCGACAAATCCATACTACGCCTTTCTCTACGCCAGCGCCGCGGCGCCGCCGTTGCCCTTGATCGTCTCGGCCGCGCGCATGCCCGACCAGACGCAGTCGCCCAGCGACAGGCCGCTGACATAGTAGTGCGAGCAGATGCCCACGGCGGTGCGGCCGGCGGCGTAGAGCCCCGGCACTGTGCCGCCATCGTTCGCCAGCACCTCGCCGGTGTCCTCGTCGACCACGAGGCCGCCCATGGTCAGCGCCGGGATCGGCGAGAGCTTGAGCGAATCGCCGATGTCGGTCGCGTAGAACGGGCCCTGCTCGATCTTGCGGCGATACTTCTCCGACTTGCCGAGCGGGTCGGGCTCGCCGCGCGCGATGTGGCCGTTGTAAGTGGCTATCGTCGCCGCCAGTCGATCTGCGGGAACGCCGATGCTGCCCGCCAGTTCGTCCAGCGTATCGGCCTTCTTCGTGTAGTCCTTCTGGATCGCGCGGAAGGCCACCTTCTGGAAGAACATCTTCTTCATGCCCTTGATCTCGGCCTCGACCATATCGAACAGCGGCTGGTCCATGATCATCCAGCCCTTGCCGCCGGCATGGGAGAACACCGCCTCGCCGGTGCGCGCGCCGTAGTATTCCTCGCCTACCAGACGCTCGCCGTCGGGGCCAATGGTGCAGCTTTTCACCCAGTTCTCGGGCGCGTAGAGGAACTTCCAGGCGGAGATGCGATCGAGCAGATCGGTCCGCGCGCCCACCGTCATGCCCAGCTTGATGCCCGACCCGTCGTCCCCGATCGTGCCGAGCGGATAGGACCCGAGATAGTCGGGCGCGGTCTTGGCCATCATCTCGCGGTTGTAGGTGAACCCGCCGGCCGCCAGCACCACGCCCTTGCGCACGCGGATACACATCGGCTTCGCGCCGCGTTCGATGCCGGTGATGCCGGACAGCACGTTCTTGCCAAGACCCAGGGCCGAAACGATGAGGTTGTTGACCAGCGCCATGAACTTCGCGTGGCGCCAGCGCGCGAAGCCGCCGGCAACGCGCAGCACCTCGATGCCGACGACGGCACCCGCCTTGTCGACCACCAGCCGCGTCGCCCGGGTCTGCCGGAAGAAGCGGACGTTGGGCTGGCGCTCCATCGATTCGATCAGCGGCGGCAGCAGGTACTGGCCGCTGAGCTGGGTCGGCTCGCCCCCCTTCGATGGCTTGGCGCGATGGCCGCGCTGCGCCGGCGTGGCGCGTTCGCGCCCCGGCACGGTCAGTTCGTTGCCCGAGAAATAGAGCGAGGCGGTTTCGGGGTAGGAGGTCTTTTCCTCGGTCGCCGGCCCGCCGAAGCGCGCGCCGTATTTCTCCAGCCAGTCCTGAAAATGGGTGCTGGCCCGGGCGAAGCGCTGGATCGTGTCCGCGCGCACGATGTTGCCCGCCTCGAAGGCCAGGTAGTTCGCCATGTTCTCGGGCGTGTCCTCGACGCCCGCCTCGCGCTGCGCCCTGGTGCCGCCGCCCATATAGACGACGCCGCCCGACAGCTTGCTCGCCCCGCCGCCGGCGCCGCGATCGATGGCGATCACCTGCAGCGCCTTGTCCTCGGCGCTGCGCAGCGCGGCGCAGACGCCCGCCAGGCCGACGCCGACGACGAGCACGTCGCAGGCGGCGTCCCAGCGCTCGGCCTCGGGATCGTCGACCACGCGCGCGGGCTCTACGCGGGTCGAGGTGGGCGTCAGGTCGTCGAGGAAGCGATGATCCGGCTGCATCACTGATCCTCCCCCAGTCCAAGGCGCTCTTCGTAGAGCCGGTGGAAGTTGCGGATCACGCATTCCTGGTACGCCCCTAGCCAGATCGCGGGCGGCTGCTTGGTCTTCATGCCACGATAGACCTGCGGGACGTTGCCGGTATCCTGCTCGAAGATCTTGGCCAGCGAGCCGAGTTCGGGCGCCTCGGTCCAGTGCTGGTCGGCACCGAGGAAGCGCGGCGCCCGCGGCGGCGGCTTGGGCTTGCCCTCGGGCCAGGGGGCCAGCATCATCACGCGCATCAGGCATTCCTCGTGGTTGTCGCCGTTGGGCAGGAAGCGGTAGACGATCCGCGCCCAGCCGCCCCAGGGGCTGAAGTTGGGGAACAGGTTGTTGAAGGTCTGCTCGGCCAGTTCCATGTCCGCGTAGATGTCGGCCTCGTCGCCGATCAATCCGCGCAGGTATTCGCGCATGAAATCGGCCGACTGGCGATACTGCTCGAGCGCCGCCTGCTCGGTCGGGATCATACCGCGATGCGGGCTGGAGCCGCCGGCTCCGGCGTGCCCCATGCGCGCCCAGTTGCCGAAGATATCGAAGCGCACGTCGCCGACGTCGCCGCCGGCCAGCAGCAATTGCGGGTGCGTCGCCAGGCTGTGCCAGCCCTCCATGAACGCCTCCTGCACCGCCTTCCAGTTGGCGCGGATCACCTTCGTCACGTCGGCCTGCTTGTAGCGGTTCTCCAGCCTGGTCTTGGCATAATGCGCCAGCATCTGCGGGCCGGCGTATTCCTCGAAGGAGATCGCATCGGGATCGGGATTGATGAACACGAAGCCGCCCCAGGTCGCCACCCTGGCCGCGGGGAGCTGCGCGACCTTCTCGCGCACGCCGGGGAAGTCCCACTCGCTGGTCAGGGTCTTAAGCGAGCCGTCGATGTTCCAGGTCCAGCCGTGGAACGGGCACCGGAACTCCTGCGCCGCCTTGCCGTGGCATTCGCGAAGCTGGCGACCGCGATGCTGGCAGGCGTTGACGTGCGCCCTGATCTCGCCGGGCGCGGTGCGTACGACGAGGTATTGCAGGGTGGCCACTTCGTAGAGGTGATAGTCGCCGACCTCGGGAATGTCCTCCTCGCGGCAGACCACCTGCCAGACCTTCTTCCACAGGCGCTCGATTTCCAGCTCGTGGTATTTGCGGTCGATGTAGCGGTCGACGGGGATCTCGGTCGGGCCGCCGGTGGGCGGCGACTGCTCGGCATAGACCTCGGGCAGCAGATCGGGGCGGCGCTCGCCCTCAACGAAAACATCGAGCGGGATGAACGAGGCAGAGCGCGCGCCCTCGGGCGTCTGCTTGCCCGGATCGCCGACGTAGGGCGCGATGATCTTCGCCTCCTGCGGTCGCGGCGCCGTCACCATCGCCCCCAGCGGCGATTCGAGGAAAGCCGGGATGTCCTCTTCCAGCGGGGGCATCAGCGGATAGGGGATGTCCCGCCCCTCAGGCAGGTCGGGGCCGCCGACGTAGATCAGCATGTGCGGATCGGCGTAAGTCAGCTCGCCCTCGATCCAGGTGCCGTCCCAGCGGAACACGCCCCACTTGCCCTTGGCTTTATCGTCGACCCGGACCAGGCCCTCGCCGATCGCCTCGTACACCGCGCCGGAAATGGGATGGGGTTCGATCCGCATCGTGTCCTCTCCATTCGTCTTTGTCCTGCCGCAGCATTCCGGAAGCCGTGCGGTCTTGCAATCATCGGCGATTTGATAGCAAGGCTGCGGCGAAAGGAAAATGCGACATGACTGTGGAAGAAATCATCGCAGCCGCAAGGGCCCGGACCGGCCTCGACGACATCGGCGACCCTTCCGTGCTCGAAGGCCTCCAGCGCCTGCTCACCGCCTATGCCGAGGACAAGCCTTTCTCGGAACGCGGGTCGCAGATGGCCCATGACGATCTTGTCACCTACATGGCGATCCGCATGCGGGTGGAAGGCTGGCTCAAGGACCATCCCGAACTGCTCGACGCGCCCGTCGAAAAGCCGCTGTTCGTCTTCGGCCTGCCGCGCACCGGCACCACGCTGATGATCAACCTGCTCGCGTCGGACCCGGCACGCCGCTCGTTCCTGCGCTGGGAAGCCTACGACCCGATCCCGCCCGCACGGCCCGAGGAACTCCACGCCGGCCCCCGCTTCGAGGCGATGCAGGCGAAGTGCCTGATGGCGCTGGAGCATGTACCGCAGATCACCGCGATCCACATGGAATACGCCGACAGCCCGACCGAGTGCCAGTTCCTGATGACGCCCAGCTTCTCGGCGCAGGTCTACGATTCGCTGGCCGACATCCCGAGCTATCACCGCTGGTTCCTCCACGAAGCCGACCAGCGCCCCGCCTTCCGCTTCCACAAGCGCTGGCTGCAGGTACTGCAACACTATGCCAAGGGCCGCTGGACGCTGAAGAACCCCTGGCATCCGCTGTTCCTCGAGCCGCTGACCGAGACCTATCCCGACGCGCAGCTCGTGATGACCCATCGCGATCCGGCCGAGGTTGTGGGTTCGTGCTGCAGCCTGCTGCGCCACTCGCGCGCCATCTACAGCGACAACCTCGACCTCAGGCGGATCGGCGAGAATCTGATGGAAACCTTTGAGGTGATGATCGCGCGGGCCGACGCCTTCAAGGCGAAGCACGGCGCCAACGCGATCCACGACGTCCAGTACCTCGACACCGTGCGCGATCCGATCGGCACCGTGCGCCGCATCTACGAGCGCTTCGACGAGCCCTTCACCGCCGGGGCCGAGGCGGCGATGCAGGCCTACTTGGCCGACAACCAGCAGGGCAAGCACGGCCGCCACAGCTATGACCTGGCCGAATACGGCCTGACCCGCGAAGGCGTGCACGAGCGGTTCAAGGGCTATATCGAGCGCTACGACATCCCGGTGAAGGGCTGACGCCGGCACGGCGCGCGCGCGCCCATTTCCTTTGACGAATCCCCTGCCTCTCGATCACCTTCGCCCCGAACGGCAAGGGAGAGAGGCGATGGATTCGGCGAAGGAAACGGACCAGGCGATGGTCCTCGCGTTTCGCGACGCGCCCGGCTTCGACGCGGTGGCGGAACGCAACCGCGCGCTGCTGGTCGGTGCGCTCGAGCGGATCGAGGCCGGCGACATGGAGGCGTTCTGGGCCATCTACGATCCCGACGTCACCTTCCACGAGGCCTCGTGCCTGCCCTATGGCGGCGCGCACCGCGGGCTGGAGGCGACCAGGCGCGCTTATGCGCAGCTTTCGGCGACCTTTTCGGAGATGAAGGCGGTGATGGAGGCGGTGCTCGCCTCGCGCGACCTGTGCGTGCTCTACCAGACGATCAGTTTCCGCACCGCCAAGGCCGGGATCGCCGCGAGCTTTCCCGTCTGCGAGGTGTTCCGCTTCCGCGACGGCAAGGTGATCGAATGGCGCGCCTGCTACTTCGACGCCTGCCTGATGGCGCAGGCGATCGACGGCTGAGGCGATGAACCCGCTGGGAATCGAGTGCCTGAGCGCCTTTGGACTGCACCCGGCCGAGCTGATCCGGCTGACCGCCGAGCTGGGCTGCAGCCACGTGACGCTGAACCTCGGCCCGGCGGCCAACCGGCTGCCGGTCTATCCGCCGCTCTGCATCCGCGAGGACGCGGAACTGCGGCGCGAGTTACGGACGACGCTCGCCGGCAGCGGCGTGCGCATCGGCATGCTGGAAGGGCTCGCGATCACCCCGGACAACAGCGCCGAGGACTTCGCGCGCGATCTCGACATCGCCGCCGACCTCGGCGCAGCGGCGGTCTGCGCGGTCAGCCTGGAGCGCGACATGGCCCGCACGCACCATGCCTTCGCGCGGTTGACCGAACTCGCCGCCGGGCGCGGCCTCGTCGTCACCACGGAAGTCGGCGCGGGCGTGCTGCGGCGGCTGGACAAGGCGCTGGCGGCGGTCGCGGCGGTGGCGCACCCGTCGTTCCGGCTGCTGATCGACACGATGCACTTCTTCCGCTTCGGCGCCACCGTCGCCGATTTCGGCGCGCTCGATCCGGCGGCGGTCGGCCATGTCCAGCTTTGCGACGTGCCGATGCCGGCGGCGATCGCAAACTACATGGACGAAGCGCTCCACGAACGCCGCGCCCCCGGCGACGGCGACCTGCCGCTGGCCGATTTCCTACGGCACGTGCCCCCCGATGTTGTCGTCGGCCTGGAAGTGCCGATCCGCTCGGAAGCGGAGCGCGGCATCGGCCCGCGCGAACGCCTGGCGCGCTGCGTCGCGCAGGCGCGCGCGCTGATGGCATAAGGCGCGCGCGCGGCCCGGCCGGGTGACGTCAGGCCTCGTTCTCCGAAAAGAAGGTCTTGCCGGCGGCGAGCCGCAGGGGGCCGGCCGATCCCATCGGCGCCGTCGCCGGCCAGCGCATGTCGAGC
>Ga0172382_10011889_pt1 | contig 11439 bp, 7 predicted proteins | sample Leawel138RmetaG_FD_122245 | JGI IMG/M metagenome (GOLD analysis project Ga0172382, IMG submission 122245) | Leachate microbial communities from a municipal landfill in Southern Ontario, Canada - Leachate well 138R metaG | ecosystem: Engineered > Solid waste > Landfill > Unclassified | place...
AGTAATCTTTACCTTTTATCCTCCTTCTGATTTTTCCATTATACAATAAAATTGACTTTGGCTGCTTGAATCTTGCAGCCTTTTTGCAATAAAGGTTCCAAACGCTTGGAACAAAAATATGGATTTCGCCCTTTCGAATCGAGCAATCCATTAATGGTAACGGCATCGGTAATCCCGTTCTTTTGTAAAAAAACAGACACCGGCAGAACCGTATGGTTATACCGGTGTCGAAAAGAAAAACTGACTTTTATTCCACATTCAATTTCCAGGTGTAAACGATGGTTTTGCTCCATTCTCTCTACCGGTCATCGAAAATGTACTTTGTTTTTATGCCCGTTTTATTCGAATAATGTGATGGTGGAGTACACTTCCAACTCAAACAGTCGTACATCCTGTCCGAATACCTCCAACCTTACTTTGGTTGTGGTAACGGGAGAGAAGTTGACGGCAAGTGTCGGGTCCGTGTTTCCGGTTCGCGCAACAACGCTTGCCCATTTATTCTGTTCAACATCCCATGCGGAGAAGGTGAAATTGGCAAACGGCTGCTTGTAAGCGGGTGCATCAGCTCCCGTCCACATCTGGAAGCCATCAATTGCCACCGGTCCGACAAAATCTATTTCCAGCCAGTGAGGGCTGATGGCACTGTTTGCCGTAACCCATCGCGTAGAATTCGACGCTTTGCTTCCATCCACCGCTTTATCTCCCCCTTCAGTATTATTATTTCTACTGTCGCTCCATCTGGTATCTCTCTGCAAGGCGACATTCACCCGTAATTCAGGTTTGGTTACCGTAACATACACTTCTATTTCGAAAAGCCTTACCTCCTGGTTTTTGATGTTGAGGCGTACTTTGCTGGTGGTGGTGGCGGTGCTGAAGTTGGCAAAATAGCTCGGGTTTGCATTGGCCGTTTGGGCATCCAGCGTCACCCAAGATCCTAGCACCAATGCCTGGAATTCGAAATTGGCAAGCGCTTGCGTGTATTGACTCCCATTTCCCGTCCACATCTGGAATCCATCAATGGGATAGCCTGCTCCCAAATCTATTTCTAGCCAGTGGTCACCTCCGTTGGTCACCCAGCGACCGCCACCAGCTTTGACGCCATCCACCACTTTGGAGCCGTCCTCACCCGAATTCCTATAATCGCTCACCTTCGTAGGTTTATCTCGGCCTACATTTACCCTTACACTTAGTTGTGGGACAATCATCGTTACCTGTTGTACAATCTCAACAGTATCAAGGATCGGTTTCTCATTTATCTTGGGGACAATACGATGCACCAGATCAATGGTCACCTCATCTCCCGTTGCCACATTCTCTATCAACAAACTGGCGTTCGGGCCTTCTTCGCCTTCGTGCACGATACCGTCTCTGTCGGTATAACGATAATTCATACCGTAATGGTCCATCATCACAGAAAGCAATTCTTTCGGCCATCCCACCTGTACACCTGCCGAAGTGTTGACTACCCTCGGGTCAGGCACAGTCAATCTTTCGAGATCACTCAAGAAATAAGGTATTGCACTTGTTTCCACCGGTATGGATTTATTTTCATACTCATCCAGCGTATAAATTTTGAACCGGTACAGTTTGGAACGCGACAATCCTTCGATGTTCACCCACGAACAAACGCTGTCGATTACCAACGACTCATTATCCCATTCTACAAGGGTCTTTTTCGCTTTCCCCAATCTAATTTCTGAAGCAGGAATACGTCCGGCTTTCAAAAGGTCAATCTCTACCCGTTCGATACCTACCTGTATTGAAACAGTATCGTATTTTCCGGGATATACTTTTTCGCTCGAAGTATGCTCTTTGATATCATCATACTGACCACTACAGCATAAAAGAGAGAACAATACAGAAAAAACGGATAGCGAGTATAATATACGTTTCATTATTTTATCTGTTTTAACGGTTATATTTTCGGCCCCAAAGGGTCATTTCCGAGATATTCGTACAACCTTTCGAGGTATAATTGCTTCCAAAGGCGCTCAATGCTTCATATCTGAACCACCGGGTGGGTTTGGTGAACCTCGGTTCGTCGGGGAGAATATAAGCTTCGTTGCCGTACCTGTTGTGCATTTTGATTATTTCCATCTCTCCAATTCCCGTTGGAATCGGGATTCTATGTGTGGACAAGAACTCCCAACTCCCGGTTTCATCATCCCACCGGTACATACTGTACTCTCCCACATTTTCGCCCCCATAGAGTGATCCCTGAATATAAGGATCGGCCGATCCGCTGAAGCGCCTTTGCCAAGTGGCAATGCGGGTCAACTCATAATAATCGCCCAAGTCGATCAGGATATTCCACGGTGCATTTTGACCGGTGTGGATGAAATTCATTTCGTTACCGGTATTGATGATGCCGTCGTTGAGATAGGTAATCCGCCCTTCCACCACATTTCCGTTGCACATGACAACACCACCTATTTCTGTTCCGGGAGCGGGAAACACCCAATCGGATTTAGTCACTTCATAATCATGAAGCAAAATGATTTGCCCCTTGTCTATGGATTCTGTTTTGTTTCCGTATAAGTCTTCGATCCATACATTCACAGAAATAGGCACATTCTCTTCGAGATCGAGGTCATTGATAAACTTTCGTTCGGTTGCGTTGTTCGACGAAAACACAGTGGTGAAGGAATGTTCTCTCCCTTTGTCGTTATATTTGAAAGAGACATATACATTAAGCGTCTGTTTCAATTCGTTTTCCCAATCGATAATAAACGAGCGAACGGCCGGTTTTACCGAAATGTTACCTACCACCTTGGGCAATGCCGATTCCAAAGGTATTACTCCTACTTCCACAGATGTTGATCTGATACCGGCCCTGTTGGTGGCAAACAATTTTACGGTTTGGGGGTCGGTGTTGGCAAATCCATACACGTCCAACGAATCTACAAAATAAGAGGCCGAGAATCTTACGATCTTGCCGTTAGTTGCCGTATACTCGGCATCAACACTGAGCACATCCTCATCGTTGGGGATCTGGTAAAACAACCTTACACCTCCGGAAAGAGGTTTATAACTGAGGAATACAGGTGGAGATGGCGGTGTCATATTATCAGAATTGATTGCAAAACGATCTTGTTCCTTACAAGCGCATAAACAGGCAAGGAGCAGCGCCATCCATAGCAACAAACAGTATTTGGATGATATTTTCATTTGTGTTTTGTTTATTAAATGTATCTGTTTTTTAATATATAACCCTATTTTAATATCCGGGATTTTGAACGAGGTTCGAATTGGTATTCAACTCACTCAGGTCGATAGGCCATAAATAGTATGTATCCTGGAATGAACGGTCTTCCTTCATTTCCACGACGAAGAAATCACTGCCGGTTTCTTTCATGACCGACCATCCGAAGATGGGCGTCGAAAATTCGGCTGTCGCCCGCTTATGCCGTACCATGTCCCAAAATCTGACACCTTCGAAAGCCAACTCTATGCTTCTCTCTTTGAGGATAATATCCCTCATACCCGATTTGGAGGCGTGCTTATTGAGATACTCGGGTTTCACCAAGCCCGAACTTCCCCATGCCGCCTGCACACCAGGGATACCGGCCCTGAAACGCACCTTGTTGATAGGATCCCACACCTGTTCATTGGGCACGTCGAGATATTCGTTCATCGCTTCAGCTTTCATCAGGTACAAATCGGCCATGCGGATGATCGGATAGGGAAATCTCACAAACCGTCGCCAGTCACCCGATTTGCTTTCGGGATGGACCAGCTTCTGCACGCCTATTCCGGTGCACAGATTATACTCATCAGTCTTGTATCCTCCGGCCTGATAGGCATACATCGTCGTCATTATCCGGTGCGCGTGGCTCCGCCAGTAACCTCCTGTGATACCAAGATTGGCATAGAAACGGAGTTCTCGGTTCAGGTAGAGATTGATGGTCTCCACATCGGGTTGCATGATCCCGCGCATGGATTGGTATTCGGGTGCATCTTCCGCGGGAGTAAATACCAGATTATACCGTGTGTTCCGGTTGAAAGTCCGGTCTTCCTCGAGGGGTAACCCGTTGGCGGTGTAATACCGGTCGAGCATCTTGAAGGTCGCCGCCATCCACATTTCCGACCCGGTGTTTGAATTGGTGGTGCCGGGCGTATAACCCACGGGCAACTGGATGTTGCACACGTTTTGAAACGGGAAGTTAGTGCCAATACTGGTGATATTCAGGTTGGAATATCCCCAGACCAGTTCTTTGTTCCAGGGATCCGCCACAACCATTCTCAGATCGTAATAGGTCTGCAATGTTTCTTTGTTCAATTCGAAATCTTCTTCGTCATAAGGATATACGGCCTTGTCAAAAGTATACAACCCTTTTCCATTCTTTTCACAGATTTCGATGGCTTCGTCGATAGCGTCCACAGCGTCTTTCCATTTGGCTTTTGTCTTGGCGGCGTCATCATCAACAGGGAAAAACGGCTTGCCGTCGCGATCCAGAAAATCTTCGTAAAACTCCCTGTTTCCGCTATAAAAGGGACTTGCCCTGAAAACCAGAACCCGGGCTTTGATGGCGGAGGCAACCATCTTGTCCACCTGTCCGAAGTCAATACTCGTCCTGCGCTCCAGTAAATCGGGAATGGCTTCATCCATTACCCTGACGATATAGTCAAAACAGTCGTCCACCTTGGACCGGAAAGGGAACAGTTCCTCACTCGTTGCTTCAGCACTGGTTTGCTTGTCGGAGATAACGATAGGGCCATATTTCTGCAGCAACAGGAAGTGATAATACGCCTTCATGAATTTGGCCTGTGCTTTCCAGTCGGCTTTTTCGAGATCATCCATATCGTGTACCATATCAATCTTGTCGATAAATATATTGCATACGCTGATAGCCTGGTAAAGGCTCTTGGTACCTTCGGTGGAATTATCGCACCAGCGTCCCAGACGGGGGTCGCCCACCGATTGCAATCCCCTCATGATAGCAATCCCCCTGAGCCTGTCGGTACGGGTATTGTATCGGAGACGGCCTACAAATTCATCGCCCAACATATACGAGGACAGATCGGAGCGATCTTCACGCGGCATATAGCTATACACTTTAGCCAGTGCATTATACGCTTCTTCCTTTACGGAAAAAATATCATCCAGTGTCAGGGTGTTGTCGGGCACCACATCCAGATAATCCCTGCACGACGTGAAAAATAGCCCCATATATAACATGAGTAATATCATTATCCTTTTCGAACCGGAATTTGCTATAATAGAATTTAATAACTTGATTTTCATATTATTATCTTTTTTATTTTCAATTTCAATTACCTTTTATTTCTTTAAATCAAAAAGACAATTGAGCACCGATATTGAACCTCTTGCTGATCGGATAGCCCAATCCGTTGCTTCCCACTTCGGGATCCCACAGTTTGAACGTACTAAAAGAAAGCAAATTTTCGGCAGTCAGATATATCCTCAGATTTTGCATGTGCAGTTTTTTAATTCCCTGGAAACTATACCCCATTTCAACGCTTTTTAAACGCAGGAAGGAATTGTCACGCAACCACCACGACGACTGTTGCAGGTTGTTATCAGTGGGGTCGGTGGAGAGACGGGGCCAAAATGCATGTACATCGGGGTTGGTTTCGCTCCATGAATTCTCGGCCACAATGGCAAGCGCGTTTCGCCTGTTATGGAACGGCGCAATCCCACTGGTACCGGCATTGATGAAAAAGGAGACACGGGCATTCCCCTGAAAAAAGAAAGAGAAATCGAAATTTTTGTAACCCGCAGATACGCCAAAACCATACTGAATTTCGGGAACTGTAGGATAGCCCATGAAAACCCGGTCATTATCGTCAATCACCCCGTCATTATTCACATCCTGGTATTTGATATCGCCGGCCTGATAGGAACCATAATATTGCAGCGGTGAGTTTTGTATTTCATACTCGTCCACAAAAAGCCGTTCGCCAATCAAGCCTCTTGACTGATTGATATTTCGCCCTTTCTTGTACAAATAATCGTAGGGATAATTTTTTTCGTCCACTTCCACATATTTATTCGTAGCGTAAGTAAAATTGGCACGGCTGGTAATCCAGAAGTCTTTGTTGAAAAAATGCTGAAAGTCAAGAGAGGTATCAATTCCTTTCGATGCCACTTTTCCCACATTGCCGCTGATGGGGGCTTCCAGACCGGATGTGGCCGGGAAGTTTTGCCGTTCCATATAAATCTTGTCCCTGACATCTTTATAAAAATCGATCTGGAATTTCAAAGGACTACCCTTGAACAAGCCAAACTCCATTCCCAGATTGTATTTCTGTGATACTTCCCAACTGATATCCGGATTGGCATACCGGGCAGTATAATACCCGCCATAGTCGCTGGTGAAAGTTTCGCCCCACGCATAACCGTTCCAGCTTCCCCCTTTCACAATATTCGACAGGAAGAAGAATCGCCCTTCGCGGTCGGAGATAGCATCGTTGCCTACCAGTCCGAATGTGAATTTCAGTTTCAGCATATCGAGTATGTTTTTGCTATTTGTCATGAACGATTCGTTGGTAATGAGCCACGCTGCGCCGAACGATGGAAAAAAGCCATACTGCTTTTCGCCCGTGAACTTTTCGGATCCGTTGTACCCGTAGGCAAATTCAAAGAAATAACGGTCGTCGTAGCCGTATGTTAACCTACCCGAATTTCCTAGATTCCTTTCGGGAAGCGTGGCATATATAGACCTGCTATTACCCGATGTGAGCAGGTTTTCATCTGCTAGGAACACGGTCATCAAGCCGATGTTATGCTTGCTAAATTCCCTGTCCCAATTGAGCCGGACCTCGAAATTATAATGCACACTGGCATCACGTCCAGGCTCCACATCACCCAGATAAGATTGTCCCGACGTCGGGTTCAGGTTGTACAACGTATATTCTCCGGTAATTTGATTGTAGGTGTCTACGGCATAATAATAGGGAGTATAGGTTCGCCGGCTGGAATATTTACTCCATGTATTGACGGAGGCTTTTCCCTGGAATTTCAACCCTTTCACCAAACTGTCGAAATCATGCGATAATGTGGCCATAGCCGTCATTGTGCTCTCATCCCGGCTTTCATATCCCCTTACCATTTCGGCATAAGGATTTTGCTTTACGGAACTATTCACATACGTGCTGCCGTAAAGCGTATGCGTAGTAAATTCGTTCGCCGCATCCGCTTTATACACGGCGGGAAAATCTACCGGATTTGAATTCATCACCATCTTGAAAATGTCGCTGGCCGACCGATAGGGGCCTGTATATTTTTCAAAACGACCTTGCAGTCTGACATCCAATTTAGTATTCCTACCCATATTGAATATCACATTGTTACGGATATGGATACGGTCAATATTGATATTGCTGTTAAAATTGTTGCGGTTGTCCACCTTCAACAGGCCGCTTTCATTGTCATATCCGATGGCTACATAGTAGGTTGCCACTCTGCCGCCTCCTGACACATTCATGTTGGCCTTGGTATTATAGGTTTGTTTATTGAAAAGAGTTTCGTACCAATCTACGTTGGGATAAATCATCGGATTCTCGTTTCTAATGGTCGATTGTATCTTTTGTTCGCTGTAAAATGGCTCCAGTTGGGGATTTCTTGAAACGAGCGCCTGATTATAGAGTCTCATGTATGTTATACCGTCCACCACATCCGGTATCCTGGTAGGAGCGGATACGTTCCTGTCCACTCTAAAATTAATTTTTACTGCTCCGTCGTTTCCCGATTTAGTGTTGACCATAATGATGCCGTTGGCTCCACGTGCACCATAGAGTACGGTAGCCGAAGCATCTTTCAGAATAGAAAAACTTTCGATATCGTCGGGTTGCATACGCGCAAGATCGTCGGATGTGGCTTCAAACCCGTCGATCAAAATCAGCGGAGATGTTTTGTAACCAAAGGTAGTAACTCCGCGCACAAAAAACTGGGCGTTATCGGCACCCGGCTCACCGCTTAGCTGATAGGAAATCAAGCCCGGTATCCTGCCTGCAAAAGTGGTGGTGAGGTTGGATGAGGGCTGTTTCAGTTCGGAAACTTTCACAGATTCGATGGAACTTACCAAACTGGTTTTCTTTTGCGTACCGAACGCAACAATCGTCACCTCTTCCAGTTCGGATGTGACTTCCTTCATGGTGATGGAGATAATACGGCGGTTGCCCACGAGTACTTCTTGCGACTGGTAGCCTACGAATCGAAACTGCAATACCGTAGTGTCGCTGGGGATAGTGAGCGAGAATTCGCCATTCACATTGGTTGCGGTACCTTGAGACGTGCCCCTGATAAGAACAGTAACCCCAGGCATCGACAATCCGTAGTCGTCTGAAACAGTGCCGGTAACCCTGAAAGCCTGTTGTTGAGGAGATGACAACACTGTTTTCAGGGAGGCTTCTTTTGATTCTGCCGAGAGGTAAAAAAGCCCGGTAAATAACAAAATAATCGTCATGCGCATAGTACATAAAAAACATTTAATAGGTACTTTTTTAGTTAAGTTGTTTTTCTTCATATACTTATAATTATTTTGATGAATATAGTTTTAACTTCTTTATTTTAATCTGGTTACTTGTATTCCATCAATAAATCCTTGTTCGGTTACAGAGAATTGGGCTTTGTCTGCCTGCTCCAGACGAGATGCCGCAGCCCGAAGAGAACCTGCTTTAATAATTTTAGAAGGTATTACCACAGTTTCTCCCACCTTGATTGCCATCAATGTGGCAGGTATCGATATTTTAGTGACGGGCTCTATGGTATTTACCTGTTTATTCATACCTTTACGGGATATTTAGATTTATTGCATTGTAGCAATCAATATATTAACGCTACAAATATACTGAATATTTACAGTAATTATATATAAATCATTCAATAATGATGTAATTTATATTCATTCTAAATAATATTATATATATAAAATTGATAATCAATGGGTAACACAGAGTTTACAGACAGATTAAAGCTATTTATAAAATCTAAAAGACTGGGACAGACTAAATTTGAAGAGCTTGTAGGGTTTTCACGTGGATATATTAGCAGGGTTAAACCCTCAATTGGGGTAGATAAACTATTGGACATCATCGATATTTTTCCTGATCTCAATCTTGATTGGCTTTTCACGGGAAAAGGAGAAATGATAGATCCCTCTTTTCGGTCAGATCTCAACGAACAAGCTATTGGAACCGTGGAAGAATGCTCTGTTGAATATAAAAACAAATACCTCGAATTACTGGAAGAGAATAGATTACTCCGGATTGAGATAGAAAAACTTCGCAAGATAATAGAGACAAAAGTGCATGAGTAACTATGCATACAGGGATGAAAAGGTCGCAGATTGTTTATATTGAAATAACATGGTATGGGCGAGTGCTCTTATCACTGTACCAAAGAAAACCTGATCTTCAGATACGAGCTAAAACGAATGACAGACAACCGCACCATCCAATGTAAAACCCTTGACGGTAGGATAAAGTTACTTTTTAAAACGAATCAACTTTAAGAAAATATATATTCTTTTATTTGAAATGAAAGAAATCTTTCATTATGTCGAAAGATTTCTTATCTATTGAAGGATTATCCATACTATAGTTAATAAGTTGCAGATTCGTTTGCCACGATAATAACCGGACTACGCCGATGCGGAAAAAGCACCTTGCTTTTACAATTGCTTCGCCGGGATTATCAGGATACCATACATCTCAATTTTGATGATATACGTCTATCCGGTTTTGAAACCGGAGACCTTATACGCCTTCACAGGGAAATAGAGAAGCCGTACAGGCATGCTTAACCATAGACGATGAGAATTTTGAAAGGGAATACAACGGCTTACTCGAAGCCATGTAGAATCTCGGCATAAAAGAAGGAAGTATCGTAACCCTCAACCAAAGTGATACATTTGAGAAAGATGGTATGACAATCAGAATGACCCCTGCTCATATATTTCTTCATCAATAAGAGTTAGCCAGAAACAGGCCTATCTTCATATCAAAGCTTACCTCTTGTCTATTTCACTAATCTTCCTTTTATAGCCGGATGAATGTAAGTGAAAGTGCGCCAGCCGGCAGTCATGGAAAAGATCATCGGGATGGGCGACTTTGCCGGCAGGCCTGAAGGGATGACAATCGACACGGAAAACAGGATATACCATAAACAATACGACATGGCGTATGAGGTTGCCGGCAAGGGAGGCGGCTCGTCTCATTATATGTTTCTGGCGCTGGCCGCCCAACAATTGCTTTCGAATAAATAGCATAAAAATGGGAAAAGCGAGCCGGAAGGCTTATCGCTTTTCCACATTCCTGAACATATAGAGATTATCACTAATCCTTAATGGTTTTCCACTTTCCGTTTTGACATCTTTGAGAATAACCTCTTTCGTAATGATGTATGGGAATTTTTCCATATAACTATCATCGATCAGTTGTCGATTGAAATTAGAGAAGACAACTGTTCCATTGTATCCCTCTGGATGATTGGCATCCTCAATCTTCAAGTTCTCAATGGTGATCCGCTCCGGCATATAACATGTATAACCGAAATCATGCTGGCCGGAATTGGAACCCCCTATCAGTGCTACATTGCCTGTCTCCAATCCTGTTGGTACAAAAACACAGTCCCTGATGACAAATTCGCCCTGCCAGGTGCTCCCGTAGTCAGAGCGTAAATTGATAAGGCTCCGGCTGTATATGGTGGAATTCTCGACCGTAAAAACGCCGCTGCCTATGGCATTGATTCCCTGATGTCCCAACGTAGAGTTACGGATAGTGGCATTTGCCACTCCCATATGGGCATCGAAACGGGAAAAGACACAATTGTCATACACGAGATTCTTACAGTAATTGGATCCCAAAATCCCCCAATAGGTGCGGTCGTGAATATCGTTGGTCTGGCTACAGTTCTCAAAGGTAACGTTCGATGCCCGGTTGACAGAGATATCATAACTTCCCATGGAAACCGGAACTCCTGCCGACCCAATGGTTTGATAGGTCTTATGACCGGTAAGGATGCTATTCCTGACGATCACATTGGCACAATTGGTGATAGTGATAAAACCGCCATAGGGTGCTCCTGTCTCTCCTTCACCGGTAACATGATGCTCCAATCCGTCTACAACGACATTAGAACGTTTGATCGCTATTCCACGACTATAATATCTGTAATTCGACTCCTCCCTATTGGCAATAGTGGTAAAACGTCCTCCGGAAATGGTAAGCACCTTGTCATCCATCGGCAGAAAACTGATCTCCGTGATCCGGTCAAAATCCCAGATGATGGGTGTGCTTTTATCCACATTACCCTCCTTGTCTACAATAAATATATCTGTTTGCGCGGAACCATTATTTTGATTAGGCCCATAACGGATATAGCGCCTGACATGAGAGTCGGTAACGGTCACAATACAAGGGAGGGGGAGCGAAACATCTATTTTATCCTCTCCCTTTCTTAAAGAACTGATACTC
>Ga0172382_10011891_pt1 | contig 11439 bp, 8 predicted proteins | sample Leawel138RmetaG_FD_122245 | JGI IMG/M metagenome (GOLD analysis project Ga0172382, IMG submission 122245) | Leachate microbial communities from a municipal landfill in Southern Ontario, Canada - Leachate well 138R metaG | ecosystem: Engineered > Solid waste > Landfill > Unclassified | place...
CGAGGCGTTCGAACTCGCGAACTACCGGCAGGTGCTGACCACCTCGAGCTTCCTGCATTCGATCTGGAACTCGGTGTTCATCGCCACGATCACCGTGGCGGCGGCGCTGGTGCTGGCGGTGACCGCCTCCTATGCGCTGGCGCGGGTGCGGTTCCGGGGCCGAGGGCTGCTGCTGATGACCATTCTCGCGGTGTCGATGTTTCCGCAGATCGCGGTGCTTTCGGGGCTTTACGAGCTGGTGAACTGGCTCGGGCTCTACAACACCCCCTGGGCGCTGATCCTGTCCTACACGATCTTCACCCTGCCGTTCACGGTCTGGGTGCTGACCACCTTCATGCGCGACCTGCCGCTCGAGATCGAGGAGGCGGCGATCGTCGACGGCGCCAGCCCCTGGGTGATCATCACGCGGGTCTTCCTGCCGCTGCTGTGGCCGGCGCTGGTGACCACCGGGCTGCTGGCCTTCATCGGCGCCTGGAACGAATTCCTGTTCGCGCTCACCTTCACCATCTCCGAGAACCAGCGCACGGTTCCGGTGGCCATCGCGCTGTTCAGCGGCGCGAGCGTGCAGGAAATCCCCTGGGGGCCGATCATGGCGGCGAGCGTGATCGTCACCCTGCCGCTCATCGCCCTCGTCCTCGTCTTCCAACGCAAGATCGTGGCGGGCCTGACCGCCGGCGGTGTGAAAGGCTGATCTCCCATGGCCCGAATCGAACTGAAGAACGTGAAGAAGAGCTATGGCGCGGTCAACGTCATCAAGGGCGTGGACCTGACCATCGAGAAGGGCGAATTCATGGTCTTCGTCGGCCCCTCGGGCTGCGGCAAGTCCACGCTGCTGCGGCTGGTCTCGGGGCTCGAGACCATCACCTCGGGCGAGCTGACCTTCGACGGCGAGCGGATGAACGATGTCCTGCCCTCGCGGCGCGGCATCGCCATGGTGTTCCAGAGCTACGCGCTTTATCCGCACATGACGGTGCGGCAGAACATGGAATTCGGCATGAAGCTCGCCGGATCGTCCAGGGCCGAGGTCGCGGCGCGGGTGGACCAGGCGGCCGGGCTTCTCCAGATCGAGCATCTGCTCGACCGGCTGCCGCGCCAGCTTTCGGGCGGCCAGCGCCAGCGCGTCGCCATCGGCCGCGCCATCACCCGCGACCCGCGCGTGTTCCTGTTCGACGAGCCGCTGTCGAACCTCGACGCCGCGCTGCGGGTGGCGATGCGGATCGAGATTGCCAAGCTGCATCACGACATGCAGGATGTGACCATGATCTATGTGACCCACGATCAGGTCGAGGCGATGACCCTCGCCGACCGCATCTGCGTGCTGCGCGACGGGCAGGTGATGCAGGTCGGCACCCCGGCCGAACTGTATGAGAAGCCCAATTCCACTTTCGTCGCCGGCTTCATCGGCAGCCCGAAGATGAATTTCCTCGAGGACGGCTTTGCCGAACCGCATGGCGCCCATACCCTCGGCATCCGCGCCGAGCATCTGGACGTGGTGGCCGAGGGCGAGGGCGACTGGACCGGCGCGGTGGTCCATGCCGAGAACCTCGGCTCGGACAACTACATCTTCGTCGATGTGGGCGCCGCCGAGCCGGTGGTCGCGCGGCTGGGCGGCGAGGCGCATGTGCCGCTGGGCACGCGGCTGGGCCTGCGCCCGCAGGCCGGACGGCTGCACCGCTTCGACGCCGGGGGCCGGCCGCTGACATGACGGGGGGCCATGGCTGAACCCTTTGTCGCCTCGGTGGATGGCGGCGGCTCCAAGACGGCGGCGGCGGTGGCGTTCCGGGACGGCAGCGCAAGGCTCCTGCCTCCGGTCGGCGGCAGCAACCCGCAGGACAATCCCGACTGGGCCGCGGCGCTCGGCACCGCGCTGGCCCCCCTGCGGGGGGCGGCGCATGTGGTGCTGGGCCTCGGCGGCTATGGCGAGGTGCCCTCCGTCAACGCAAGGCTCGAGGCCCGGGCGCAGGCGCTGCTCGGCCCCGGCGTCACGGTGATGAACGACGTGGCGCTGGCGGCTCGGGCGGCCTTCCCGCAGGGCGGCGGGGTGCTGGTGCTGTCGGGCACCGGGTCGATGGCGGTGGCCACCGGCCCCGGGGGCACGGTGCGGGTCGGCGGCTGGGGCGACCTGTTCTCGGACGAGGGCTCGGCCTACTGGATCGGCCGCGAGGCCCTGGCCCGCGCCAGCCACGAGCGCGACGGAATCACCCCCGACCTCGGCCTCGCCCGCGCGCTCGAGTCGCGGCTGGGGCTGGGGGACCATGGCCATTACGCGCTGCTGGGCTGGGTGCTGGCGCAACGGCATGCGCGTTCGGACGTGGCCCGGATCGCGCGGATCATCGACGACCTGGCCGGAGAGGGGCTGGCGCCGGCGCGCGGGATCCTTGCCGGGGCCGCGGCGGAACTCTCGCGGCTCGCCCATGCCGCCGCCCTCCAGGCCGGCCTTGCCGGGCCGCGGCCATGGGCCCCGGCGGGCTCGGTGTTCCGCAGCCGCATCCTGCGCGAGGAACTGTCGCAGCGCCTCGGCGCCCCGCCGGTCGAGCCCGGGGCCGGCGCGCTGGCCGGCGGCCTGACCCTCGCCGCCGAGGCGGCGGGCTGGACGGTGGACGCGGGCTGGCGGGCGCGGATCGCTCGATCATGCGCGGGCTAGGCGCGCCCTTCAACATCCTCGCGGTCGCGCAGGCCGGGCGGTTGCAGTTCGAGGCGGTGCTGCTCGCGGCCTCGCTGGCGCGGGCGGCACCGGGGTTTGCCGGGCGGCTGTTCATCGCCGAGCCGCAGCCCGGGCCGCTCTGGCCGGATGACCCGCGCCTGCCCGCGCAGGTGCGGGCGGTGCTGAAGGGGCTGGGCGCCACCGTGCTGCCGTTCGCGAACCGCCATTTCGGCGCCGGCTACCCGCATGGCAACAAGATCGAGGCGCTGGCCGCCCTGCCCCGGGACGAGCCGTTCCTGTTTCTCGACACCGACACGCTGGTGCTGGGCGACATCGGCGCGGTGCCGTTCGATTTCGCGCGGCCCGCGGCCTCGATGCGGCGCGAGGGGACCTGGCCGAAGGTGCTGCCCGGCGGGCCGGGGCTGGCCGGGATCTGGGGGGCGCTCTACCGGCGGTTCGGGCTGGACATCCACGGCTCGCTCGACCTGCGCCACGGGCCGCAGGACTGGCGGCGCTATCTCTATTTCAACGCCGGCTGGTTCTTCGGCGCCGATCCGGCGGCATTCGGGGCCCGCCTCACCGAATATGCGGTGACGATCCGCGACGACCCGCCGCCCGAGCTCGCGGGCCAGAAGCTCGACCCCTGGCTCGATCAGGTGGCGCTGCCGCTGGTGATCCATGCCATGGGCGGCGGCCGGCCGGGGCCGGAACTGTCGGGGCTCGACGGCGCCGTCACCTGCCACTGGCGGCACCTGCCGCTGCTCTATGCGCGCGAGGGCGATGCGGCGGTGACGATGCTCGAATCGCTGGCCCGCGACCCGGAACTCGCCCCGGTGCTGCGGGGCTGGGAGGCGCTGGAGCGCATGGTCCACGGCGGCGGCGGCGCCCGTGCCCGGGCGCTGTTCGACCGCACCGCCCTGCCCGCCGCCGAGCGCGAGATCCGCCAGCGCCTGCGCGCCGAAGGGCTCTGGCTGCGCTGATCCCGTTCCGTATATCCGCACAAACCGGAACGGATGTCTGCGCACGGACCCCATAAGCGAACGTCCGTTCGCGGCGACACCCGCGCGCTCCGGCCCGATCCTTATTTCCCGGCACCGTCCGCAGGTGATTGCCCCCGCCCGCGCCGACCCTAGAATGCGCGCATCCAGCAGAAAGGACGGGCCATGACCCAGGGTTTCGACACACTCCAGATTCACGCCGGCGCCGAGCCCGATCCGGCCACCGGCGCGCGGCAGATTCCGATCTACCAGACCACCGCCTATGTGTTCAAAGACGCCGATCACGCCGCGCGGCTGTTCAACCTCCAGGAGGTCGGCAACATCTATTCGCGCCTGACCAACCCCACGGTGTCGGCGCTGGCGAACCGCATCGCCGCGCTCGAGGGCGGCGCGGGCGCGTTCTGCTGCTCGTCCGGCCATGCGGCGCAGATCATGGCCTTCTTCCCGCTGATGGAGCCGGGGCGCAATGTCGTCGCCTCGACCCGGCTTTACGGCGGCACGGTGCAGCAGCTCACCAACACCTTCCACAAGTTCGGCTGGAACGCGAAATTCGTCGATATCGACGACGAGGACGCGGTGCGCGCCGCGATCGACGAGGATACCCGCGCGATCTTCTGCGAGACCATCGCCAATCCCGGCGGCCATGTCGCCGACCTGCCGGCACTGGCGAGGATCGCGGATGAAGCCGGGGTGCCGCTGGTGGTCGACAACACCTCGGCCTCGCCGTATCTGTGCCGCCCGATCGAGCACGGCGCCACCCTCGTGGTGCATTCGGTGACCAAGTATCTGACCGGCAACGGCACCGTCACCGGCGGGGTGGTGGTCGATTCGGGCAAGTTCGACTGGTCGGCCTCGGACAAGTTCCCCTCGCTCTCGGGGCCCGAGCCCGCCTATCACGGGCTGAAGTTCCACGAGGCGCTCGGCCCCATGGCCTATACGTTCTGGGGCATCGCCATCGGCCTGCGCGACCTCGGCATGACCATGAACCCGCAGGGCGCGCATTACTCGCTCATGGGGATCGAGACCCTGTCGCTGCGCATGGAGCGCCATGTCGCCAATGCCGTGAAGGTGGCGCAATGGCTCGAGGGGCACGAGGGTGTCGAGGGCGTGACCTATGCCGGCCTCGCCTCCTCGCCCTCGCATGCGCGGGCCGAAAAGCTGCTGCCGCGGGGCGCGGGGGCGCTGTTCACCGTGGCGCTGAAGGGCGGCTATGACGCCTGCGTGAAATTCGTCGATTCGCTGAAGCTGTTCAGCCATGTGGCGAATCTGGGCGATACCCGCAGCCTCGTCATCCACCCGGCCTCGACCACCCACCGCCAGCTCTCGGCCGAGGGCCGGGCCGCGGCGGGGGCGGCGGACAATGTCGTTCGGCTCTCGATCGGGATCGAGGATGTGGCCGACATCATCGCCGATCTCGAGCAGGCGCTGGCGACGGCCAACGGCTGAGCGGCGCGGAAGGCCCGCCGGGAACCCCGGCGGGCCTTCCCGTCATTGCGACCCGAAGGCGACGCAATCCATGGCCCGGGCCCGTGGATTGCCGCCGCGGCCGCGCCCCCGCCCGTCTCAGTCGAGCGCGTAGACCACGGTGACCGAGGCGCTGATCTCGATCTCGCCGGCCGCGATCGGGACCGAGCCCGCGTCGCGCATCGCATAGGCGACCGGCATCGGCGCCATGCCGCCCGATTCGCTGATCGTCAGCACCTCGCCCAGCTCCACGCCCGCGGCGCCCGCGTAAAGGCCGGCCCGCGCCCTGGCGTCGGCCACGGCGGCGCGCCGCGCCTCGTCCATCGCCGCCGAGGGGTCCGAAAGGCCGAAGCTGATGCCGGAAATCTGGTTGGCGCCCTCGCTCACCACCGCATCGAGCACCGCGCCCACCAGCGTGATATCGCGCAGCCGCACCACCACGGTGCTGCGCGCGGCATAGCCGGTCAGTTGCGGCGGCTTGCCCTCGGGATGGATATAGCTGGCCTCGAGTGACAGGCCGCGGGTCTGCACGTCGCTGTCGGCCACGCCGGCCGCGGCCAGTTGCGCCAGCACCGGGCCGAGCCCCGCGCTCATCAGGTCGAGCGCCTCGCGCGCGGTCGGGCCCTCGTGCCGCACGCCGATGGTGACGGTGGCCATGTCGGGCTCGAGGCTGACGCTGCCCTCGCCGGTCACGGTCACGCTGCGGACCGGGCCATCGGCCATGGCCGCCGCCGGCAGGCCGATCGCGAGGCCGAGAGCCAGTGCGGGGGCGAGGAAGGGGCGCAGGTTCGGGGTCATCTCTGGTCTCCTTGCAAGGGTCCGGGAACATCCAGACGACCATATGACGCAGGCCACAAGCCATTCCTTGGCCACCCGGCCGCAGAAAGGCCGCCGGGCCTTCATCTGCGCGGGTTTATGCCATAGCCTGTGCCCGCCCAAGGGATCGTGTCTGTCCCGACCCGGCGAGGAATGCTAAGGCCCGTCGCATGAAACCGGACTTCGCGCTGTCGCTCTCGCTCGAGGGGATTCGCCTCCGTCACCGTGCCGCCGGAGGGTGGGACGAGGTCGGGGTGGTGCCGCTCGATTCTCACGATCTGGTCGCCGAACTGGCGGCGCTGCGCGGGCGGGGCCTTGCCCTTTCCGGCGGCGGCGAGGCACCGCTGCGCTGCAAGATCGTGATTCCCAACGATCTGGTGCGCTACATCGCCCTCGACGATCCCCGCGCCTCGGCGGCCGAGGTGCGCGAGGCGCTGGCCGGGGCCACGCCCTATGCGCTGGCCGAACTCGCCCATGACCACCGCGCCGGCGGCGGGCGGATGCATGTCGCGGCGGTGGCGCGCGAGAATCTCGAGGAGGCCGAGGTCTTCGCCACCGAACACGGCTTCGCGCCGCTGGCCTTCGTGGCGGAGCCCGAGCCCTTCACCTTCCCCGGCGAGGTGAATTTCGGCCCGACCCGGCTCGCGGCCGCGCTGCTGCCGCCGGGCGAGACGGTGGAGATCGAGGCCGGGGGCATGGCGGTCACCGCCGCGCCGGAGGCGGGGGATGGCGCGGCAGCGGCCGGGGACGAGGCGCCGGAGCCCGACGAGGATGCGGCCCGGGACGCGGAACTGCCGGAGGTGCCGGAGCCGGCTGCCACGGCCGAGGACCCCGCCGACGAAGACCCGCCGGAACAGGACACCACGGAAGCCCCGGTCGCACCGCCGGCACCGCCGCCGCTGCCCGACGGACCGGCCGCCGGGGACGCGCCCGGGCCGGTCGCCGCCGAAGCTGCGGCCGTGCCGCCGCCCCCGCCGCCCGCCGAAGATGCCGTGCCCGGGGCGCCCGATGCCGACGAGGCCCCCTTCTTCGCCGTGGACGAGGACGGCGAGCCCGATGCCGGCTTCGAGCCGCCTCTCCCGGCCCCCGAACCGCCGGACGAGGACGCGGCCGCGCCGGACCACGACGCGCCCGGGGATGCCCCCGGTGCCGATGCCGGGCCGCCGCCGGTCTTTGCCTCGCGCAGCCGGCCGCAGGGGATCGCGCCGCCGCCGGTCCCGCCGCCGGTCCCGCCGCTGTCGGCGCCCGCCCCGGCCGCCGCCGCGGGGGCCGAGCCGGTGTTCGCCAGCCGGACCCTGCGCGCAGGCGCCACCCCGCCGCCCGGCGCCCGGCGCGAGCCGGTGCTCTCTCCGCCCAAGGCCGCCGGGGAACCCGCCCCGGCCCCGCAGCCCGTCACCGGTGCGGCGGGCGGCTCCGGCCCGGTGATCCCGCTGGCCGCGCCGGTGCGGCCGTTGCAGCCGCCCCGGCCGGCACCGGCACCAGCACCGGGCCCGGCCCCCGCCATGCCCGGCCAGCATGCCGCGCGCGGCCTCGCCGCCGGTCCCTCCCCCGCCGCCGAGCCGCCCGAGAGCCCGCGCCGCAGGCGCCGGCCGGGGCTGGTGCTGTGGCTGATGCTGCTCCTGCTCGCGGCGCTGGCGGCGGTGGCGCTGTGGTCCACCACGCTCGAGGGCGGACTCGCGGCGCTGTTCGAGCGCGACGGCCCGGCGCTGGCCTCGGCCCCGGCCGCGGCGGTGGACGGAACGCCGGCCGTTCCGGTGGCCGCCGCCGGCGAGGCCGAGCCGATCGCCACCTCCGGCCTCACCCCCGCCGAGGGCCCCGGGCCGGCGGCGTCGAGCCTCGGGCCCGATCCGGCCGCGGGCCCCGAACCCGACGCCCTGCCGCCGATCCCGGCGCCCGACGCGGATGCGGCCGCCCCGGCCGGCCCGGCCCAGCCCGAGCCGGCGGATGCGCTCGCCGATGCCGCGCCGCTGGGCGACACGCTGCGGACCCGGGCCGGAACCCCCGAGGGAACCCCCGAAGCCGCGCGCAACGGCGGCGATGCGGTGGCGCTCGCGGCTGCGGCGGCGGTGATCGGCACCCTCGTCACCCCCGAGGAGGCCGACCGGGTCTACGAGACCACCGGCGTCTGGCTGCGGGCGCCGCGCCTGCCGCTGCTGCCGCGGGCTGAAACCCTCGATGACCTGGAACTCGGCGCCGCCGATCCGGCGCGCAGCGCGGCACCCGCGGTGACGCTGGCCGAGGGGCCGGGCCTCGCGCCCGATCCGGGCCTGCCGCCGCAGCCGGAGCCGCCGCCGCCCGGCACCACGATCCACCGCGACGCGCGCGGCCTGATCGCGGCCACCGCCCAGGGGGTGCTGCTGCCGACCGGGATCACGGTCTTTGCCGGCAGCCCGCCGCGCAGCCCGCCGACCCGCCCGGGCACCGCGCCGCCGCCGGTCGAGGTGGCCGAGGTGATCGCCAGCTCCGGCGCCCGCCCGCAGGCCCGGCCCGGCTCGATCACCGAGGCGGCGGTCGCGGTGCCGGAGGCGGCCGCGGCGCCCGGGGACGAGGCGCCCGACGAGGGTGCCGCCGGGGACGCCGCCGAAGACGCCACCGGGGACGGGCCCGAGGCCGCGCCCAACGACAGCGCCGCGGCCACCGCCGGCGGGGTCGCCCTCGCCCTTGTCGCGCCCGATCTGCGCCCGAGCCCGCGCCCGGCCTCGGTGGTGCCGCCGCCGTCATGGGACGGGGTGCCGCCGCCGAACCGCCCGGCCGCCTTCGCCTCGCTCGCCGCCGCCGCCGGCACCGCCGCGCCCGAGCCCGAACCCGAGCCCGATCCGCTGGCCGGGGTGACGGCGCGCGCGGTGTCGCGGGCGCCGCGGCCGGACGTGCGGCCGCGCAACTTCAACCGGGTGGTCGAGACCCAGACCGAGATCCTCGCCCGCGCCTCGACCGCGGTCACCGAACGGCCCGCCGCGCCCGAGCCGGCGCCCGCGCCCGAACCGGCCCCCGCCGCCGCGCCGGCCGCGCCCGCAAGCGGCGGGCTGACCCGCGAGGAGGCCGCCGAAGCCTCGGCCGAGGTCAGCACCGTCGCCGCCCCGGCCGCCGGCCCGACCCCGGGCGGGGTCGCCTCGGCCGCCACGGTCAGCCGCGCGATCAACCTGCGCGAGGTCAATCTCATCGGCGTCTTCGGTCCGCAATCCTCGCGCCGGGCGCTGGTGCGGCTCGCCAACGGGCGCATGGTGCGGGTGGGGGTCGGCGACAGTCTCGACGGCGGGCAGGTGGTGGCGATCGGCGACGGCTTCCTCAACTACGCCAGGCGCGGCCAGACCTATTCGCTGCGGGTGCCCGGCTGACGGGCATTCCGCCCGCCGCCCCGGCGCCCGTGCGGCAAAACGCCCGGAGCCCGCGCATTCGGCCGATTGCAGCGATGCGGGCGGGCGGATAGCCTCGGGCCAAACGAGACGAGGATGCCCCGATGCGCGATTTCAGCCCCAACAGCTGGGAAGGCCGGGCCGACGCCCATTCCTTCTACGGCTTCACCGACCTGCCGACCGTCCACGACCGCGGCACCGTCGTCGTCACCCACGGCACCGGCCCCTATGTGCATGACGTGCACGGGCGCAGCTATCTCGACGCCAATTCCGGGCTCTGGAACATGGTCGCGGGCTTCGACCACCCGGGCCTGATCGCCGCCGCGCAGGAGCAATACGCGCGCTTCCCCGGCTATCACGCCTTCTTCGGGCGGATGTCCGACCAGACGGTGATGCTGTCGGAAAAGCTGGTCGAGGTCTCGCCCTTCGAGAGCGGCAAGGTATTCTACACCAACTCGGGCTCGGAAGCGAACGACACCATGGTGAAGATGCTGTGGTTCCTGTTCGCCTCCGAGGGCCAGCCGCAGAGGCGCAAGATCCTGACCCGGGTGAATGCCTATCACGGGGTCACCGCCGTGAGCGCGAGCATGACCGGCAAGCCCTACAATTCGGTGTTCGGCCTGCCGCTTCCGGGCTTCATCCATCTCACCTGCCCGCATTACTGGCGCGAGGGCCGCGCCGGCGAGACCGAGGCCCAGTTCACCGCCCGCATGGCCGCCGAGCTCGAGGCCACGATCATCAAGGAAGGCCCCGAGACCATCGCCGGCTTCTTCGCCGAGCCGGTGCAGGGCGCGGGCGGGGTGATCCCGCCGTCCGAGGGCTATTTCCAGGCCGTGGTGCCGGTGCTGCGCAAATACGGCATCCCGGTGATCTCGGACGAGGTCATCACCGGCTTCGGCCGCACCGGCAATACCTGGGGCTGCGAGACCTACGGCTTTGTCCCCGACGCGATCATCTCGTCCAAGAACCTCACCGCGGGCTTCTTCCCGATGGGGGCGGTGATCCTCGGCCCCGATCTGGCGGAGCGGATGCAGGCCGCGGCCGAGAAGATCGAGGAATTCCCGCACGGCTTCACCGCCTCGGGCCATCCGGTGGGCTGCGCGATCGCGCTCAAGGCCATCGACGTGGTGATGAACGAGGGGCTGGCGGAGAACGTGCGTAACCTGACCCCGAAGTTCGAGGGCGGCCTCGCGCGGCTGGCGCAGAAGGCCAATATCGGCGAATGGCGCGGCAAGGGGCTGATGGGCGCGCTCGAGGCGGTGGCCGACAAGGCGACGAAAACCCCGTTCGGGCCCGAGGTCTCGGTCTCGGAGCGGATCGCCAATGCCTGCACCGACCAGGGGCTGATCTGCCGGCCGCTCGGCCAGTCGATCGTGCTCGCGCCGCCGTTCATCATGACCGAGGCGCAGATGGACGAGATGTTCGACAAGCTCGAGACGGCGCTGGACAAGGTGTTCGCCGAGGTCGGATAGGGCGGCCGCTCGCATTGTCGCGGGCGTCGGATGACTCCGTTCGACTGCGAGATGCTCTAACGGTTTCTTAACCTTGCGCGCGCCAGAGTCGGGGCATGAGACAACATGCCCCGACTCACCATGCCTTTCCCGGACAGTCCCGCGACGGCGCTTTCGACGGCTCCTTCGACTGGGCCCGCGACCGGCCGCGCGGCCGCGACTGGCTCGCCTCGGTATTCCATTGCCGCGCGGCCCAGACCGGCGGCATCATCCGCCGCCAGATCGTCGACGTCGAGCGCGAGATCGGCCGCCGGACGTTCGAGGCCGAGGTCCGGCGCCGGGGCTTTCGCCTGGTGCGGACGCGGCATCACTATGTGGTGGTCTGCGATCCGGGGCCGGTGGACGTGGTGTTCTGAGCAGGGCTGAGGCGCCGGGCCGGGCCGATCCACGGGAAGCGAGGGCAGACGGGGCGCGCCGGCGGTGGCCCCGTCGCGGCCGGCGTTCCGGCCCGGGCCCCGGTGCCGGTTTCGCGCGCGAGGTCCGCCCTCGATTTTCGAGAAAATCGAGACAGCAAACCTGTTAAGATCGTGTTGATTTTTCGCACGATCTCGCCCCCTGTGGCGGGGCCGCCACCCGCAAGCCGGCGCCCCGGTGCCCCCGGGGCCGCCCGCGCGGCAGCGTCGCACCCCCCGCGCCTCCCTTGACTCGCCCCG
>Ga0172382_10011892_pt1 | contig 11438 bp, 13 predicted proteins | sample Leawel138RmetaG_FD_122245 | JGI IMG/M metagenome (GOLD analysis project Ga0172382, IMG submission 122245) | Leachate microbial communities from a municipal landfill in Southern Ontario, Canada - Leachate well 138R metaG | ecosystem: Engineered > Solid waste > Landfill > Unclassified | place...
CCGCGCGCGGCCGCCTGGGCGTCTTTCAAGGTGAAATACCAGTGGCCGGAGGCCGCCGCCGTGAAGTTCGAAATTTCACCGCGCACCCACAGCGAGGAAAACTGCCGGTCCAGCACGCCCGCCACGCGGCGGTTCAGCTGCGCCACGCTCAGAATTTCTCGGGCATCGGCTTCAAACGGCGACTTTTCAAACGGTTCCATGCGCGCGCTCCAGGGTGACATGTCCACATGTGAGCCGAAGCACTTTCATTGCACTGCAATACCGCTGAAACCTAGCAAACAAAAAGTAAGTCATTGATTTTTAAAAGAAAATCCAAATTCAACGGCTGTTCGAAAAAAAGGCACTCCAGTAGGAGCCGCATATTTCAATGCCTTACCCCCGTTTATACACAGAATTATCCACAGTAATTGTGGATAGTTTTGTCCTTGGCTGGGCTTGCGGCATTGCGGATTGCACCGTACAGTTTACGATTGTGGCAAAGTTTCAGCCCACACCGCAAGGATCGCCAGCCAATGGGCGGTCCCTCTCTTTTCACCGTCCCCATGTCGTCCACCGCTTCTTTCACCCGCCATGACGCTGCATGACCGCCTCAGCCGCGCCTGGCTGAAAAACGGCTGGTGGGCGCATCTGGCCAGCCCGCTTGCCTGGCTGGCAGGACGCATCGTCCAGGCCAAGCGCCAGGCTTATCTGCGGGGCAGGCGCCAAGCGCAGCATCTGCCCGTTCCCGTTATTGTGGTCGGCAATATTTTTGTGGGCGGAACCGGCAAGACCCCGTTCCTGATGAGCCTGGTTGAGGCCCTGCAGGCGCGCGGCTGGCAGCCCGGCGTGATCAGCCGCGGCTATGGTGTCAACGTCGGTGCGGTACCGCGCGTCGGCAAAGGCCAGCTTGACCCCCGCCTGTTCGGCGACGAGCCCGCCATGATCGGACGCCGCTGCCAAGTGCCCGTTGCCGTCCACCCATTGCGCCCGGAAGCGGCGCGCCAGCTGCTGGCCCGCTATCCTGGCGTTGACCTGCTGATTTCGGATGACGGCTTGCAGCACCTGGCGCTGGGCCGCGATCTGGAAATCGCCGTGCAGGACTTGCGCGGCGTCGGCAATGGCCGTTTGCTGCCCGCCGGTCCGCTGCGCGAGCCCGCCAGCCGCCTGAACGAGGTCGATGCGCTGATCACGAACGTCGGCGCCGCGTCCCCCACGCAGGCGGCGCTCCCCTTCCCGCCCCCCGCCGGTGTGCGGCACACCACCATGCACTTGCGGATCACGGACGTCACGCACGTATCCAGCCAACAGCGCGCCCCGCTGGCGGCCGTCACCGGCGGACGCCAGGTCCTCGCGGCGGCGGCCATCGGCCATCCCGAGCGTTTTTTTGCTACGCTGAGGCAGGCGGGCGTTGAGCTCGCGGACACCTTGTCCTTGCCGGATCATTTCAGTTTTGAGCGCTCTCCCTTTGAAGAAACGAAGGCGCAAATCATCCTGATCACTGACAAGGACGCCGTAAAATGTGGCAGACTGAACGATGATCGTCTTTGGTCGGTAAGCGTGTCCGCACAGCTTGCCGATCCCACTTTCTTTGACTGGCTGGAACAACAACTGCATGGATGCCCGACTGCTCACCAATCTCGTGTGCCCCCGCTGCAAGGGACCGCTGCACCATAACAGCGCCCAGCGGGTTCTGATCTGCAAGGCGGACCGGCTCAGCTTCCCCATCCGTGACGACATCCCCGTCATGCTGGAAAGTGAGGCAAGCCCCTGGACCCCCGACTCCTCTTCTCCTCAGCATGCCCAATAAACCGTTCACCGTACTGATCCCCGCGCGTGAACAATCCACGCGCCTGCCGGGAAAAATGCTGGCTGACCTGCATGGCAAACCCATGGTGGTACGCGTGGCCGAACGCGCCCGGCACAGTGGCGCCGCGCGCATCGTCGTGGCCACAGACAGTGAAACCATACGCAGCGTCGTAGCCGCGCATGGCATTGAATGCCTGCTGACCGCGGCGGACCACCCCACCGGCACGGACCGCCTGTCCGAAGCCGCGCGCCTGCTCGGCCTGTCTGACGATGACGTTGTGGTCAATGTGCAAGGCGACGAACCGCTGATCGATCCGGAGTTGATCGGCCGCATCGGCCAACTGCTTGGGGACTACCCGCAAGCCTCCATTGCCACGGCGGCGCACCCCATTACGGAGGCCGATGAGTTCTTCGACCCGAACGCGGTCAAGGTCGTGGTCAATGCGCTGGGCGAAGCGCTCTATTTTTCCCGCGCGCCGATTCCCTGGCCGCGCGACGCCATGAACCGCGGGGAAAACACCCTGCCCGCAGGCGTGCCCGCGCTGCGCCACATTGGCCTGTATGCCTATCGTGTTGCGTTTCTTCAGCGTTTTCCCTTGCTTGAACAAGGCCAGCATGAGCGCTGGGAATCGCTCGAACAGCTGCGCGCGCTGGAGAACGGTTTTCGGATTCAAGTCCACATCACCCAAGGCGCTCCGGCGCCAGGCGTGGACACGGCCGCGGATCTGCTGTTGGTCAGAGAGCGTTTCCGCGCGCTGATCGATCATCCCTATTCCGCTTGAAAACCGGGACCGTCCTCGCCCTTCATGCTGATTTAATCCGAGACAAGAACCCAAGTATTTTGTACGATTCAGCCTAGTTTGTCTGGCAAGTCCTTGCATCTGGCTAAATTTTCCATGCATCAGGCCCAGCGCCGCCCCTCCCAATAAGACAATCAATGGGCGCGAAAACAGACTGATGCAGCGCTTATTTTCGTATTTTTATTATTTTTGAATCAGGAACTACTATGCGTTTAATCCTGCTTGGAGCACCGGGCGCCGGTAAAGGCACGCAAGCCGCTTTCATCACCGAACATTTCGGCATTCCCCAAATCTCAACGGGCGACATGCTGCGCGCTGCGGTCAAAGCGGGAACGCCATTGGGCCTGGAAGCCAAGAAAGTCATGGACGCGGGCGGCCTGGTCTCCGATGACATCATCATCGGGCTGGTGCAGGATCGCCTGAAACAGGCGGATTGCGCAAACGGCTATCTGTTCGACGGCTTTCCCCGCACCCTTCCGCAGGCCGATGCCTTGAAAGACGCGGGCGTGGCGCTGGACTTCGTACTGGAAGTGGATGTCCCGGAAACCGACATCATCGAACGGATGAGCGGACGCCGCGTTCACCTGGCCAGCGGCCGCACCTACCACACGCGCTTCAACCCGCCCAAGCGGGAAGGCCTGGACGACCTGACCGGCGAGGCCTTGGTGCAACGCGACGACGACAAGGAAGAAACCGTGCGCAAGCGCCTGGATGTCTACCGCCAACAGACTCGCCCGCTGATCGATTACTACTCCGATTGGGCAAAGACCGGCGACGCCAACGCGCCGCAGTACCGGAAAATTTCTGGTGTTGGCAGCGTTGACGAGATCAAGAGCCGGGTCTTTGACGCGTTGAAGTAAAGCGCGCTTCGCAAACAAAAACGGCTGCCCGGGCAATCGGCAGCCGTTTTTGCGTTGATGGGGTGTCTAGCTTGAGGACACCTTGCGCTTCAAGTCTCTCGGCCTGACGCCCATCATCAACAGCATCGCGACATAAATCACGGCGGCCCCGCCAACCGCCAGCAGCAGCATGGCCAGGCGCCAGGCCGGGCTGGCCTGCAAGCCCAACCAATCCGTCTGGCCATTGAACCAGAGCAGGAACAGGGCCATCGGCACGGCCGCCACACCAATACGCCCGCCCCAGGCCAGCCAGCCCGTCTCCGGGCTGAAAATGCCGCGCCTCAGCAGGCCCGCCAACAACGCGCCCGCATTGATGCAGGCAGCCAGGCCGATAGACAGCGCCAGCCCAGCATGCGCCAGCCAGGGCACGAACACCAGGTTCAGACACTGCGTGGCAATCAGCACGAAGATGGCGATGCGGACCGGCGTTCTGATGTCCTGCTTGGCATAGAAGCCCGGCGCCAGAATCTTGACCAATAACAGTCCCAGCAAGCCCACGGCGTAGGCAATCACGGCCAGACGGGTTTGCGCCACATCCGCGGCGGCAAACTGGCCGTAGTGGAACAGGGTGCTGACCAACCCCTCCGAGAGCAAGGCCAGCCCAACCGTGGCGGGCAGCCCGAGCAGCAAGACCAGGCGCATGCCCCAGTTCAGCAAGGCGTTATAGTCATTCGAGCGGCCCTCCCCATGGGCGCGGGACAGACTCGGCAGCAGCACCGTGCCCAACGCAATGCCCAGCAAGGCGGTTGGGAATTCCATCAGCCGATCCGCGAACGACAGCCAGGTCACGCTGCCCGGCGTCAACCAGGTGGCAATATTGGTATTGATCAGCAAGGAAAGCTGCGCCACCGACACCCCCAGCGTGGCAGGCAGCATCTGCTTCAGAATCCGGCGCACGGTCGAGTCATGCCAGGCTTCACGCGGCGAGCTCCAGCGTGGGCAAACGCCCAGGCGCCGCAAGGCAATCAGCTGGACCGCCAACTGTGCAATGCCGCCGATCATGACGCCGACGGCCAGCGCATAAATCGGCAGGCTGAAGGCATTCACCAGCCATAAGCTCGCACCGATCATGCTCAGATTCAGCAGGATGGGCGTGAAGGCGGGCACGGCAAAATGCCGCCAGGTATTCAGAATGCCCGACGCCAGCGCCACCAGGGCCATGCAAACAATGTAGGGGAACATCACCCGGGTCATGGTCACCGCCGCGGCAAAATCCCCGGCCCGATCGGCGTTGCGCAAACCGCTGGCCATCACGCTGACCACCACCGGCGCGCCCAGCACGCCCAGCACGGTCACTCCCATGACCGCCAGGGTCAGCAGCACCGCAACGCGATCCATCAATTGCTGAACCCGCGCTGGCGACTCCTGCGACTTGGCTTCACCCAGAATCGGCACGAAAGCCTGTGAAAACGCGCCTTCGGCAAACAGTCGGCGCAACAAGTTGGGAATGCGGAAAGCCACCCAGAACGCGTCGGTCAAACTCCCGGCGCCAAACGCGCGGGCAATCAGGATATCGCGGACCAGGCCGCTGATGCGCGACAACAGCGTCAAGCTGCTGATCGTAGCGGCTGCTCGAAGAAGACTCATGGGTGTATGATCGGTTAAAGAAGCGATTCAGGTGTTGTACGCAGGCACTGGCTTGATTTTAAGGTCATTTGCCGATATATTACTTGGCTTTGCGAAGCTCCTGTCGTGTACCGCAAGGGTTTTACTCCGAAGGGCATTGCCAACGTGCCTTGCCAGAGGAGTTTGACTCCAAGGGTTTTACTCCAAAGGGTTTGACTCCAAAGAGTTTGACTCCCAGACATGTCTTCGCCTTACTCGATACGGAATTCTCATGGCCAATACCGCCCAAGCACGCAAGCGCGCCCGTCAAGCCGTGGCTCGCAACAAGCACAACTCCAGCCTGCGCTCCATGCTGCGCACCTCGATCAAACGCGTTCGCCAAGCGATTGATGCCGGTGACAAAACCACGGCAACGGAAGTCTTGCAGAAAGCAACCAGCGTGATTGATCGCGTTGCTGACAAGAAAATCATCCACAAGAACAAAGCCGCTCGCCACAAGAGCCGCCTGGCCGCCGCCGTCAAAGCGCTCGCCTGATTGTTCGCCGTCCGCAGGCACTGCCTGCGGCAGGGATGAAAAAACCCTAGCTCTTCACGGAGACTAGGGTTTTAGTCGTTCTACGGCACAAATTGTCAGCGCAAAGGCCGTCAATGCAAAGGCCTTCTTATGCGCCGCGTTCGACCGGCACCGCTTCGCCTTCAATCAGGCAGGCCTCAATCGTGCGCAAGTTGTTGTCAATGGCAAATTCCATCACAAACTTCCAGGCCAGCGGCTCAAGCTCGCGCAGGCGGGCATCCACCACCACCGACTTGACCCCTTCAAAGAAGGTGGGCACAACATAAGGCGAGTAGGTCAGCGGATTTTGCTGCATGCCGCGGGGCCGGTACGGCGACATCACGCCCGCAAGACGTTCAGCCCAGTCGCTGGGCCGGAACTTGCCGCCGGAAGGCGTGACGCCTTGGATAATGATTTGCCGAACGCTTTCAGTCATCTGATTGCGTAGCCCCTGCTACGAAGTAAGGAAAGGGTGACCCAAGCGTTGAGCACCCGCCCGCTCAGGATGCCAGGATTGTAACGCATATAGGGCTTTTCCCCTAGACAGGCGCCGCCGCCCGCAAGCCCTGCCGCTAGGTTCTCAGCCAGCGCTCAGGTATCATTGATTCTTTCCGCACATAAGCCATCACGCCACTATCGTTCTGTTCCAGACACGATAGGCGAACTGGTCCTTTCTTATTCGGAGGCGCCCTTGCAATCTTCCCACCAGACTTCCCCGCCCGCAGCGCCTGCACCTCTTCGCCACTTCCTTCAGTTCAAAGATCTGAACCGCAATGAAGTCGACTATCTTTTCCAGCGTGCAGCACTGATCAAACGCAAATTCAAACAGTACGAACCGCATTTCACGCTGTCTGATCGCACGCTCGCCATGATCTTCGAAAAAGCCAGCACGCGCACCCGCGTCTCGTTCGAAGCCGGCATGTATCAATTGGGCGGCACGGTCATCCACCTGACCAACAATGATTCGCAGCTTGGGCGTTCAGAGCCGGTCGAAGACTCCGCCCAGGTCATCTCTCGCATGGTGGACCTGATCATGATCCGTACGTTTGAGCAAGAAAAGCTCGAACGTTTTGCCGCCAATTCACGCGTGCCGGTCATCAACGGCCTGACCAATGAATTCCACCCCTGCCAGATCCTGGCGGACATTTTCACCTTCATCGAACACCGCGGCCCGATCCAGGGCAAGACCGTTGCCTGGATCGGCGATTCCAACAATATGTGCAATACCTGGCTGCAGGCCGCCGAGCTGCTGGATTTCAACCTGCACGTCTCAACGCCGCCCGGCTATGAGCTCGAGCCCGAGCGCGCCGGCGTGTTCGGCACCCAATACCTGGAACAGTTCGCCGACCCGATGCAAGCGTGCGAAGGCGCCCATCTGGTGACCACCGACGTCTGGACCAGCATGGGCTTTGAAGCGGAAAATGAAGCGCGCCGCGAGGCCTTTGCGGATTGGTGCGTGGATACGGACATGATGCAAATGGCGGACTCCAGCGCGCTGTTCATGCACTGCCTGCCTGCCCACCGGGGCGAAGAAGTCACCGCTGAAGTGATCGACGGTCCGCAGAGCGTGGTCTGGGATGAGGCGGAAAACCGCATGCACATCCAGAAGGCGCTGATGGAGTTCCTGCTTTGCGGACGGCTTTGACCCCTTCCGTGCGCTGTTGCGATTCTCGGACGGGATGCCTGGCGCATCCCACGCAACGCCATGGCTTGGGTACAATAAATGGTTCGGCGTCCTACTTTATGTACCAGGAAAATCAATGAGCGAAGTTAAGAAGGTCGTACTTGCCTACTCGGGCGGCCTTGACACATCAGTCATCCTGAAGTGGCTGCAAGATACGTATCAATGCGAAGTCGTGACGTTCACGGCGGATATCGGCCAAGGCGAAGAAGTCGAGCCGGCCCGCAAGAAGGCATTGGACTTCGGCATCAAACCGGAAAACATTTTCATCGATGATCTGCGCGAAGAGTTCGTGCGCGACTACGTCTTCCCGATGTTCCGCGCCAATACCGTGTATGAGGGCGAATACCTGCTGGGCACCTCGATTGCCCGCCCGCTGATCGCCAAGCGCCAGATTGAGATCGCCCGCAACGTCGGCGCTGACGCCGTCTCGCATGGCGCCACCGGCAAGGGCAATGACCAGGTCCGCTTTGAACTTGGCTACTACGGCCTGGAGCCGAACATCAAAGTGATCGCTCCGTGGCGCGAATGGGACCTGCTGTCCCGTGAGAAGCTGCTCGCCTACGCTGAGAACGCGGGCATCCCGATTGACATGAAGCACAAGCAAGGCGGCGCGCCCTACTCCATGGACGCCAACCTGCTCCATATCAGTTATGAAGGCCGCCACCTGGAAGACCCGAAGGCCGAGGCCGAGGAAAGCATGTGGCGCTGGACGGTTTCCCCCGAAGCCGCGCCGGATCAAGCCGAATACCTCGACATCGAATACGAGCACGGCGATATCGTTGCGCTGAATGGCCAACGCATGAGCCCCGCCGAAGTCCTGGCCACGCTGAACCAGCTGGCGGGCCGCCATGGCATCGGCCGCCTGGACTTGGTGGAAAACCGCTACGTGGGCATGAAGTCGCGCGGCTGCTATGAAACGCCGGGAGGCACGGTCATGCTGCGCGCCCACCGCGCGATTGAATCCATCACGCTGGACCGTGAAGTCGCCCACCTGAAGGATGACCTGATGCCCCGCTACGCCAGCCTGATTTACAACGGCTACTGGTGGAGCCCCGAGCGTGAAGCGCTGCAAGTGCTGATTGACCACACGCAGCGGCAAGTCAACGGCTGGGTACGCGTCAAGCTGTACAAAGGCAATGTGATTGTTGTTGCCCGCGACTCCGCCAACACGCTGTTTGACCAGAACATCGCCACCTTCGACGACGACGGCGGCGCCTATGACCAGGTTGACGCGGCTGGCTTCATCAAGCTGAACGCCTTGCGCATGCGGATTGCGGAAAACGCCCGCCGCAAACGCTAAGCAGCCGATTGAAGAAAAGAAAAAAGGCAGCATCGTCAGACGCTGCCTTTTTCTTTTTCAGGGCTTCAGTACCGTCTTCTCATCGAGGTCCCCATGAGCAGCAAACCCCTACTCGTGATTCAAACCGGCCGTCCTCCCGAGCGGATTCTGGCCGACCACGGCCCGTTCTCAGCCATGATCCAGCGCATCAGCCGCGTCCCGCTCAGTGCGCTTGAAGTGGTTGACGTGCATGAGGGCGGTCTCCTGCCCGCGCCGCACAGCGTGGCGGGCGCGGTGATTTCCGGATCGGCGGCCATGGTGTCCGACCGCGAGCCGTGGAGTGAGCAAACAGCGCAGTGGATCCGCGACGCATTCCAGCAGCAAGTGCCGATGTTCGGCATCTGCTACGGCCACCAACTGATGGCGCACGCACTGGGCGGCCAGGTAGGCTACCATCCTCAAGGACGGGAGATCGGCACCCGCGCCATCCATCGCAGCGCTGACACCCCAGAGCAGCCCGCCCTGCCCGCCTGCTTCACCGCGCACCTCATTCATCAGCAGACCGTCAGCCAGGCACCCGCGCAGGCGCGCATCCTGGCCAGCAACGATCATGACGCCCATCAACTGCTGCACTATGGCGCGGACACCTGGTCAACCCAGTTCCATCCGGAATTCGATGCGCAGATCATGCTTGATTATGTCAATGTCTTTCGGGAGCGGCTGATCAAGGAGTCCTTTGACGTGGAAGCCTTGGCCAGCGCCGTCCAGGAAACGCCGCGGGCCAATGCCTTGCTGGCGGACTTTATTGAGCGGCGTTTGTTGTCTGCGCCAACGGCTGCGCACGAATAAAGGTCGGCTCCGGCTCAAGCCGTACCTGATAGCGCGTCCAGACATCCTGGCTGACGCGCTCAGCCAGCGTCCGGACGTCCTCGACGCTTGCCCCGCCATGATTGACCAGCACCAATGCCTGGCGCTCGTGCATGCCGACCGGGCCCAGCCGCCTCCCCTTCCAGCCCGCCTGCTCGATCAGCCAGCCCGCCGCCAGTTTGACGCCCTGCGGCGTCGGGTAGCCGACCAGTCCCTCATGCTCTTGACGCAAGGCTTCATACTGCGCAAGGCTGACCACCGGGTTCTTGAAAAAACTGCCCGCATTGCCCAGTACGGCGGGATCCGGCAGTTTGGCGCGGCGAATCGCACAAACGGCGTCATACACCCCTTGCGGACTCACGGTCTGGCAGGCGGCCAACACCGTCCGCTTCAGGTCCGGATAGTCCAACATCGGCGTCCACTGCTTGGGCAGGCGCAGACACACCTGAACAATGACCCAGCGGCCCGGCTGCTGCTTGAAGATCGAATCCCGATAGGCGAACTGCGCGTCCTCGGCATCAAAGGTCCGCCACTTGCCGTCCTGGAGGTCATAGGCCAGCACGCGATGCAAGCGCGCTTCCAGCTCCAGACCATAAGCGCCAATATTCTGCACCGGCGCAGCGCCGACCGTGCCCGGAATCAGCGCCAGGTTCTCCAGGCCCCCCACCCCGGCGCGGACACAATGCGTGACCAGATCATGCCAGTTCACGCCCGCCATGACGTCGATCAGCACATGCTCGCCTTCCGTGCGAAACGCCTGCCATCCGGGAATACGCACCGCCACGACCGCTTGCGTCAACCGCTCGGGCAGCACCACATTGCTACCGCCGCCCAGCAGCACGAAACCGCCGAACGATTGCTGCACGCGTTGCAGGCCAGGCACGTGCTCGACACGGCTCACCGCCGCAAAACGCTCGGCGTGACAGCGCAGGCCAAGCGTGTTCCAGGCTTGCAGATCCTGGGAAGTAAAAGAGGGGAAATCAGTCGTCACGCCAGTTCGAATAGCCGAGTTCAACGAGACCTTATGTTACTTGAAGCCTTACGCACTCCTGGCCTGAATAGCAGGATTCACTACAATCCCTATCATTACCCTTTTAGGAGCAACAAATGCCAAGTTTTGATGTAGTGTGCAAACCCGATCTGATTGAGCTGCGCAATGCCGTCGAGCAAAGCAACAAGGAAATCAGCACCCGTTTTGACTTCAAGGGCTCGGACGCGCGCGTCGAGCAGGCTGAGAAAGCCTTGACCGCCTACGCCGACTCCGAATTTCAACTGAGCCAGGTTCTGGATGTCTTGCTCAACAAGATGTCACGCCGCAACGTCGACGTCCGCTTCCTGGACCACGGCAAGATCGAGAAAATGGGCGGAGACAAGGTCAAGCAGGAGCTGGTTGTACGCAATGGCATCCCTCAGGATGCCGCCAAAAAAATTGTTGCGCAGATCAAGGGCAGCAAACTGAAAGTTCAATCCAGCATTCAAGGGGATACAGTCCGGGTACAGGGCGCCAAACGCGACGACCTGCAATCGGCCATCGCCTTGCTGAAAAAAGAAGTCACCGATTTGCCGCTCAACTTCGAAAACTTCAGGGATTGAGCGGAGGCTGCGGCTTGGTGCCGAACGCCAGTTCGAGCCAAGGCCGCTTCAGCAGCTGGTCGGCGGGCAGCTCGAGCGCCTTCGCCAGTTTTTCAATATTGTCCAGAGAGATATTGACGCGGGCCCGCTCAACCTGAGAAACGAAGGTGCGATCGAGCTGGGCAAGGTGGCCCAGCTGCGCTTGCGACAAATTGCGTTCGACACGAAAAGCGCGAATGTTATAGGCGAGCACTTCACGCAAGGTATTGAGCGAAGCCTGGGGGTTGGGTGAGCGTAAAGGGGCAGGCATCTGCAAGTTCCAGGGAATAATAAGTAACGCTAAGGCGCCGTTTGGCACCTCAGACCCTCACTTTTACTCTAAACCCACCCCTGGATTCCGCACAGACTACTACCTATCGCAAGCAAACGTAAC
>Ga0172382_10011894_pt1 | contig 11437 bp, 10 predicted proteins | sample Leawel138RmetaG_FD_122245 | JGI IMG/M metagenome (GOLD analysis project Ga0172382, IMG submission 122245) | Leachate microbial communities from a municipal landfill in Southern Ontario, Canada - Leachate well 138R metaG | ecosystem: Engineered > Solid waste > Landfill > Unclassified | place...
GTCGCCAAACTTGCCCATTTTCCACCTCCTGAAGCGAAATTTTCCTCAAATAGATCCACTATTCCACAGAAAATTCCACTCCAGGAGGAGAAAAATGTACTGCGTTTGTCTCGGAACGCTGAATGCCAACAGGCCCTGGCCTCTCCCCATCCCCAACTCTACCCCTTACCAGAACTGGAAGAGGGCGCCCAGTTTGTGCTCCCAGAGTTTACCTTCGACCTGGACGAGGCCGCCCAGCAGAACCTGCCCACATTTCACAAAGCCCTCCGGCATGAGATCAAAATCTCTCCCCGCCTCTACTTCGAAAGGCTCGACCGGGTCGATCCCGAGTGCCAACTGGAGCGTTCTTATACGGTCTCCTTTCCGGTCGAATTGGAGACCGTCAACTGTCCCAATTCGCTGGTTCAGGGGCGCACTAACAAGCAACAATGGAAAGTTCACAATCACACCGACCGGTTCTTCCCCCCGCCGGGTCGTAAAGTGCTGGTGGACCTGGCGCTCCAGGATCAAGGGGCCGGCCTGTTGGTGACGGATGAACAGGGACACCGGCTTGCCCTTGAGGCGAGCGGGATTGTGCTAGCCGAGATCCAGCCGATTCCTCCGAAAAAATCGGTCACCTTGACGGTGTATCTCCACCCCTCCGAAGAAGCTGAACCGTACTCCAAGGCCACCCTCACCGCGGGACTTCGGTTGACCCCTCAAGGCGGCGGGGTTCCCCGACTGATCCAGCAAAACCCTACTCGGTACACCGTGGCCCTGACTCACCAGGAGTGCCCGGCCGACATCCTGCTGGTGACCCACCCCGGCAATCACGCTGAAGAGATCAAGGCCTGGCGCGAGTTGCTGAGTTCGCTGAACTTGTCGCACAACTTCTGGGATGTCTCCCTGCACGGAGAGTTTCCGTTGAAAAAGCTGGCGACCTGGTATGAAGGCAAGCTCGTGGTGGTTCTGAACACCCCCTTCCTCACTCCCCATCGAGAAACCATCTTTCCCCTTGAGCTGGCTTGCCTGAACGAATTTCGTGAGACCGTGTCCAAGCACGGCGTCTCTTACTACGTGATCGGCGAAAAAACCGATATCCTGAACCATCTCGTCCCCCAGCCGCCCGAGGTGCGGACTTTTGAATCGCCTTCCGACTATCTCCGGCGGGGAAAATTGCGAATCGCTGACATGACCGATTGGTACGCCCAGATAGCGGTGTATCGTTTTTTCTTCAAAGGAAACCCCCGCCCGGATTACCTCCTGGAAACCGCTCGCAAACTCCTGGATAAGCTCCGCAAGAAGAGCCCTCAAGATCGCTTCCACATCACCACCATCTTTGAGCCGGACGACAACCAGGGCTGGTTGCGCACTCGCCGGTGCGGGCTGTTGGAAGTGCGTCGCTTGACCGACCACGATGCTCGCTCGGTGGTCACTCGACAGGTCTACCGGGAGACGGGCCGGCAGAGCAGCTTCCTCCACTCCTCCGAAAACCTCCTGGGGCTGTTTTCCTCTCTGGATATGGACGACAAGATCGCCTTGGTCCAAAAAATGCAGGGGCAACCGGACCACGTTTTGGAGGCGCTGGCCGACGCCGTGCTCCTTGATCTCTCTGAAGAACAACTGGACCTGCGGCGAAGCGAAGTGCGTTTGGGCAAGAAAAAAATGCGCGAGGCCCTCAACCGCACCGTGGAGTTTTGCCAACACGACTTCGGCCGCGCGGTGGCTCACGAATCCGGCCTGGGGAAAGTGCTGATCAGGGTGGCTGCGGGATTGGAGTTTTTAGCCGACCGGCACTTGGCCTGGTGGGATCACCGGATCCGGTTTGTGTTCGGCAGCTCCAACAACGTGGAGATCACGAACTTCACCAGGGATGCCATCGACGGTCTACTCGACCGAACCTTTGGTAGAGACTGGCTGATCGGCACTTCGGCCTTGCGAAAGCAGGTAGAGGCCCTCATGGATCAGCGAGAAGCCGAACTGGAGAAGCAGCACAAGACCATCGCCCAGGCCGGCGGAGAGCGAATCAGCGACAAAGAAGCCGCGGCGGAAGCCCTGGTACGATGGGAACTGAGAGACTTTCTAGCAAGCGGTGCAGAATCCGATTCGAAGCTCTGCAGCCAGCAGGAGTTGGAGGAGCTAAAAGATCAGGAAAACACCCACCACAGCCGCCTGCAAATGCTGAAAAACGTCTATATCCAGGCGATCCAGGCCGGAGAGGTCACCGCGATATAGGTCCTAACATTTTCTGCAAAAGGTCCGGATGATCGGTGGTCACGGCGTCGCACCCGGACTGTACCAGCTTTTCCATGGCGGGCTCATCGTTCACCGTCCAGGCGTTGATCTTCAGTCCCGCTGCGTGAGCTTGATCGATCAGCTCAATACTGGCGAAGCGATAGTATGGACAGAGGTAGGTCACCCCGAACCTGGCCTTCGCCTGCACCGGAGAGACCCCGGGGGTGGCGTAGAGGTAGCCGGTCTTGAGAGTGGGTTCAAGTTTGTGCAAGAGCTTCAGGGTGGTGGTGTCAAACGAGATGACCACCGCGCTCTTCAGCAGGTCGTTCTTTTTGAGCAGTGCGTGCAACCGCTTCTCGATACCCTGATAACGGGCCGGTGCGGGATGCTTGACTTCGACCAGCAGGATGCAGCGCCCGTCGATGGTGTCGATCGCCTCTTGTAAGGTAGGCACCCCCGCCCTCCCCAACTCCGCCAGATTCATCTGATCGACTCTTCGGTCCAGCCCATGGGTCCGCTTCAAAGAGACGTCGTGCAGTACCACCAGATGCCCATCGGCGCTCTGATGGATGTCCAGTTCGATGGCGTCTACACCCAGCTCCAGGGCCTTTTGAAAAAGCCTGAGACTGTTTTCTTTCCCCAACGCTGCACCACCCCGGTGAGCGACCACCAGGGGCCTGCCCCAGGCCGCTAAAGCGGTTAATAAGACGGCCAGGCCGACCAGTAGAATTTTTCGCATTTACCAGTCCGCTTTCAAAAAAGGTTTGACCGGATCGGAGGTTCCGTCCAGGCGATGGTCCGGAGGGATCCCCATGAGTTCACCCAGGATGGGGTTGAGGTCGACCAGTCTGACCCAAGCCCGGGAACGGCTTCCTTTGCGAACCAGGTTCGGAGACAGCACGATCATGGGGATCCGCTGAACCAGCTCCTGCGCTCCGCCGTGGGCCCCGATCATTCCGTAGCCGTGGTTGTCGAAAAGCAAGGCTATCAGGTCGGGGGCTCCCGGACCACGCAGGGAGTCGACCAGCCCCGGATGGCGAGTGCGGGCCCACTCCAGTTCAGGCCCTTTCAGCAAAGGGCTACGGAACTCTCGGCGATAGGCGCCATCCGGTAGCAAGCGGTACACCTCCGCCACCCCCGGCAGTCGCGAGGCCATTTCGCTAAGCTGCTCCCGCTCTTGCTCGCTGAGGGGACCGGTCCAACCCAGAACAGACGTACCGAGCGACAGGGCCTGAACGTCTCCCTGCTCGATAAATTCTCGAAACTCCGGGATCGGGTTGGAGGTGAAATCGAAATCCTTCCCTTTTCCGAAGTACGAATCGTCGCGATGATTCGGAGCATCCTTTCGTCCGTGGAAATGGAGGTTTCTCTGCCCGCCGTGGTCGGCGGTTATGAGCAGGGCGGTCTCTTCCAGGAGTCCGCTTCTCTCCAGCCGACTGAGGATACGACCCAGTTCTCGGTCGGCCTGGCGCAGGCTATTCTCCAGGGTGATACCGTGCTCCAGGGCCCAGTCCGCTTCGGTGGGTGATTCGTGCTCGGCCAGCACGTGCGAGATCTTATCGATGGCCCCGAAGGAGGCCAGGATCAATGACCAGTCCGGCTCCTGCAGCATGATCTGCTCCACCACGTCGCCCACCCAGCGGTCTCCTCCTGGTCGCTCCGGGTCCACTCCCTCCACGTACCCTGTTCCCTGCAGCCCCGTAGTACCCCAGGTGTTCAATCCCTCCAGGTAAAAGCGGTTTCCGATCGGCTTTGTGAGGTAGTCCGGGACCCGCGCTCCGGCCACTCGGTGGTACCCCTGGTAAGGCCCTGATTCGAGCACCTCACCCAGACAGATGATGGAATCGGCGTAGGGACCTCCGAAGTTGTAAGCGGAGTAAGCTTTCTGGGCTACGGCGAAGCTAGGGCCCGGGTTCAGTTTCTTGATCCTGGCCGCAAGCGAAAGCTCTCCCACAACTTTTCTCTGCATGGCCATCCATTCGTGGGGTCTGAGCCGGGCCGGCATAAAGAAGCCGCCCCTGGGACCAACCAGCCCCCTCTCATCTTTAGAGATCAACGAGCCCCAGGCAAAATGCCCGGGCAGAAGGCCCGAGGAAATGACGGGATGGCTGATGACGGTGTTGGACTCCAGATGGCCCACGTAGCCGTTATCGAAGTTTAGTCCCAGTTGCCGTGCCCGCTGGAAGTTCGGCAATTGAAAGCGATCGATGTACTCGGCTCTCATATGGTCGAAAACCAGGATCATGGCCCGTCGAGGGGGAGCCGTCTGAGCAGTTCCAGGGTAGCTCAGGAGAACCAACAGAATCGTTAAAATGGTGTAGCGCATGGTGGGGGGCCGGTTCGAAACCGGGAGTTGATCGACCTTGGAGGATCAAGGTTTATTAGAATCGTGCCAGAGATCGTCCAGGCGAGCTCGCCACTCGGTGTCCCGGGCCCAAGCCCACAACATCACCTTCCCGTTGCGGAGGGCTTCTTCGGCAAGTCCATCCCGCAGCACTCCCCCTTTGCGAAACTCTCCTTTGCTCAGGTAGATCTGGGCCTTCCAAAATCTGGTCAGCAGGCTACTCCCCAGATTGCTCTCGATCTTATCAAACTCTTGTAAAGCGCAGTCGTACTTGCCCTGAGTAAAAAGAGAAAGAGCGATAGAAAACCAGCTCTGCCAGGGGTCGTCATCGGGGTCCGGTAGCTCGGGTTCGTAGGGCTCACCAGCCAGCTTGCTATAAAGGATCTGCAAGTGTACGTTGCCGGGGTCCAGGACCAATCCCCAGGTCAGGTCCTTCAGCGCCTTATCTGCTGCCCCCATCTTCTGGTGCAGTCCGGCCCTCATCCAGAGCAACCAGGCCTTCAAATCGGGACTGGCCTCCACGGTCATGGCGCAATCAAGGTCTTCCAGGGCAAAATCGTAGTGCCCCAACTTCTGGTGAGCGAGAGAGCGTTCGGTCAGTACAGAAGTCATCGAGAAACGGCGTTTAGCCTCTGAGTAGTTGAGCGAAGAGGTTAAAAAGCCGATGGAATCGTGGTAATCTCCGAACTCATAAGAAAGCTTGCCTCTCAAGGCCAGCGAATCGGCGGATTGGGGAACATGTTTTTCTGCTTTCAGCAGATCTTGCTGGGCCGGATCAAGCTGCTTTTCCCGCAGATACTTGGATCCTCGGTGGAGGTAGGTCTGATGCAGGCGCTCGGGTTCGGCTCCGATCCTTTCCAACAAGACGATCTTGTCGCTAAGCTCTTCGATCTTGCGCCCCAGCTTGCGGCGGCAGAGCATCCTCTTCTCTCGAGTCACCGCACAATCAGGGTCTTCCGCCAGCATCCTGGTGGCCTGAGAGTCCGCCTCCTCATACCGCTCGAGGTCCATCAGGGCCTGCAGCTTTAGTTCGGCCACTCGACGGTTGTGAGAAAAGCTCTTTGCAGGTTTTCGGTCCATTTCTTAAATGATATCACAATTTGACACTTTGTTTCTTAAAATGGATGAATATCCTCAAAACTCCGAGTCCAGCCCGCTGTGAAACAAGACCTGAAACAGATTGCCGGGTTCCGGTAGCTCCTCCAGCAGGCAGCTAAAACCGATGACCTGCTGCTCCGTAAGATAATCCGGGGTGCTCACAGCGACCCCGGCACTCCATAGTTTTTTGCTAAGCCACGAATGCAAAGGTTCCCATCCGGCCGGAGGAGTCGAACCGGGGACCGGCGCAGGCTTGAGTTCGTAGCCCAACAAGGGAGCGGTAGGGCGCTCGTACTTCAGCGGAGAGCGGCCGTACACGATGACTCCCACGGGAGCGCGAATACTCGTGTAGACGATGCAAGTATCCACCGGTGACTTTGCATCTTCCTGCCAGAAAATGGTGGCCCAGTAGGAGTGGTAGTCCAGGCCGTACTCCGTGATCCGCGGCACCACGAGTTCACACTTGTATCCGCCCAGCTCTGCACTCTCGGCGATAAGCTTTTTGTGCAGAGGACAGGCCAGGCGATGCTCCACGTAGGGAGCGCGCTCTAAAAATTCCAGAGTCTCGCTGATCAAGGCCATTCACCTCCGTTGATTCCCATTATGTCTTCACCCGGGTGGAAACCTCTTTCCTCAGGGCGATCCAGGAAGGCCGCAAACAAACCACTAATTCTCCATGATGAACGATGCTCTCCTGGCTCTGGCGGTGGCACCCGGGGCCGGTCTCATGTATTACTTCTACAAGCGCGACACGCACGAACCCGAGCCCCGCGATAAAGTGTTGAAGGTTATGGGCTGGGGGGCGGCGGTAAGCGTGGTGGCGGTCATCGTCGAACTCATGCTGATAACCGGATTTGAAGGTATGGCGGCTCCTGGAAGCCCCCTGGAGGTATTTTTCCACGCCTTCATCGTGGCTGCCCTGGTGGAAGAGCTCTGCAAATACTGGGTGGTGAGAGCCAGCGTCTACTCCCGAAAAGCGGTCCCGGTATCATCTGCTGGGGATAGGTCTGGCCGTCTTCGCTCACGGCGCTTACGATTACGTTTTGATGAGCCAGGAGCCGCTTCTCATCATGACCGTGCTGCCCATGATGGGAGTTTTCTGGGTGCTGGGGCTCTGGAAAGTCAAAAAATTGGTCGCTCAATCGCCGTTTAACCCAAACGCCTCCTGATGCCCACTTATGAGCAAAACTACCAGACCTGGAACCACCAGTACGATTGGAGCCGCTACGGAGGCGACGAGTGGTCGGCCCGCTGGGGAGGGCCCGATATGCAATGGTACTGGTGCCTGTTGCCCCGGATCAAACACCACTTGCCCGCCCCCACCATCCTGGAGATAGGCCCCGGGTTCGGGCGCTGGACGAAGTACCTGCTGGAGCACTGCCAGGCCATGGTTCTGGTAGACATCTCGGAAAAGTGCATCGAGGCCTGTCGGCAACGCTTCGGCGAGGAGTCCATCACCTACCGGGTAGGTTCCGGAGACTCCCTGGATTGTTTGCCCGACCGATCCATCGATTTTGCCTTCAGTTGGGAAGCGTTGGTCTACGTGGAGGCCGACGGGATCGAGAGCTACCTCAAAGATCTTGCTCAAAAGCTCAAACCGGAGGGGCGGGCCTTCTTGCATCATTCGAACCTGGCCGAATACTCGGGCTACTTCAGCCGGACCTTGAGGCTTCCTCAGAGCTGGAGAAAAGTCTTGAAGAAGAAGGGACTGCTGGACTACGACCAGTGGAGAGCCCGCACCATGACCGCCTCAAGCTTTGCCGAGTTGGCTGAAAAGTCCGGTCTTTACGTGCACACCCAGGAACTCATCCCCTGGGGAGGCAGGCGCCTGATCGACTGCCTGACGACCCTCTCGCTGCAGCCTCCCCGGTCCACCGTTCAGCTCCTTCGTACTCCCAATTTTCATACCCGCGCCTACGATATTCAACGGCTTTCGTGGCTGTACGGGGAAGGGGTTCCGTGGTAAAGAACAAACCGTTTCGGACCTGGAGAAACTGAATGTCTAACGTGAAAACCAAAACCACTTTAAGCGATGCTGAAACAGCCCCCGTGTTCGAGAACCTCTCGCTCGCGAACCGGGCTTACAACACCATCTACCCCGGTGAGATCGCCGATCGTCAACCGGTTCACACGGTCTACGGAGGGGCCCAACTTTTCCGCCCGGATCGTACCCAACGCATGGGCCAGAGCGCCCTCAAGACACTCAAAGCGTTCAGCGACGACCCCATGGATTTCCTGGACGCCATCGACCCCTATCACGACCAGGATGAAGAGTTTGCCCAAAAGGTTTACGATCGGGTGGTTCACAAGCTCGAGACCGAACCGGTAGAAGACTTCCGAATCGACTTCGAAGACGGCTACGGCAACCGCCCCGACGAAGAGGAAGACGGCCACGCCGTGGCCGCCGCCCAGGCCGTAGCCCAGGGGGTTAAAGACGGCACCCTCTCGCCTTTCATCGGGATCCGACTGAAGCCGTTCAACGAAGAACTGAAGGCTCGCAGCATCCGGACCCTGGATATCTTCGTGACCGCCCTCAGCGAAGCCACCGGTGGAAATATTCCCCAGCCGTTCTACATCACGCTTCCCAAGATCACCGTTCCGGAGCAGGCCTCGGCGCTGGCCGACATCCTGGACAAGCTGGAGTCCAAGCTCGGCCTGAAACAGGGAACCTTTCAGGTGGAACTGATGATCGAGACGCCCCAGTCCATCTTCAACGCCGACGGCAGCGTACCGCTGCAACGCATGGTATCCTCGCTCCGAGGCCGCTGCCGGGGCGCCCACTTCGGCACCTACGACTACACCGCGTACTGCCAGATCACCGCCGAGTACCAGGACATGCTGCATCACGCTTGCGACTTCGCCCGCTCGGTCATGCAGGTAGCGCTGGCCGGCACCGGGATCTGGATCTCCGACGGAGCGACCAACGTGCTGCCGGTACCTCCCCACAGGGGCGATCTCACCCCCGAACAGGAAGAGGAAAACCGAGAGACGGTCCGCAACGCCTGGGAGCTTCACTTCCATCACTGTCAGAGTTCCTTGATCAAGGGTTATTACCAGGGCTGGGACCTTCACCCCGCTCACCTGCCCACCCGCTACGCGGCCATCTTCTCCTTTTTTCTCGGGGGCATGAAGTCGGCCGGGGAAAGGCTCAAGAACTTCGTGGAGAAGGCCGCCCAGGCCACCCTGGTGGGAGACGTTTTCGACGACGCCGCCACCGGTCAGGGGTTGCTCAACTTCTTTCTCAAAGCTCTGAACTCCGGAGCGGTGACGGAAGAGGAGGTGACCGCCGCCACCACCCTTACCCACGAGGAGTTGCAGACCCGGTCCTTCGTGAAGATCCTGGAAGGCCGAACCAAGCGCTAGCGCTTTTTAAGAGCTTTTTCGAACCTGCTTCCTATAATAGGAGCATGTTCACGTCCTCAACTCCATTGTCGGGGGGTAGCCTCACCGGTCGGTTCGTCCAGCACAAGCTGAACTCAAAGCATATGGGTGGCGAGCGGACCGTAACCGTGCGCTTGCCCGACCACTACGATCCGGACAAGAACTACCCCGTAGTCTACCTGCAAGACGGCCAGAATATGTTTGACGCACGCTCGGGCTTTATGGGTCGAGAGTGGCAAGTGGACGAGACCTTTGCCCGGCTAAACGCCGGCGGTCGGGTGCCGGAAGCCGTGCTGGTGGGAGTCCATCACGGTCCTGCTCGAAACAGCGAGTACACCCACCGGCCCGATCCGAACTACGGTGGCGGGGAAGGCCAAAAGTACGAAGATTTTTTCATGTCCGAACTGATGCCCGCGGTGGAGGCGACCTATTCGGTGGATCCCACCCGGAGGGTCTTGATGGGAAGCTCGCTGGGTGGCCTGGTGAGCCTGGCCATCGGACTGAACCATCCCGCAAGTTTTGCCGCGGTGGCGGCGCTTTCTCCCTCGGTGTGGTGGGCCGACGGACAGATGCCCACCGAGACCCTGGAACGCGAGATTGGCAGCGAGCGACCTCGGATCTGGATCGACATGGGAACCGAGGAAGGTGGCACCGACGAATTCGGTAAGCGCTCCCTAGAAAACGGAAACTTCAGCGACCGCCCCCGGGGAGGAAACGGCGTCCAAGATGTGCGGGATCGCACCCGGGAGATGGGTGAGGCACTGCTCTCTAAAGGCTGGAAGCTAGACCACGACCTCCGATACCACGAGCCGCTGGGAGCAATGCACGATGAAAGCTCCTGGGCTGTGCGGATCGGAGACGTGGCCGAATGGGTTCTGCGCTAGACCTGACCGCAGTCGGCGATCACGATGTCTTTGCTGGTTTGTCCGGAGCGACTTCCTAGAGTCTCGACCTTCTTGACCACGTCCAGCCCTTTGGAGACCTCTCCGAAGACCACGTGCTTTCCATCCAACCATGGAGTCTCCACGGTGCATAGAAAGAACTGGGAGCCGTTGGTGTTAGGACCGGCGTTGGCCATGCTCAGGATCCCGGGGCCAGTGTGCTTGAGAGTAAAGTTCTCATCTTCGAACTTGTTGCCGTAGATAGACTTTCCACCGGTTCCGTTTCCGGCGGTGAAGTCTCCCCCCTGGCACATGAAATCGGGAATCACTCGGTGAAAGCCACAGCCCTTATAGCCGTAACCTTTCTCTCCAGTGCAAAGGGCGCGGAAGTTTTCCGCGGTCAGGGGCACGACGTCGGCCCGCAGGGTCATTTCGATTCGCCCTAAGGGCTCACCGTCGGCAGTAATATCAAAGTAGACAACAGGATTAGAGTTTGACATGGGGCCACCCTTTTCTAAAAACTGTTCTGCACCTTCCAATAATCGTCACTGCCTCCGCTCGCCCTTAAACTCTCCATCAGGGAGTGGGAGCGATGAACGCTGTCTCTGGCCAGAGACTCGGCGGCCTGTTGCTCGGGCGTGGTTTCCTCACCCCCGCGCGTACGACCGGGAGGTCCGCCGGTGGTGGTGCGATAGTGGGAAGTGAAGTCGGTCCGCTGCTGGGGAGTCATGGTATTCAGATTGGATGTCAGGACAATATTCAAAATCGTACCTGACGCAAGCAATTTCTGGGTATTCACATCCAGTTCGGTAAAACCGCGCACCAACTCTTCTCCCGCCATCTGCATTTGGGCCTGGGGAATGTCGTTTCCCTGAAACTGGTTCGCCTGATTGAGAAACTCCACGCTGGCCTCAAGGTCGGGACGGGTCAGGGCCACGTTGGTATGAGGGTCGTAAGCCACCACGGGGGCCTTTTGAAACAGCACCTCCATGTAGGCGGGCATCTGACCCTGAGTCATTGTCTGGGCCATCTTGTAAAACTCAGCGATCATCACCTGCCGTACCTCTCCCAGCAGCATGGGATTATTGGTCGATTCGGCCTGCTGAATCATCACCTTGATCTCCTGCAGACTCTCCAGCATCGACCGGGGATCGGCCTGAAACTCCTGAATGGCCTCTCCCACGACGTAATCCCGTTCCCTTTGAGTGAGCTGGCTCTGGGACATGAACACCAACAAATCCAGGGCCGGCCCGAGATCACTCTCGGTGAGTTGATAACCCTGGCTGGTGGCCAGAACCTGCTCTTCGGCCACCGAGGGCGAGAAAAGCAAGAAAGCCAAAAGGCAAAGTACAAAGGCGAATTTTGTGGTCATAAGTTTGGAAAGCTCCTTTGAATATTCTTAGGGCCTGTGGACATTTGGCATTCCGAGCCAAACGCAGGACATTTTTCTCCTCCTGGAGTGGAATTTTCTGTGGAATAGTGGACCTATTTGAGGAAAATTTCGCTTCAGGAGGTGGAA
>Ga0172382_10011895_pt1 | contig 11436 bp, 10 predicted proteins | sample Leawel138RmetaG_FD_122245 | JGI IMG/M metagenome (GOLD analysis project Ga0172382, IMG submission 122245) | Leachate microbial communities from a municipal landfill in Southern Ontario, Canada - Leachate well 138R metaG | ecosystem: Engineered > Solid waste > Landfill > Unclassified | place...
CCCGCGAACTCTACAACCACAAACCCAATCTTCCCGCTTTAAGGGATGAGCTGAAGAAGGGAGGGTTGGTGTGAAGGATGGAAAAAATAAAATTTTTAAAAGGAGATAATAACCAATAAAATGAAACAGAATTTTAAAACGATAGATTATGATTGGCTGGTGAGGCCAACGGGCGACCATTTTGCGGATACCGTGAGTGATAAACCATAACAGTTCAAAAAGTAAAAAAATGATAAAAGAAATTGTACAATTTGTAGATGCTTTACCGCCGGAAACATTTAACCGGAACCTGCAATTAAAAGAAGGCATGTATATGTTTCTGACTTTTCAGGGTGATAGGCTGTTTATTGATGAAAATGAAATTCTGTGGGTGAATAAAAACACTGAACCTGATTACCTCTTTTTTGAATTTCTCAAGCGATACAACTTAAGTAAAATGATCACCGGTAAAAGCATGAATTCCACTGAAAAAATATTTATTGATATCGGAACCCCTTATGGAATATCTATTTCAGGGAAAGGCATAAAACCGGATATAAAGAAGAATGAAACATTGCTCCAAAAAAGAAAAAAACAGAACAATGCATTGTTGGCTTATTTTAAAGCGGTTGAAAAGTATATTAATGAAGACGATAAATTTATTGTTGAAAAATACTTAAACCCGTTAAAAGCATTTATAGAAAAAGATTTATTGAACTATTTTCATAGAAAAGGAAAACTGGTTTATAAAGAAGATAATATAGAATTTCTTTTTGAACACGAGAAGAAAGAGATTAAAATAAAAGATGACTTTGTATTCTACTTTTTTCTAAAATCTCCCTCGTTAAATGAATACGAACAATACCATAAAAAGTATCTTGAAAAGAAAGTATTCCTATATGATATTAAAGACGATGAAACCCATGGCATCTGCAATGAACTGACGACAGGGAATATTTCAAAAAAACAATTCATGAGACATAAAACTGCTACATTCAATGCGAGTTTTAAAGTTGATGGATTAGTTGCGAAAAAGATATATCAATTCTTTAATTTAAAGAACGATAATAAAATATTTCCAAATCCGTGTCCCATTTTTATTGATCAGGATGAACTTAATACTGAATTTGTCCAATTTCAAAAAGATGGTAAATCCCTTTCATATAAAGAATTAATAAAAAGCACACTGAATAAGCATGAACTTGAAACTTTGCAAAATTATTATCTAATATTCTTTCAAGGAGGTTTGAAAAAAACACAAATTGTTGATGTTGATTTTATCCCACAATTTCAATATAGTGTAAACCAAAAAATACGAAATGTCTTTGAGTTAAAAGACAAGAATAAAAACAACTTACCTGATTTGATGATAAAAAATGTATTTGAATTGGAGCAGATTCTCAGTAAAAATGTTTTTTACCAGATAAACACAAAAACAGATGTTGTATTTGGAATGTTGAACAACCATTATTTTTCTGAAAAATTGGAGGCTACCAAAGGATGGGTAATTCAGGATGCCATTCTGAACCTAACTTACAAGTACCGGAAATCCATTTACGATTACATTTACAAATCACATCGCCAAAGCATTACTTGTGAAATGTTTGATACAATGATGAAAACTTCCATTTTAGAAGACATTCGTATTGACGAATATAAAAACGAAAAGCATTCTCGCGGCTACGCAATAAAAGAAAAATTAAACCTGTGGTTCAGTTTATATAATTTTTTTAATCAAAATCAAAACAGAGAAGATATGGCATCAAAAATTCCGGAATTATTAGAAAAAATGAAACTAGTAGCCAATGGTGAAAGTAGCTCATTTTCTGAAAACCCTGCAGAATTCGCATTTGGGGCAGGACAGTTAGTTTATTTTTTGCTTACTAAAAGTGCGGCAAGCAATAAAAGTTATGCAATGCTTGAACCCTTTTTGCAAAAAACAGAGGTTTCGCAGTTACAAAATGCAATTAGCAACAGCATTGCTATGTACAAACATGAAATTGACATCTCGAAAGGTCGTTTCGAAAAACTGGCTAGTGAAGTACTTGCCTATGAGTCTGACATTAATATGAGAGATTATCTTAGGTATTTTCTTGCTGGATGCTTTGCTCAAAGCGTAATCTATGAAAAAAACAAAACAGAATCAACAAATTAATCAAATGATAAAAGTGCCGTAGGCACGAAAGTATGGTAGAAAATAAAATAAATCAATAATCGGAGTCCCGCAGGGACGACACAAAAATCAAAAATTATGACATACAAAAAACGAATTCTCGGAGCCGCCATCGTAAAGGCAATCAACTCAAACTATAATGCCGATTTTAGCGGTCAGCCACGCACCTTACCCAATGGAACCGTTTATGCAACGGACAAAGCTTTCAAATATGCTGTAAAGAATTATTTGAAGGATGTTTATGTTGATGAGAAAGTATTCTATTTCAAACGTTTTAACGAAGAATTTGTACCTTATAGTTTAGATGATGCTTATGCAAAAATGTTCCCTGAAAACAAGGATACAAAAGATAAAAAAATAGTTGCAAAAGACATTCTGAGTTGTCTGGATATTCGTCTATTTGGTGCAACTTTCGCAAAAAAAGGGAAAAGCAGCAATATTGCAATTTCTATTCACGGGCCGGTACAAATAAACCATGGTTTGAATATTTGGAGTGAGAACAATATTTTCTCTGAGCAGATACTGTCACCATTCAGGAATCCTGATGAAAAAAGTGAAGAAAAACAGGCAACAACCCTTGGCCGCCAGTCAAAACTACACGAAGGACATTACCTGCATCATTTTTCTGTAAATCCTAAAAACCTGGAAGATGTTGTAAAGCTTGCCGGAGAAGGGGTAAACACATTAACAGCAGGAGATATTGAAAAACTAAAAGAAGCCATGAGCCGTGGGGTAACCTGGTACGATTCAGCTTCAAAAGCAGGTTCAGAGAATGAAGCTTTGATTTGGATTACTTTGAAAGAAAACTCAAAACTGGTTCTTCCGAACCTGACCCAGTTGGTTGAAATGAAACCCGAAAAACAAGATGACAAAGTTGTGCTCGATTGCAAAAAATTAAAGGATAAAATTGCAAAATATAAAGATCAGATTGAAACCATTGAAATTTTCAGAAACGAAACATCGATTGAAATAACTAACGTTCCGGAATTTGAAAATATCATCAAAGACTTATAATGCTAAACCTCGGAGAGGTAACAGTATGGTAGAAATGAAATGTAACATGCACCATCAGCCCCGGAGGGGCGACACATATTAAACAAATATGGCAAATACCTACACCCAAATAAATATTCATGCAATATTTTCGGTGAAAGGCCGGGAAAACATCATTACCCGGAATTTTCGCGACCGGCTGCACTCGTATATTGCAGGAATCGTTAACAAAAAAGGAAATTATTCGCTGGCGGTCAACGGATACAAAGACCACGTTCACGTGTTTTTTGAATTAAAACCGTCACTGGCTTTGTCAGATGTAATCAGGGATGTAAAAGCCAATTCCTCAAATTGGATAAACGATAACCATTTTGTTTTGGGTCATTTTTCGTGGCAGGAAGGATACGGCGCATTTTCCTATTCGCGTTCGCAAAGAGACAATGTAATAAAATACATTATGGAACAGGAAAAACATCATGCCCGAAAATCATTTAGAGAGGAATATCTGGATTTGTTGCGAAAATTTGAAATTCCGTTTGAGGATAATTATGTATTTGAATTTTATGACTGAATGTGTCGCTCCTATGGAGCTTTTGGTAGGTGGTGCAATATATTTTGCTACCATACTGACGTTCCTGACGGAACTGTAAAACAGATAAAATATTAACCATGGGAAAACTTATTTCTTTTGATCTAAAAGCCGATTTCGGAATGCTGAAAAAGCCCGATACGAACGAACCTGTTTACCTCACCTTTAATATGCTCCATAAACCGGCATTGCTTGGGATATTGGGAGCCATTGCCGGGTTGAAGGGGTTTACCAAAAATGGAGAACTTCCAGAATACTATGAGTGTCTCAAAGATATTAAGGTAAGCATTATGCCATTGAAACATGAAAATGGCAACTTTTCGAAAACCATAATAAAATACAATAACAGTAGTGGAATGGCCAGTGAAGAAACCGGCGGGAATTTAATGGTTGCAGAACAAACGCTTATCGCTCCCGCCTTTCGCTGCTTTGTTTTGTTGGATACTGATATTAAAGAGCAAAAAAAATTGTATGAAAACATTCTCTCCTACCAGGCAGAGTTTGTTCCTTATCTCGGTAAAAATGAATTCTCTCTATGGTGGGAAAATCCCACGGAACCTGTTTATTCCGAGTTTAAACCGGATGGAGTTTTTAAGATTGATTCGCTATTTGTTAAGCAAGTGCCTGTTAAAGATTCAAGAGTTGAAGAACTTATATTTGACTTATTAATGGAATCACAAAAGGGGTGCACTTTTTCATATTTTGAAAATTTGCCAATTGCTTATATGGGGGCTCCCTTGTATCAATATGAATATCGAAGTTTCGCATTCACAGATTGGGATTTGTCTTTAAAAGAGAATCAGACCGAAGATTTAATCCAACTGAAAACCACTGAGAAAAATGAAATTATCCAGCTTTTCTGAAATAATTGAAAAACGGCTTACTCCTATTGGTTCTATAATCACTGATGCTAAAATATACTTTGCGCATACACATGGCACAAAATCCATTGAAACATTAGTTGAACACATTGACCTTGTTTTAAAATATTTCCGAAAGATTGTTTCTAATCAAGGTATAGACAAAACAATTGATAAGCTGTGTTTTTCTGTCGCCTCAGGAGACTATGAATTGGCAAACTTTATAAAATTACTTTTTATTGGAGCTGTAGCCTATCACGATTTGGGAAAAATAAATCCGAATTTTCAAGTTGAAAAAATGAAAAATTGGGAGTTTGAAAAACTGCGACTATCAATTGGTAGTCAACATTCAGTGCTGAGTTCTTTTCTCTATCTACATTATTTTGGACTAACAATAAACAATAATCGTTCATTCAGTAATAAATCAAAAATCCAGCTTTTTGCCTTAATTCACCTGTTTTGTTATCCAATATTAAAACATCATAGTACGGTATTAACTAACGAAACCAATTTTTCGACAGAATTATTTAAAGAATTATTCCATTTTCTTCAATACTGTGATATTTTACTACCAGAAATTGCAAGTCAAAAATTATTAACTGAAAGTGAAAAATGGATAATGAACTTAGACAAGAGCATGTCTTTCCCCATTTTTGCCTTGCTCAAACTCAACTACTCCCTTTTAACCGCCTCCGATTATTATGCAACCAACGAATACATGGCCGATATTAAGGTGGAAGATTTTGGGCTGATTAACGATGGGTTACGAACTAAAATCCGGCAAAACTTCAGAACAAAGCAACCCTTTAACAAAAATTTGTTTCTTCGTTTCGGGGAATATCATGATAAGTCGTTTGAAGAATTACATGAAAAAAGTAAAGCGAACCTGAATTACCTGCGTCAGAAATTAAATACTGAAGTTATTTCAACATTACGAAAAAATCCAAATAATCCCTGGTATTACATTGAAGCCCCAACCGGAGCAGGAAAAACTAACCTTTCATTAGCCTGTATTACTGAATTATTGCAAACAGATAAAAGCCTGAATAAAGTTTTTTATGTATTTCCGTTTACTACTTTAATTACACAAACATTCTCAGGGATTCAGGAAACCATAGGATTGGATAAAAACGAAATGATCCAGTTGCATTCGAAAGCCGGGTTTCATGCCAAGGAAGAAATTACTGACGGAGAATATGGCAGGGAAAAAAAGTTACATTTAGATAATCTCTTTGTAAATTATCCGGTTTGTGTAACATCCCACATCCGGTTTTTCGATATCCTGAAAGGGAACCACAAAGAATCTAATTATCTGCTTCACCGGCTATGTAACTCAATTGTAGTGATTGATGAATTGCAAACATACAACCCTAAGCATTGGGATAAAATTCTGTTTTTTATTGAAAATTATGCCCGTCTATTCAATATGCGTTTTATTATTATGTCGGCAACCTTGCCAAAAATAGACGCTTTAAGTGAAACAGCGCAAGGAAAGTTTGTAAACCTTACACCAAACAAAAAGCTTTATTTCACAAACAAAAATTTTTCTGGTCGGGTTGAGTTTGATTTTTCGTGGCTTGATAAAGTTAAACCGGATAAAAATGCAAAAAAGGATTACCTGGAAGAATTGTCTTTATTCTTAAAAAATCAAGCCGATGATTACTTCAAAAAATATAAACATTCAAGAGTTCTTATTGAGTTCATCACAAAAAACACGGCCTCTCGTTTCTTCAGAATGTTAATGGAATCAAGTGATTTTGATGATTTTAAAATACTTCTACTTTCCGGCGATATTTTGGAATCTAAAAGAAAAGAGATTATCAAAGTCATTAAAGACGAAGTATATAATAAAGTTATTCTTGTTTCAACACAGGTTGTTGAAGCGGGTGTTGATATTGATATGGACCTGGGCTTTAAAGACCGCTCTTTACTTGACAGTGACGAGCAACTGGCTGGCCGAATCAATCGAAATGCCTCTAAAGAAGGCTGTAAAGTATTTCTTTTTGACTGCGACAGCTCAAAAACCATTTATGGGAAAGACCAACGTTACAAACATCAGCAAAAAGACAAAGAAATCTATTTTGGTTTTAAAGAGATACTTCTAAATAAAACATTTGACAGGTTATATGAAAAAGTGTTTGAAGATGTTAAAAGGGACGATTGGACAGATGCCGGAAATTTAAAAAGTTATCTTGAAAACTTTGAAAAGTTTAATTTTCAGCACATCCATTCCGAATTTCAATTAATAAAAAATAACGATTCGCGATCAATATTCATCCCGGTTGATATAGATATTCCTGATGGGTATTCAAAAGATGAATTCGCTAAAATCAATATTTTAACAGATTCGGAAGAGCAGATCTCAGGAGAGAAACTCTTTGACACCTATCTTTCAATAATCAAAAACAAGGATGTAAATTTTATACAAAGGCAAATTGAGCTAAAGAATATAACGGGCTTAATGTCATATTTTACTCTGTCAGTTTATCCAACAGTATTAAATGAGATACGGGATAAATGCGATGCTGAAAAAAGTCAGTATGGCTATGAGTATTTATCTTTTTGGCAAAAGTGCTATGACATTAATTCTGGTTTTAATTTAGAAAAAGCGAGACAAGATATTATTTTTTGAAATTTATAACTGGCAGCTATATATACATTAATCAGCACATCATGGAAAAATACATTCAACAACTGATTGAAGACCTTCAAGCGGTAGCAAAAAACCCTCCAAAACCATCCTACATTGAGCCACCACCCCACCTGGAGGACGATACTGTTATTTCGGAACTGGCTCTGGTTCCTTTTAAAACCATTGAAGAACTTACGGGTATTAAACAGGAAGTCTTTCCGGAAATTAACGATTTGCAGGGCGACCAGTGGGAAAGAGTAAATCAGGCTATTTTTAAAATATTCGAATCACTAAATATCGAACTTATTGATGCACCTCCGGAAATGCCTCCGGAGTGGCTTTACGAAGTGCTTACCACTAATTGGCAACATCCGGTGCAGTACCTTCCTTCGTCGGGCATGGACCTTGAATTGTGCACCGGCGATCCAATGACCTGTCCGTATGGTGATTATTGCGATTGCTGCGGAGAATGGGAAGAAATTGAAGATGCTATTCCTGAACGATTTGAAAAACTTATAACGGAAATTGCTGACTCTATTGATGCAGGTCTTATCTGTTACCTCAATCCGGAAACGCTGGAAATGGAAGATATCCCTCAAATGCTCATGAATGACCCGGAAGAGTTTGAGGCAATAACAACAGGAACTCACCAGGAAGATGAAGAATTTCAACACGAAAAATGGGATGAATATTATAAATTCGAACCACTGGAATCACATGAATCATTTCAAATAATGGAATCATTTGCCGATAGCCTGAAGAACGAGTCACTTCAAAATCAATTATATTATGCTTTAAATCATAGCAGACCTTTTGCAAATTTTAAAGCAATCATTCAGAACTCAAAAGAAAGACAAAACTGGTTCAATTTTAAAAAAGAATTTTTGAAACAGCATGTCAGAAGGCTTATACGGGATGAAATAAATAAAATCGCCAGTGATCTTTCTGATGAAATTAATGGCCTATTTAACGATGACGGAATAAAGATAGACCCGGAAACCGTGCCTCTGCCATCACTTTGCATTATTTGCAAACACTACTACACTGATGACCCGGAAGAAAACATTCTCTGCCTGTTGAACCGACATGATCAACGAGATGAAGAAGATTTTAAATGCGGAAGTTTCGAAAAAATCTAATCATCAATTATGTACATCACCGGTACACATTTTAACTATTACCTGATATGTCACCGTAAACTCTGGTTGTTTGCCAACGGCATTAACATGGAACATACCTCCGATTCAGTTTACGAGGGCAAACTCATCCATGAAACCAGCTATGCCCAGCGCAGTGAACGATTCAAAGAAATAAGTATTGAAGGAATAAGAATTGACTGGTTCGACACAAAAAACAATGTGGTTCACGAAATCAAAAAATCAGACAAACGTGAAGTAGCCCACATCTGGCAGGTGAAATACTACTTGTATATATTGGAAAAGAATGGTATTCAGGCTACCGGACTTCTTGAATATCCTAAATTAAGAAAAACAGAAAAGGTCTTGCTGGCCGGTCCGGACAGGAAATTCATTGAAGAATCGTTGAAAGACATTGAAACAATTACATCACAGGAACAATCTCCGGACAGGCTCCCGCTAAACCAGTGCCGGGGATGTTCATATTTTGATTTTTGTTATGCCGGGGAAGAAAATGAATAAATCATCCATAAGATAACATAGGATTATGATACAATTTATCACGGATTTTAACTAACATCTCATCATTCTGCCACATGAAAAAGACCTATTACCTCTTTAATCCCGGCAGGCTGCAACGGCGTGACAATACCCTAAAATTCACGCCATTTGATGAAGAAGGCCATGAACAGCAGCCTCGTTATCTGCCGGTAGAAAATGTAGATGAGTTGTACTGTTTTGGAAGTCTCGATGCAAATTCTGCATTGTACAATTTTTTAGGCCAGCAGCAAATACCCATTCATTTTTTCGACTACTATGAAAATTATACCGGATCATTTATGCCACGGGATGCACTTCTATCGGGTAAGGTTTTATTGGCACAAACAGATTTTTATAAAAATAAAAAAAAACGAATTGATCTTGCTCAGCGCATTCTTACCGGTGCTGCTTTCAACTTGGTAAAAAACCTTCGTTATTATGATAATCGGGGGAAAGATCTTTCGGAAATTATTTCATCTATTGAATTACTGTCTAAAAAAATTCCATTAACCACTGCCATTGATGAACTTATGGGAATTGAGGGCAACATCAGACGATACTATTACGAAGCATTTAACCTTATTTTAAACTATTTTGAGATGGGAGGCCGCAGTTATCACCCTCCGCTCAATGAAATTAATGCATTGATTTCGTTTGGGAACATGATGTGCTACAGCCAGTGTTTGAGAGCCATTCACCAAACACAACTCAATCCGCTTGTTTCATTCTTGCACCAACCAGGTGAACGTCGCTTCTCTTTATCGCTCGACCTGGCCGAAATATTCAAACCCATTTTGGTTGATCGGGTGATTTTTAAAGTGGTGAACAAGCGGGAAATTCAACCAAATGATTTTGAAATCAGTCTCAATTCGGTTATGCTAAAACCCAACGGAAAAAAGAAGTTTGTGCAGGCCTTTGAAAACCGACTTGACGAAACAATTAAGCACCGTACTTTGAACAGAAATGTAAGTTACAAACAACTGATAAAACTGGAATGCTACAAATTAGTAAAACACGTACTGGAAATTGAAGAATATAAATCCTTTAAAGCATATTGGTAATGTACATCATAGCAGTATATGATGTTGGAAAGAAACGGGTTGGCAAAATGCTGAAGCTTTGCCGTCAGTACCTCAACTGGATTCAAAATTCAGTTTTTGAGGGTGAAATTTCTGAAGTAAAACTTGAAGAACTAAAAATTCGGGCCAAAAATATCATGGATTTAGATGACGACAGTTTTATCATTTTTAAAACCCGCCAGGAAAAATGGCTAGATAAGGAAATAGTAGGTAAAGAACGCAGCAGCCTCGATAATATTCTATAAAACAGATTGTCGATATCTCTGCTGTATACAAAAATATTGCATACATTACACTTTAAAATTAATCTTACGTTCCTTGACATACTGAAAATCAAAATAATAAAAAAAGTTGTCGAAGTTCCGTAATTTTCCTGTTATTGGTCATCGACAACCTTTTGCCAGGTAAAAAAGTTTCTTTAAATTTGTAATTGGTTAAATACCAATTATTTTTTTTTAGATGTCGAACGGATATCAATCGTACCAAGCTGGAATTGAAATTTTTATTTGATTTTTATGGTTATACAAAACTTTCACATATCAATCGTACCAAGCTGGAATTGAAATTGTTAAGAATTCCCTGTGCGCCTGTTTCCCGGCAATATCAATCGTACCAAGCTGGAATTGAAATGCGCTACGGTCGCATCTGCATAGCTCCCATCTGATTATATCAATCGTACCAAGCTGGAATTGAAATGCTGGAAACCAGGGTGAGCAATACAGGGGATGCGAAATATCAATCGTACCAAGCTGGAATTGAAATATATCTCATTTGAGGAAATGAAGAACCTGGGCGACGATATCAATCGTACCAAGCTGGAATTGAAATTTTTTATTGTTGGCCTTCATATGGGCATCAAGGAAATATCAATCGTACCAAGCTGGAATTGAAATCCGGTGTGTTCGGGTTGAATACAATTAATATTTTTGATATCAATCGTACCAAGCTGGAATTGAAATGTAAATATACGGGAAACATTGCATCATATGTTAAAAATATCAATCGTACCAAGCTGGAATTGAAATCTAACAAGCGGTATGTAAAATTTACGGATATGAAAAATATCAATCGTACCAAGCTGGAATTGAAATTATATTGACCCAATCGGAAGAATGTATGATGAGGAAATATCAATCGTACCAAGCTGGAATTGAAATTCCGCTCTCGAGTGCGGCTTGTGCCATGATCGCAAATATCAATCGTACCAAGCTGGAATTGAAATAGCCTAAATATGCACGAAATACAGGTTAAAACACCTGATATCAATCGTACCAAGCTGGAATTGAAATGTCGTTGCATAATAATGTATAAAATTAGGATCATAAATATCAATCGTACCAAGCTGGAATTGAAATACACGCATATTCCGGTTGATCTTTGGCAGAAAATTGATATCAATCGTACCAAGCTGGAATTGAAATCCGACCGTATGATCAACGTTTTAAAAGCGATTAA
>Ga0172382_10011896_pt1 | contig 11435 bp, 10 predicted proteins | sample Leawel138RmetaG_FD_122245 | JGI IMG/M metagenome (GOLD analysis project Ga0172382, IMG submission 122245) | Leachate microbial communities from a municipal landfill in Southern Ontario, Canada - Leachate well 138R metaG | ecosystem: Engineered > Solid waste > Landfill > Unclassified | place...
ATAGAGCCGGTCGAGCGCCTCGGGCAGTTCCTTGAGGTGCCGGGCTTTGGTGCGGAAAAAACCGACGGGATAGATCAGCTTTTCGAGCCGTTCGAGCGAGACCTTTCGCAACGCCTCAATCGAATCGACCTCGGGGAAGAGCTGGTCGCGCACGACGACCGTTGTCAACTCATCCTTGGTGCGGGCGCTGAGTATTGTGGCCACCAAGATTTTGAAAGGATCGCGTTCCTGGACAGCCATGAAAGCGACCACCGGCGAGGGATGTTTGTCGAACTCACGCTGCAGGGTCGCGTGAACTTCAGGCAGATCGGCAACCTTCAAAACCTTCCCTCCTCAATACGGCGCGCGTGCAGTGCTGTCTGTTCAAAGTTTTGCAGGATACGCTCGATGATGCGGACGAGCCGTCGGTCGTCCGTGATGCGGATGACCCGTTCGCGATCGATGCGGCCGTTGAACTTGACAAAGGGCGGACGCAGATCTTCGCGATGGAAGCGGCTGCCGGCACGCACGGTGACCAGACCGGCATCGACCAATTGCTGATAGACGGCCTGCATATCGTCCTGGGGGACGTGCAAACGGTCTTCGAAAATCTCGGTCCAGTGAGGATCATCGACCTTGGATGAAAACGAGTCCCAGACCTTGGGGCTACGACCCGTCAGAAAGATGATCTCGCCCGAACCATAGAGGCTGAGGCGGCAACTGTTGCTGAAAAGCGGATCGCCCGCTGCCGGCATATAGCTGATCTCCATCCAGTCGAGACCGGAAAGGTTGACCTGAAACTGCCTTGATTTGGGTCGTCCGTCCGAGTCGTAGCCCCGCAATGCCGCACAGCCGCTGCTGATCACGAGCAGGCAGGCGGTCAGGATGCGAGCCGACCACCGGAGCAGGGCGGAATTCTGGAGTGCGGTCACGTGAGACATTCTCTTCAAACCGGTTTTGCGGGATTTGGGGCAGCGTCCCCGTCCGCCAGCAGGCTTTCGGCTTGCAGGCGTGTCAGGGCGCGTTTGAGAAACTCCTTGCCGAAAGCCAGATAAGCCTCGGTGCCGCGCGACGAGGGATCGTACATGATGACCGGCATGCCGTAGCTGGGAGCCTCGCTGGTGCGGACATTGCGGGGAATCACGGTCTGATAAACCGCCTCGCCATAGTGTTCGCGCACCTGGGCGACGACATCCTCGGAGAGGCGTGTCCGTCCGTCGAAGAGCGTCATCAGGATGCCTTCGAGACGCAGGCGCGGGTTGATCCCGCCGAGGCGCAGGCGCTCGATCAGGCCGAGGATCACGCTCAGACCCTCCATGGCATAGTACTCGCACTGCATCGGCACCATGACCGAATCTGCCGTGGCGAGGGAATTGCTCATGAGGATGCCGAGCGAGGGCGGACAATCGATCAGAATCCAGTTGAAAACGCCGGACTTGACGATCGGCTGCAGGATGCGGTTGAAGACATGCAGATGATCCTCCATACGGGCGATTTCGACCTCGGCTCCGGCCAGACCCAGCTCGGCCGGGATCAGGTTGACGTTTTCGACCGTCGTTCCGACGATAAAATCGTCCAGCTCATGCGCGTTGACCAGAGCCGGATAGAGGCTGAAACCCTCGCGGGGCGCGACCCCCAGACCACTGGTGGCGTTGGCCTGCGGATCGGCATCGATCACCAGCACCGTCTGTTTCAGCCGTGCCAGAGCGGTAGCCAGGTTGACGACTGTGGTCGTTTTACCGACGCCGCCTTTCTGGTTGGCAACGGCGATCACGCGTGTGGTTGGGGGTTTGGAAAGCGCCATGTTTTATCGTCCCTGGTTGGCGGCAGACTTGGAGAAAAGTGGATTAGACGGCCTTGATCATGCCGACGGCGCGGGCGTAGCCGAACATGCCGCCCGCAGCCACAACCGGTGCCACGGCACCCAGCGGTGCGAGCGGGAAGACCCGCCCGTCGGCGAGGCGGGTCAGAGTGCCGGACTCGACATCGATTTCGACCTCGTCGCCGGTTTTGAATTCGTCAGTCAGCGACTCGCTGCTCTCGAAGGGATAAAGCTCGCCGGTAGCGACAGCATTGCGGAAGAAGATGCGGGCATAGGAACCGGCGACCACGGCGCGGCAGCCGGCGGCTCCGAGGGCGATTGGCGCATGTTCGCGTGAAGAGCCGCAGCCGAAGTTGCGGCCGGCGATGATGATGCCGTAGGCCGACTCCTCGCTGCCGGCCGCCACATAGGACTCGTGACCGACCGGCAGACCCGAGAGGGCCAGACTGCCCAGCCGGCGGTACTCTTCAGGAATCGTCGGCACGAGGTTGAGATGCTCGGCCGGTATGATCTGATCCGTATCGATATTGTCGCCGAGGACAAAGACACGGGCGCGGATGCGGTTGCTCATTGGTTTCTCCACAAAATGGTTGCTGCAGACAAGGCGCGGTATTGCTCAGATATCACGCGGATCGGTGATAGTGCCGCGGATGGCGCTGGCGGCGGCGGTGAGGGGCGAGGCCAGATAGACAAACGCCTCTTTGGAGCCCATGCGTCCGACAAAGTTGCGGTTGGTGGTGGCGAGGACGGTTTCGCCGTCCCGCGAACGGCCGAAGGTGTCGATCGGCCCGCCGAGACAGGCGGCGCAGGAAGGCGGTGCAACATCGACGCAACCGGCCTCGGCGAAGATTTCGATCAGCGACTTGCCCTCGATCTTTGTGCGCAACAGGTCGAGTGCGACCTCGGTTGTGGCCGGCACGAGACAGGTCTCGCAGGCTACCCGGCGCCCCTTGAGCAGGCTGGCGGCCATGACAAAATCTTCCAGCTTGCCGCCGGTGCAGGAGCCGATATAGACCCGGTCGAGCCTGACATCGGTAGAGGCGCGTGCCGTGGCATAGTTGCTCGGCAGGTGCGGTTTGGCGACACAGGGCTCGAAGGTCGAAACATCGTACTGGTAGCTGGCCTCGACCGGTGCGTCGGCATCACCGGTAATGATCTCGAAAGGCTTGTCCGTCCGTTCACGGACATAGGCCAGCGTCTTGGCATCGGGTGCGATAATGCCGTTTTTGCCGCCGGCCTCGATCGCCATGTTGCAGAGGGTGATCCGCTCATCGATACTGAGGGCTTCGATCGCCTCACCGCAGAACTCCATCGCGGCATAGGTCGCTCCATCGACGCCGATATCGCCGATAATGCGCAGGATCATGTCCTTGGCCGTGATGTAATCCGGTTTTCTGCCATCCAGCCGGAAGCGCATGGTCGGCGGCACCTTGAGCAGGATTTTGCCGGCACCCATGACAAAGCCCGCATCGGTATTGCCGACGCCAGTGGCGAAGGCTCCGAAAGCACCGTGACTGCAGGTATGGGAATCGGTTCCGATGATGATTTCGCCGGGACGCACATGACCCTGCTGCGGCAGGGCGACATGACAGACCCCGCAGTAAGACTCGGTGCCCGGATCGTAAAAATAGGGCAGCTTCTGCTCTCGGGCAAACTCGCGCAGGATATCGACATTGCGGTGTGCCTTGGCATCTTTGGTAAAGATGTAGTGATCGGGCAGGATCACGATCTTTTCAGGATCGAAAACCCGTGCCGTTTCGCCGAACTCGCGCTTGAAGATGCCGATCGTGCCGGGGCCGCAAACGTCGTGCGTCAGCAACACATCCACATCAACCCAGACGTTCTCGCCCGGTTTGACGGAGGGCAGACCGGCGGCTCTGGCAATAATTTTCTCTGTAATTGTCTGTTTCATAGAATCGTTTCGGTTGGGGTGCCGGAGGCGGCTTTTGCGCAGCGCCGACCCAGGCTCAGCTTCGTTCGTGAGAGCGGACAACGGCGAAGAAGCGTTCTTCGAACTTGTCGAAAACCTCGTGCTTGTGCAACAGCCGCGCCAGGCTGCTGATTTTCGAGGCATCGATGCGTGCCATCTCGAAAGCGGCTTCGATCTCCTGACGGATCGGATAGGCCACGCCATCCTGCATCTCGAACATGCGGCGCTTGGCCATTTCGATGATATTGGTCTTGGCCGACTGCTGTACCATCGTCCAGAAAAGTTTGACGAGACAGACATCCCAGGGCTCGTCCACGCCCTTGATGACGGCGGCGAAGGGATCGCTCGAGCTTTCGACACCCTTCTGCACCCGTTCGAGCACGGCTTCGAAAGAGTCGGTAATCATTTCTTCGCTGAAGTTCTCCTGCCGCAGTACATAGCCGTAGCGCAGGATATGGATGTCCTCTTCGTTGTCGCGCAGCCAGCGGGCGTATTTGGCGGCCTCTTCGCCGAAGCCCTCGAGGATCATTTCCGAATAGGCTTGCGGCGTGATGATCTGGGGACGCATGGCCTGCATGCGCCCTGTGCGGACACGCACCTTGCCGACGCTGTCCATCATTTCCGCCACCAGGTGGTAGTGCAACAGGGTATGACCGAAAGTCTCGAGGTGCCGTTTGGGCGTCACCACGATTTCGGTGTTGTTGACCGCATACCAAAAATTAAATCCGTCCGGGCGCTTCATGCACTCCATTATAGCCGGACATACGGCCTTTTTTCCAGCCTTCTTTTAGCGACTGGCGTAAAAACGGCCGGCGCGCAGGGTGGCGACGCAACGACCTTCGAGGCGTTGGCCGATGAAGGGAGTGTTGCGCGACTTGGAAAAGATATCCTCCGCGCCGAAAGTCCAGGTGCCGGGGCGGATGAGGCAGATATCGGCGCGGGTGCCCGGTCGCAAGCTCGGCGGGGTGAGACCGATGATGGCCGCCGGGGCGGTCGTCCAGGTCGCGACCCAGACAAGCGGCGAGATGCCCGTCTCGACCACCAGGGCGCGCAGCGAGGCTCCGATGGCCGTTTCGAGCCCCAGCACCCCGAACATCGTCCCGCGAAAACCGCCGGCCTTGAGCGGGGCGGCATGGGGGGCATGGTCGGTCGCGCAACAGGTGATGACACCTTCCGCGACGGCGACCCGCAGGGCGGCGACATCGGCTCTGGTTCCGAGGGGCGGATTCATCTTCCAGTTGGCATCGTCGGCGGGAATATCCTCGGCAGCCAGCATCAGGTGGTGCGGTGTGACCTCGGCCGAGACCGGCAGACCCTCGCGTCGGGCGGCCCGGATCAGGTCGATCGCACCGGCACAGGAGAGGTGCTGGATATGGAGACGGCAGCCGGTTTGCCGGACGAGACGGATGTCGCGTGCGACGGCCTCGACCTCGGCCTCGGGCGGAAAAACCGGCAGACCGGCGCTTCGGGCGACGGGCGAATCGCGCACGACCCCCGCGCCCGCCAGCTCCGGCACGACAGCGTGTTCCATGACCACCATGTCGAGAGCGGCGGCGGTCTGCATGACTTGCAGCATCACAGCATCGTCGGCCACCATCGAGCCGTCGTCGGTGAAGGCTGAGGCTCCGGCGGCTTTGAGCGCGGCCAGATCGGCGATTTCCCCGCCGGCGCGCCGACTGGTGCAGCAGGCCGAGGGCAGGATATCGACCGGCAGGTGCGCCGAAGCGGCCAGGTGCTGACGGATCAGCGCCGGATCGTCCATCGGCGGACGGGTGTTGGGCATGGTCACGACACGCGTGAAACCACTGCGGGCGGCCGTGGCGGCACCACTGGCGAGAGTTTCGGAGGCTTCCCCGCCCGGTTCGCGGAAATGGACATGCAGATCCAGCAATCCCGGCACGACCCAGAGTCCGTCGGCATCGTAACGGCGGATCGTACGGGCCTGTGCCGGAACATCGGCTACGATCAGGCCATCGGCCACGATCACATCGCCCTTTTCATCGCGTCCGCCGGCGGGATCGAGAACGCGGCCACCCTCAATTATGAGCACATCGCCAGACATCCGGTCACCTCTCAAAGCAGCGACTGCAGCAGCACCGAATCGGCCTGCTCCAGCCAGGCGCGGTTGCGGTCGATCAGCTCGCAGCGCTGGTCAACGCAGAGCTTGCTGCGCAGCGGGTCGGCCGGGGTGTTGCAGACATAATCGAGCATGCGTTCGACACTGGTGCGTGCCACATGCAGGCGCGTATCCGACGAGGCATAGTAGATCAGCAACTCGCCATCCGGTTTGGCGACCATGCCGTTGGTGAAGACGACATTCGAGACATCGCCGACATATTCCGAGCCGAACGGAGCGATCAGGTAGCCGCCCGGCTGGGCGATCGGCCGCCAGGGTTCGTTCAGGTCACAGAGGAAAGCGTAGATTACATAGCGCAGTCCCGAAGCACAGCCGCGCACGCCGTGGACGACATGCAGCCAGCCCTTGTCGGTCTTGATCGGGGCATCGCCGACGCCGTTTTTGACCTCTTTTATCGTGTGATAAGCGCGGCCGTCGATCAGCCGCTCCTCGCCCGTCCGGCAGTTTTCCATCGAATCGGCCAGGGCGCAGCAGATGCCCGAACCGGTGCCGGCATCGATAAAGCCGTCCTGCGGGCGGGTATAGAGCAGATACTTACCCTCGACAAACTCGGGATGCAGTGCCACATTACGCTGTTGGGGCGAGCGCGAAACCAGATCCGGCAGGCGCTCCCATTTATCGAGATCGCGCGTGCGGGCGATACCGCACTGGGCCGTGGCCGAGGACAAATCGCCCGCCGGAGCGGCCGGATCGTGACGTTCGGCACAGAAGAGACCATAGATCCAGCCGTCTTCATGGGCCGTCAGGCGCATGTCATAGACATTGGTTTCGGGATCCTGCGGATTTTCCGGCATACGGACGGGATAGTCGCGGAAGCGGAAACCGTCGATACCGTTTTCGCTCTCGGCGATGGCGAAGAAAGACTTGCGGTCGCACCCTTCGACCCGGACGGACACCACGACGCGATCCTGCCAGAGCATGGCACCGGCGTTGAAGGTGGCATTGATGCCCAACCGCTCCATCAGGTGCGGATTGGTAGCGGGGTTGAAATCGTAGCGCCAGGTCAGGGGCGTGTGGGCGGCGGTCAGAACCGGATAGCGGAAGCGGTCGAAGACCCCGTTGTCCCAGTTTTCATCGACCGGGTTGGGTCTGGCGAGCAGTTGACGGTGGCGTGTGACCAGGCCTTCCAGACGGCATTGATACTTTTCGTTGAGTGCTTTTTTTTCTGTGGCAGACATGGTGGTTTCCTGTCAATAAGGTAGAGGTTTGTTAGTTGGTGAGATATGCTGGCGAGAGGTTTGCTGCGATGGAACATCCCTCAGAAAGTCCCCTGCCAGCCCAGACGGAAGAAGGGTTCCTTGGAAAGATCGAGCGTCGAGTTTTCGGCGACTTTGGCCTTCAGTTCGCGCACCAGAAACGTGCCGCCCTCGAGCACCAGGCGGCTGTGATCGGTGACCTTGATTGAGAGACCGGCCGAGGCCGTCCATTCGTTGATCGTGATAGCCTCCGGCATGCCGGGTTTATCGTCGAGCTCAAAGTCGAAGTTGCGCCATTCGAGCGCGGCGAAGAGCGTCAGCACCTCGAAGGGAGCCAGCATCACGCGGCTGCGTGGCAACATGGCCTCGATGCGAAAAAAATCGGCCGGTTCCCAGGCGAGACCGATCTGCGGCATGACCGGCAGATCCCAGCCGGAGCGCAGGGTCACGCCGGCCACACCGGCCAGAGTAGGGGAAAAGGCATAGTGCAGATTGATCGTCGCGGGGCAGTTGAAGTCCGGCGCCGAGATATCGGAGTACATGCCGGGAGCGGCGCGCAATTCGAGGGACCATCGGTTGACAAAGCGCCAGGAGACGGCCAGCTCGAAGGCCAGATGGGCGGCTACATCCGGCAGGGCGGAAATATCGGCACTGCTGAGAAAACTGTAGAGGCGGGCACGGGCGAAGCCCTCCAGATAGCCGGCCAGAAACTCCTCAAAGGCGAAGAGCCTGAGGGCGCTTTCGAATTCGAGAGTGGACGACTTGCCATAATCGCCGAATTGTGATTCGGGGACAAAGGTCAGGCTGGCAAAGGAGAGCGGATGTTCATCGGCATCGAGAGTCTGTGAGAAAACCTCGGGACTCATCACACCGTAACGCGGCCCGAAGTCGTAGCGTCCGGGAGGGTAGCTGGCGTAGCCCGATCCCTCGCCATAGAGAGCGCGGGTGGCTTCACCTCGCACCGGCGCGGAGGAAGGGGCAGCGGGGCGGGATGCAGCGGCTGTCCGTGGGGCGGCATATTGCGCCCGGGCCGGAGGCTTGGCGGCGGGCGGTGGGGGTGACTCCCAGTCGGCCCGCAAAAGCGTGGGCAAGACCGTGATCGCGAGCAGGCAGAAGAGATTTTTTTTCATTGATTCATTGGAAGGGGTGGTTGTGTCAGCGCCAGTCCGATTCGCGGATGCGATCAGGCGGGAAGTGAGTCAGCCAGGCGGTGAAGGAGACGCGGTAGTCGTCCTTTTCGGCTGATCCGTCGGCCCGGTTGTAACCGGGAATCATGCTGCCGTAGAGTCGGAAAGCGATACAGTCGTAGCTGCGCTGCAGATAGCCGCCGACCTCCTCGACCTGTGAATTTTTGAACTCATAACGTCCGTAGAGATTGACGCTCCATTCGGGAGAAATCGGCCAGGTGATGTTGCCGGAGAGCAGGCTGCTGCGATCGGCACGGTAGCGGTATTCGAGGGCGGTCGTGAAACGTTCATGCCAGAGCAGCAGGCGTGTGGCGGCCAGATCGAGTTCGGAGTTGGTCACGCTGTATTCGGCATCGACATCCAGCCGCATCCAGGAAACGGGCCGGAACTCGGAGTCGAGACAGATGCGGTCGAGGGCATCTTCGTCATCCTCGGGCTCGATCAGCAGGTCGCCATAGATATCGACCATGGCCACCTCATGGGCGCGGTCGCCCTTTTTGTACTGCCAGCGGTTGCGCAGGCCGAGCCGGACATAGTGCTCGAAGTCGAGGGCATCGACAGCATCAAACTGATACAGCTCCTCCGGCAGCACATCCGGTTCCGGCACATAGGTGTAGTTGGCGTAGGGCTCGATCACGTGGCGCCAGATTGTACCGTCGGATCCATCCCACATGCCGTAGGCTTTAAAGGAGACCTCGGCACCGATCTCGAAAATGTTGCGGAAGGTGGCACCGGCATCCTCACTACGCCCTACCGTGCGAGTGCCGGTGGTCGATGTGACCTTCCCCAGTTCGTTAGTCTGGGCGACGGTATAGGTTTCCTCTTCATCCCAGCGCCGGACCGATTCGGAGTAATAAGTACCGCGATAGGCCGCCCTTGGCACCAGGTTGACGAAACCAACCTTGAGCGGCAGGCTCAGGCGGTGCAGAGTGTCGGCACGCAGGGCGTCGTAGGACTCGGGCAGCGGGTCGCGTCTTTCATCGAACTGCTTGCGCAGGAAGGAGAGGGCATTGCGGCTTTCATAGTAGATGCCGGTTTCGAGGATTTCGAGCTGGTTGAGGTTGGCCCAGACTTCGGGCAGACGCTCGGTCTGTTCATAAAAATCGTTGAGCCGCAGGCGGGCGATGGCACCGGCGGCGAAGTCACGTCGGGTATGGGTATAGGAAAGATAGTTGTCCGGCTGGTTCATCTGCACGTGTTCGGACTCGAAAAAGTCGCGCATAAACTGGTCGTCGCTGACGTAGAGCCCCTGCAGCAGAATGCGGTCGCGCTCGCTGATATTCCAGGCGTGGTTGAGACGGATGCGGTAGCGTTCGGGGTCTTCGACACCGAGCGGGAGGGGGCGTTTGGAGTCGTCGAGCCAGTAGAGCGAAAGCCAGCCGGTGCCATAATCCTGCATGTACCAGTTGACACGTTCCCCGAGGGCATAGCCGCGTTTGGAACGCAGATCGAGGCTGGTCCGCGAGTCGATCCAGCGGTCGGCCTCGTCGCGATAGATGCGCGCCTTGTAGGAAGAAAGCAGGTAGATGCCCCAGCGGCTGCGGTAGCCCGGCTCGAAGCGGAAGCCGTAATGGCGGTTGAGATCTTTCCAGACGTAGGGCCAGTAGAAGAAGGGCACACCGAAGACACTCGGGACGGCACCGTGGGCGGTCAGGTCGCGGTCGGGGCGCAGGCGCAGACGTTTGGCGGAAATATGGTAATGGAAATGCCCCGGGGCATTGGTACAGGTGGTCAGGATAACGTCTTCGGCGATATAGGTGTCCATTTCGACACTGCCACGGCCGGCCTCGATGCGGAAGGGTTTGTAATAGGCCGAAATGTCGGCGGCACTGCCGGCTTTTTCCTTGAGGTTGACGTTGAGCGCATCCCCGCTCCAGACGCTGCCGTCGAGACCGACCAGCGTCACCCGGCCGTAGGCCTGGGCGGCATAGGTGCTGCTGTTGAAGCGGATGCGGTCGGCCCGCAGCTCCTGCTCGCCGGAGCGGACGATCACATTGCCGCTGAAGACGGCCCAACTGCTGTCGAGGTCGTAACGGGCATTGTCGGCCATAACCGACACCTGGTCGAAACCCTCGCCGAATTGCCGCACGACATGACGTGCATCATCAGCCAGAACAGGTGTGACAAACGGTGCGAGCCCGACAGCAAGGCAGAGTGCAGCCGCCAGTTGGAATTTTTTCCGCATGGTCGATCCAGGGGGGGGAACGGCTATCATGGCTGTTTTTCCTGCAAGAGAGATGAAAAAGGTGAAGTTTGCGAAAAGGTGTGGCAAATTGCCCGACAGTCTGCCATAAAATGAGGCCGGGTGACACGCAATTATTTCGACAGCCCTGTGGCGCCGGACAGAGAGCTAGTCCTGTTGCAGAGCCGCCCATTCGGCCTGATCGAAGACGGCGCGGCGCGCGGGACAGTTTTCGCGCTGGCAGACGACGCAGGTGCGGAAATCTTTGTCGGCGCGGAAGATGATGCAGGAGATGGTCTTGTTGGGAACCATCAGGCAGGAATCTGTCAGCCGCACTCCGAGCTGCTTTTCATAGTCCGGCATCAGCCCGAAGAGCTGCCGCTGCTGCTCGATCGGCCAGATGCTGGCATCGCCCGAGCCGGGGCTCATCGAGGCGGTCACTGCGAGCTGGTATTGGCGCCGGATGTAGGAGGTGAGGTGGATCCGCGCGGCGTTGAGCAGATCCATTTTGAGCAGATCCCAGGCATATTCGAGCAACGGGTCGCCCGCGGCCGGATTTGCCTGATCCATCTCGCTGCCGCAGGTGGCGATGGCCAGGAAAACACGCTGAACATCGGCCAGCTTGCGGGCGAGAGTGCGGCTGGTGAACCAGGCTCCGTCAATCTGGACAGAATCCTGGGCCCGCGCGGTGATGTAAGCCTCGCGGCAGGCCGCTTTAGGGCGGCCCGCCTGGTTGGCCAACTCGACCAGCGTGCTGAATTCCGCCGCTTCGTCGGAGTCCTCACCCAGATGGAGCTGGGTCAGCAGCCGCTGCAGACTGATAGTAAAGGGGATCTCGGTCAGTACAGTCATGAAAGAGCCTCTCGCAGGGCTGAAGTGCCGCTCAAGCAGACTTCAGCACATCGACATTGAAACCCAGAACCAGCGCACAATGGAGGCGCACTCCCGTTTCGATGGCTTCGTCGGCAAAGTTGAACTTGGGATTGTGCAGCGGGATCAGCA
>Ga0172382_10011897_pt1 | contig 11435 bp, 8 predicted proteins | sample Leawel138RmetaG_FD_122245 | JGI IMG/M metagenome (GOLD analysis project Ga0172382, IMG submission 122245) | Leachate microbial communities from a municipal landfill in Southern Ontario, Canada - Leachate well 138R metaG | ecosystem: Engineered > Solid waste > Landfill > Unclassified | place...
ATGCATATTGACAAATGGGGCAAATACTTACTATTCAAGTCAGGTTTGAGTGCATCTCCGGCGCCTCCGTGGGCCCGGAGGCGGCCTGGCCGGATACCGGTATCCCCCCCCTCAATGCCGGTGTCCGACGGGGCCGCTTCCTGGCGGACGGGGGCGCCTGCCTTGGCCCGGCCCGGTCCTTCCGGCGCCGGGCATGCGCCCTGGTCGCCTGTTTTTCGCGCCGCGCGCCCCCCTGGGGCGCGCGGTTGTTTTTTTGGCGTCGCGCCTTGCGGGGGCTTGCCCCCGGCGGGGTTGTGCGCCAGAGTGGGGCGGGCGCCGCCGTGCGCGGCCCCGCCCGCGCACAACCATCACCGGCCGCCCGGCCAGAGGGACTCGTCATGGAACTGACCACCGTCGCCGTCCACAACCCCGATGCCCTGAACCTGATCCTGGGCCAGTCGCATTTCATCAAGACCGTGGAGGACATCCACGAGGCCGTGGTCGGCGCCGTGCCCGGCGCGCGCTTCGGGCTGGCCTTCTGCGAGGCGTCCGACAAGTGCCTGATCCGCCTGACGGGCACCGACGACCAGTGCGTGGCCCTGGCCCGGCAGAACGCCGAGGCCATCGGCTGCGGCCACAGCTTCATCCTGTTCATGCGCGACATGTTCCCCATCAACATCGTCAACACCGTGCAGGCCGTGCCCGAAGTGGTGCGCCTGTTCTGCGCCACGGCCAACCCGGTGCAGGTGGTGGTCGCCCGGACGGAGCAGGGCCGGGGGGTGCTCGGCGTCATCGACGGCTTCGCGCCCAAGGGCGTGGAGGGCCCCGAGGACGTGGAACGGCGCAAGGGCTTCCTGCGCGCCATCGGCTACAAGCTCTAGGGCGGCGGGGCGCGCCGGGCGCGGGGATGCGTGTGGCGCGCTTGACAATATTGAAGCCATCTTCGTATAGGTCTATGCCTTTTAAAGTTTCCAGTGTGGGGACCAAGACCCGGTCCCGGACCACGGAGGGATCGGGTACAGGTACAGACGGCTAACACAAGGGAGAAATCAATGTCGGATGCGCTGAAGAACCAGAGGACCTACGCCCTCGTCGGGCACGGCGGCTGCGGCAAGACATCGGTTGCCGAAATGCTGCTCTTCCAGGCCGGCGCCACCAACCGCCTGGGCAGGATCGAGGAGGGCACCACCGCCCTGGATACCGAGCCCGAGGAAATCAAGCGCCGCGGATCCATCCAGCCCGCCTTTGCCAGCTACCCCTGGAAGAAGGCCACCCACTTCCTGATCGACACTCCCGGAGACACCAACTTCACCGGCGATATCGCCTACTCCCTGACCGCTGCGGACGGCGTGGTCTTCGTCGTCGACGCCGTGGACGGCGCAAAGCCCCTGACCAAGAAACTGTGGGACGAGGTCCAGGCCTCCGGCCGTCCGGCCATGGTCTTCGTCAACAAGATGGACCGCGACCGGGCCGACTTCGACATGGCCTTCTCGTCGCTGACCGCCGTGCTGGGCGTCCGCCCCGTGCTGCTCTACATGCCCATCGGCGAGAAGGACGCCTTCAAGGGCGTGGTGGATGTGCTGGGCAACAAGGCCCTGTTCTTCGAGGACGGCGGGACGCTGCGCGAGGGCGCCGTGCCCGGCGACATGGCCGCCGACGTGGAGGCCCTGCGCGAAACCATGATCGAGAACATCGCCGAGAGCGACGAGACGCTCATGGAGAAATATCTCGAGGAGGGCGAACTGAGCCCCGAGGATATCGCCCAGGGCCTGCGCCTGGGCGTGCTCTCCGGGGGGCTGGTGCCCGTGGCCTGCGGCTCCGCCCTGGACAACAAGGGCGGCAGCTTCGTCCTGGACACCGTGCAGGATCTTTTCCCAAGCGCCCTGGACCGCGGGGCCTGGCTGGGCGAGGACGGCGGCGAGCGCGAAAGCTCCGCCGACGCCCCCGTGGCCGTCTTCGTCTTCAAGACCCTGGCCGACCCCTTCGCCGGGCAGCTCTCGGTCATCCGCGTGCTCTCGGGCACCCTGTCCCCCGACAGCACGCTGCACAACGCGGCCAAGGGCGACAAGGAGCGCGTGGGCCAGCTTCTGGTGCTGTGCGGCAAGGAGCAGAAGCCCCTCAAGGGCGAGGCCGGGCCCGGCGCCGTCCTGGCCCTGGCCAAGCTGAAGCTCACCGCCACCGGCGACACCCTCTCCGACCCCAAGGATCCCTTCGCCCTGGCCAAGCCGACCCTGCCCCCGGCGCTGATTTCCTACGCCCTGGCCCCCGAGGAGAAGGGCGAGGAGGACAAGGTCTACGCCGCGGTGAACAAGCTGCTGGACGAGGACATCTGCCTGCACCTGACCCGCGACGCCGAGACCGGCGACATCCTGCTCTCCGGCTCGGGCCAGCTGCACATTGAGATCAGCGTGGAGAAGGCCCGGCGCCGCTACAAGGTGGGCATCGCCCTCAAGACGCCCAAGATTCCCTACCGCGAGACCTTCAAGGGCAAGGCCGACGTTCAGGGCCGCCACAAGAAGCAGTCCGGCGGGCGCGGGCAGTTCGGCGACTGTTTCATCCGCCTGGAGCCCCTGCCCCGGGGTTCCGGCTATGAATACGTCGACGCCATCGTCGGCGGCTCCATTCCCCGCCAGTACATCCCCGCCGTGGACAAGGGCGTCCAGGAGGCCGCAGCTCGCGGCGTGCTGGCCGGCTACCCGGTGGTGGACTTCCGCGTGACCTGCTACGACGGCTCCTACCATGCGGTGGACTCCTCCGAAATGGCCTTCAAGATCGCCGGGTCCATCGCCTTCAAAAAGGCCGCCGAGGTGGCCAAGCCCGTGCTGCTCGAGCCCATCGTCCAGGTCAGCGTGTTCGTGCCCGACGAGTTCATGGGCGACGCCATCGGCGACCTGTCCAGCCGCCGGGGCAAGGTGCTCGGTTCCGATTCCAAGGCCGGGATTACCGAGGTCAAGGCCCATGTGCCCATGGCCGAGGTGCTCCAGTACGCCCCGGACCTGCGCTCCATGACCGGCGGCCAGGGCACCTTCACCATGGAGTTCGACCACTACGAGGAGGCCCCGCCGCAGGTGGCCGAAAAGGTCATCGCCGAGAGCAGGCAGGCCCAGGAATAGCCGGGCGCCCCGGCACCATAGTCCGCGAACGGGCCGCCCCCTCCCCGCCGGGGAGGGGGCGGCTTTTTCGTGCCCCGGCCGGGGCGGGCCCACGCGCGGCCCCGGGTTGCGGGCCTGGGGCGCCCGGCCATCGCTGCCGCCGGGCGCGGGCGCCGGGGATCGGGGGGCGCCGGGCGTGGGCGCGCCAGCTGCGCCGGGGCGCGGCATCCGCAGGGGGCGCGGCCATGCCGCCGGGCCGCGGGGCCGGGTGCGGCAGTGGCGCCGGGGCGTGGGGCTGGGTGCGCCGGGGAGCGGGAAGGGGGGGCAGTGGCGCCGGGCCGCGGGAAGGGGGGAAATGGCGCCCGGGCGCGGGGCTGGGTGCGGCAGTGGCGCCGGGCGTGGGCATGGGGCGCGCGGCCAACATCGCCGGGGTTCAGGGTTTTCTGCCGCGACGCGCGCGTCCCGGCCTTGTTTTGGTGCTGGTTTTCCCGTACATTACGCCAATTGCGCCGCCACCCCAACACGCCCCAAGCGGAGCCCCGGCCCCTGATGCTACGTAACGTGATATTCTACCTTGCCTTTTTCCCCCTGACCATTTTCTTTTCCGCCCTGGCCGCGAGCTCGCGCCGGGTGGCGCCCTGGGCCGCCCGCGCCTGGTCCGGGCTGGTGGTCCGGGCGGCCGGGCTGTCCGTGCGGGCCGACCTCGCGGCCCTGGACCCGGCCCAGCGTTATATCTTCATCGTCAACCACCAGAGCCAGCTGGACATCCCGGTGCTGACCCACGTCCTGCGCGCGCGCCATGTGGGCTTCGTGGCCAAGGAGTCGCTGTTCCGCATCCCGCTGTTCGGCAAGGCCCTGGAGTGCGCCGGGCACGTCAGCGTGGACCGCTCCAACCCCCGCCGGGCCATGAAGAGCCTGGAGGAGGCCGCCGCCAAGGCCCGCGAAGGGGCCAACATCCTGGTCTTCGCCGAGGGCACCCGCCAGAAGGATCTGGAGGCCCTGGGGGAGTTCAAGGTCGGGGGCATGATCCTGGCCCTGAAGACCGGGCTGCCCGTTGCGCCGCTGGTGGTCTGCGGCACGGGCGACGCCCTGCCCAAGGGCCGCCTGCTGCTGCGCCGCGCGCCCATCCGCGTACGCGCCCTGCCGCCCGTGGCCGCCGGGAGCTATACCCTCAAGCAGCGCGAGCAGTTCCGCGACGACCTGCGCGCCCTGATGAACGCCGCCTACCTGGAGCTGCGCCGTGAATGAGCACGACGTGACCCTGACGCCCCTGGGCGGCCTGGGCGAAATCGGCATGAACTGCATGGTCCTGGAAACCCGGGACTCCATGTTCCTCATCGACTGCGGGCTGATGTTCCCGGACAACTATCTCTACGGCATCGACGTGGTCATCCCGCGCTTCGATTATGTGGTGGAGAACAAGGAGCGTCTGCGGGGCATCGTGCTGACCCACGGCCACGAGGACCACATCGGGGCGCTGCCCTGGCTGCTGCCCCATGTGGACGCGCCGGTGTACGGCTCGGAGTTCACCCTGGGGCTTGTGGCGTCCAAGCTGCGCGAGCACAACCTGGAGCAGTACACCGACATGCGCGTGGTCCAGGACCGCGAGCGCGTGCAGATCGGCGACTTTCACGTCAATTTCTTCCCCGTGTGCCATTCCATCGTCGGCGGCTACGGCCTGGGCATCGAAAGCCCGGCCGGGCGCATCGTGCACACCGGCGACTTCAAGATCGACCGCACGCCCACCCACGGCCAGGAAACGGACCTGGAGGCCTTCGCCCGCTTCTCCAAGCCCGGGGTGCGCCTTTTGCTGTCCGACTCCACGAACATCGAGCGCGAAGGCCACGCCCTGACCGAGCGCGAGATCAAGGCCTCCCTGGGCGAGATATTCCGCAACGCCCCGGGGCGGATCATCGTGACGCTGTTCTCCAGCCATATCCAGCGGATGCAGGAAATATTCGAGCTGGCCGAGCAGTATGGGCGCAAGGTGGCCGTCAGCGGCCGCAGCCTGGTGCGCAACATCGAACTGGCCCGCGAGCTGGACTACATCCGCGTGTCCTCGGGGGTGCTCATCCCCCTGGAGGACATTCCCCGCCACAAGGACGAGGAACTGGTCCTGCTGGTCACCGGCTCCCAGGGCGAGCCCCTGGCCTCGCTCTCGCGCATCTCCTCCGGCGAGCACCGCCAGTTGCGCATCAAGAAGGGCGACCTGGTGCTCATGTCCTCGCGCTTCATCCCGGGCAACGTGCGGGCCATCACCCAGATCATCAACAATCTCTACCGCCTGGGCGCCGAGGTGCTCTACGAGAAGGTCCAGGCCATCCACGCCTCGGGCCACGCCCACCGCGAGGAGCTGCGCACCATGCTCCAGACCGTGCGCCCGACCTTCTTCGTGCCCGTTCACGGCGAATACCGCCACCTGGTGAAGCACTGCCGCCTGGCCCGCGAATGCGGCGTGGCCGTGGAGCGGACCCTGATCCTGGAGGACGGCGACCCGCTGACCATCAGCCCTTCGGGCATCCGCCTGCACGAGCGCGTGTCCACGGAGTGCATCTACGTCGACGGCAAGGGCGTGGGCGACGTGGGCCAGACCGTGCTCAAGGAGCGCCAGCTCCTGGGCGGCGAGGGCATGGTGGTGGTCACCCTGGTGGTGGACAAGGAGACGGGCGAGATTCTCGTGGGCCCTGACCTGGCCTCCAAGGGCTTCGTCTTCGAGCAGCGCTACAGCCATGTGCTCGAAGACGCCAAGTGCATCATCCTGGACATCTTCGAGAACATCCGCCCCGGCGAGACGAGCAAGCTCAAGGAGCGCATCCGTTCGTCCCTGCGCCGCTTCTTCCGCCGCGTGCTGGACCGCGATCCCGTGGTCGTGCCGCTGGTGATGCTGGTCTAGCAGGCGCCCCGCGGGCCGGGGTCGGCGTCGCGTTTCCCGCCGCGCCCGCCCCGTGCCGCCCTGGCCGCCAGCGGCCCGGGGCCGCGCCCGGCTGCGCCTCCGGCATGGGCGCCCCCGCGCCCCCGCCCCCGCCCCATACCCCCGCGCGGGGCTGCCCCGCAGACAGCCGGAGCCGAACCCGCCACCCCCGCCGCCCCCGCACCCCCGCGCGGGGCTGCCGCCTGCAACCTGGACGCGAACAAGGAGCGGGACGCCGCCCCCATACTCCCGCACGGCGTTGCCCCCGCAGGCAGCCGGGGCCGAGCCCGCCTCCCGCCCGGGGCAGTCTCCCGGGCCTGCCCTCGCGCCGCCAGCCGCCTGCGCGCCTCCGCTTCCGGGGGCCCCGTTCCCTTCCCTGCGCGCCGGTCCCGCGTTTCCTTGCGCCCTGCGCCGTGCCGCCCCGGGGCGGATCCCCCGTCGCCGCGGATGTGCGGCTCTTCCTTTTCCCGTTCCTTGAGATACGCCCCGGCATCTCCCGTGCCGGGGATGTTCCCTCCCGGGAACATCCTGGCGCGCAGCGCGTTCCGTTTGGGGGACATTTTGGGGCCGTTTTTGTCCCCCGGGGCGCATCTCCGTGAAATAGTCATATATTCATGACTGTTACCACAGTGGCACAGCCCTTGCCTTTATGCCTGTGACGGCCTTGAGGCAAGGGCTGTCGTTCATTGGGAAGGAAACCGAAAGGAGCGAATCATGACATGTGTTTCTCGCAGGAATCTGCTCTGCGCCATGGGCGGCGCCGTGGTCGGCGGGTTCATGGGCATCGGGCCGCTTTCGGCCGCGCTGCCCGAGATGCAGGGCCAGGCGACCTGGACCGCGCACAGCCTCGACGCCGACGAGTGCGAGCCCTACGCCTACGCCGGGTACTGGAACCAGGGCTACGGCTGCTGCTACGGCACGTTCTACAGCATTGTCGGCGTCATGGGCCTCAAGCACGGCGCACCGTACAACCAGTTCCCCTTCCACATCATGGAGGTCGGCAAGAGCGGCATCTCGGACTGGGGCACGATCTGCGGGGCCCTCTTGGGCGCGGCCTCGGCCATGGCCCTGTTCTGGGGCCGCAAGGAGCGCGACCCCATGGTCACGGACCTGTTCCGCTGGTACGAGCAGACCGCGTTCCCCCTCTATGACCCGGGCCAGGACGCCCAGGGCGTGCAGGGGGAGATCCCGGGCCACGCCTGCGGCTCCGTGCTTTGCCACGTTTCGGTCTCCTCCTGGAGCTTCGCCACGGGCATCCCCGCCGCCTCCAAGACCCGCTCCGAGCGCTGCGCCCGGATCACCGCCGATGTCGCCCGCAAGGCCATCGAGATCATGAACGCCAAGATCGGCGGGCGCTTTGCCCCGGTGTACGGCAAGCCGGAGTCCCTGACCTACTGCGGCGAGTGCCACGACAAGGAGAAGGAGGCGCCCTTCCTCAAGGGCAGGCAGGAGTGTACGCCCTGCCACTCGGGCACGGAGCATACCCAGAACAAGTTCACCGGCCACCCGTAGCCGGAGCCCGGCGCGGGGGAGCGGGCCTCCCCGCGCCGCGGAACACCCCGCCCGCACCGGGCGCCCCGGATCGTGCCGGGGCGCCCGCGCCTTTTCTGTCTCCCCGGCTGGCCCGGCGGGTGCGTCCTTGTCCGGCGCGGCCTTCCGGCCTATACTTTGCCGCCGGGGGCAGGGGTGCCCCCGGGAGGGCCTGCCGCACGGCAGGCGGCACGGTCCACAGCCATCAGGGAGACGCCAGTCCAATGCATTCCATTCTTCTCGTGGCCTGGGACGCCCCGGCCCACGAGGCCCTGGCCCGGGCGCTTCGCGGGGCGGGCTATGACACCGAGGTCGTCGAGGACGCCTTCCAGGCCCTGGTCGCCATGCGCTCCAGGCGCTACGGCCTGCTCATCTCCTGCGCCAATCCCCCGGGCATGACCGGGCTGGAACTGCTGGCCAAGGTCGCCGAGCACTATGTGAGCACGGGGGTCTTTCTTGTGGTGGAGCCGTCGGACATGGCCGGGGCCGTGCAGGCCATGCGCCTGGGGGCTTTCGACGTCCTGGCCCGGCCGGTGTCGGCCGAGGCCCTGCTGCTGGCCGTCCAGCGCTATTTCCATCTCCGCAGGCTGCGCCGCGACAGCCTGAGCCGCTCCTCCTGGAAGGGCCTGGAGGACATGATCGGCGGCCTGTCCGTGCAGCCGGTCATCGACCGCATCCAGGCCCTGGCCGACACGGACATCCCCGTGCTGGTCCAGGGTGAAAGCGGCACGGGCAAGGAGCTGGTGGCCGACGCGCTGCACCACCTGAGCTCGCGCCGCCACAGGCCCCTGGTCAAGATCAACTGCGCCGCGCTGCCGGAGCAGCTTCTGGAATCCGAGCTGTTCGGCCACGTCAAGGGCGCCTTCACCGGGGCCCACCGCACCCGCCAGGGCAAGTTCGAGTCGGCCGACGGGGGCACGCTGTTCTTCGACGAGGCCGGGGAAATGACCCCGCTCATGCAGGTCAAGCTGCTGCGCGTGCTGGAGGAGGGCGTCATCACCCGCGTGGGCGGCAACGCGTCCATCAAGGTCGACGTGCGCACCGTCTTCGCCACCTCGCGGAACATCGAGGCCATGGTCGCGGCCGGGGAGTTCCGTTGCGAGCTCTACTACCGCATCAACGTCGTGCCCATCCTGCTGCCCCGGCTCAAGGACCGCGGCGACGATATCGGCCTGCTCATCCGGCATTTCCTGAGCATCTACCGCGAGCGGTTCGGCCGGGGGCGGCTGTCGCTTTCGCAGCGCGCCCGCAGCGCGCTGCTGGCCTACGACTACCCCGGCAACATCCGCGAGCTGCGCAACATCCTCCAGGGGGCCTCGCTGCTGGCCGAGGGCGGGGTCATCCGCCTCGGGCACCTGCCGCAGCGCGTGCGCCAGACCATCCAGGCCCAGGGCTGCCCCGACCCGCTGGACGCGCCGCTGCCCCTGGCCGAGAGCGTGCGCCACCACGAGCGCGACCGCATCCTCCAGGCCCTGGAGCACTGCGACGGCCGCAAGGGGGACGCGGCGGCCTGGCTCGGCCTCTCGCGCAAGGTGCTCTGGCGCAAGATGAAGGATCTGGACATCCGCGACTGAGCCCGGGCGCGCGTCCGGCCACGGCGGCCGGGGCGCTACTCCAGGGGCAGGGTGATGGTGAAGCTTGCGCCGCCGTCCGGGGCGTTGCGGGCGGTGAAGGCGCCCCGGTGGTTGCGGGTGACGATGAAATAGGACACCGACAGCCCCAGGCCCGTGCCCCGGCCCGGGGCCTTGGTGGTGAAGAAGGGCTCGAAGACGCGGGTGCGCATGGCCGGGTCCAGCCCGGGGCCGTTGTCCTGCACCTCGATGCGCACCCCCCCGGGCGCGGGGCCCGTGCGCAGTACGATCCGCGCCGGGTGGCTGCGGGGGCCGCCGTCCAGCAGGGCCTGGGCCGCGTTGCGCAGCAGGTTCAGGAGCACCTGGACGATTTCGGTCCGCACCACGGGCACCGGGGGCAGGCCCGGGGTGTATTCGCGCAGCACCAGCACGCCGTGGAAGCCGCCCCGCCCGTCCTGGCCGAACTCGCTGGCCGCCAGGGCCACGGCCTCCTCCAGCAGTCCGGCAATGTCCTCCGGGGTCCGCCGCGAGGCCGAGGGTCTGCTGAAGGCCAGCATCCGGGCCACGATGTCCGCCGCGCGGGCCCCGGCCTCGCGGATGGCCTCCAGGGCGCGCACGATGCCGCGCCCCTCCAGATAGGCGCGCACCTGGGCCAGCTCCACCCCGTGCCGCCCGGCGGCACGTTCGTTGGCGGGGATGCCGTCCTGGGTGCGGCGCAGGGCGTTCTGGGCGCTTTGTACGATGATGCCCAGGGGATTGTTGAGCTCATGGGCCATGCCGGCCGCCAGCCCGCCCAGGGAGAGCATCTTTTCGCCCTGCACGGCGGCCTCCTCCAGGCGGGCGCGCTCGGTCACGTCGTCCACACGCACCACGGCCCGGGCCAGGCCCGTGTCCGCCAGGGGGAAGACGGTGACCTCCTCGTGGCGCAGGCCGCCCGGGGCCTGGCGCGTCCGGCGCGGCAGGTGCCTGCGCGTTCCGGCCTGGGCTGCGGCGGCCAGCTCGGGCAGCACGTCCGCCAGGTGCGGCAGCAGCTCGTCCAGGCGGCGCCCCACGGCCTGGGGCCGGGGGATGCCCGTCTGCTCCCAGGCCGTGCGGTTCCACAGGGTGACCCGGTTTTCGGCGTCCACCCCGGCCAGCAGCGAAGGCATGGCGTCGATGACCCCGGCGATGGAGCCCTGGGCCTCGCGCAGGGCCTTCTCGGCCTGGGCGCGTACGGTGATCTCCCGCTCCAGGTGGCGGTTCTTCTCCTCCAGTTCCCTGGTCTTGCGCTTGACCTGCACGCGCAGGGCCACGGTCCACAGGGCGAAAAGCAACAGCGTCGCGGCGGCGGCCCACAGCGCCGTCCGCAGCCAGCCGGGCAGGCTCGGGCCGCCGGGTTCGCCGATCCAGTGGCTCAGGGCCCGGTGGTAGGCGGAGCCGGGGTCGGCCTTCATGGCCGCCAGGCTCTTGTCCAGGGCCTGGAGCAGCAGCGGATCGCCGCCCTTGGGCACGGCGAAGCGGATTTCGATGGGATTGAGCAGGATGGGCGTGGCCCGCGCGCTGTAGAGCGCCCCCCGGCGGCTGGCGAAGAGGTTGTTGACCACGCCGAGGTCGGCCTGCCGGGCCTGTAGGGCGCGCAGGATGGAGTCGGGGTCGCTGGCGGGGCGCTCGGTGTAGTCCAGGCCGAAGCGGTGCATGGTGGTGCGGAATGCCTGGGCATGGATGTCGCCGGGCAGCAACAGCACGCTGTGCCCCTGGATGTCGAGCACGCTGCGCACGGCCAGCCCCGGGCGGGCGTAGACCTGGGCCCAGTTGACCAGGGGCGTCAGCTCGGCGAAATCCAGGAAGGCGGTCCGTTCCTGGCTGTAGGCCACGGCGGGCAGCAGGTCCAGCCCGCCCTCGCGGGCCATGCGCATGGCCGCGGGCCAGGTGCAGTGGACCCAGCGCAGTTCCCAGCCGCGGGTGCGCGCGGTGTGCTCCAGGAGCGTGGCGAAAAGCCCGGCCGGGCGGCCCTGCTGGTCGCGAAAGAGCAGCGGCGGGTTCTCCCAGCAGGCGACGCGGACCGTCCGGGCATGGCCGGGCGAGGCGCAGACGACGCAAAGGACGAGGGTCAGGGCCGCAAGCGGCAGTCGGAACATCGGGTTTCGTGCGTGGGGTTCGGAAAACAGGCCGGGCCGGAAGGGATTTCCGGCGGGAGGAAGCTACCGCCGTGGCGGCGGGGAGGCAAGGATTTTGTGGGCGCGCGGAGCGCGGCGCGAGGGCGCCCGGAGCGGGGGAGGGGGTTAGCCCAGGAGTTCCTGGTCTTCGGCGAGCATGCGCGCGGCGATGTTTTGCCCGTCGACGGAGTACGACCCCGCCTGGACCATGGCCTTG
>Ga0172382_10011898_pt1 | contig 11435 bp, 10 predicted proteins | sample Leawel138RmetaG_FD_122245 | JGI IMG/M metagenome (GOLD analysis project Ga0172382, IMG submission 122245) | Leachate microbial communities from a municipal landfill in Southern Ontario, Canada - Leachate well 138R metaG | ecosystem: Engineered > Solid waste > Landfill > Unclassified | place...
CAAGCTCACGAATGTTACCCAAGGATACGAATCCTGAGCATTGAAGAAAGGATCGAATGCGAGGATGCGCGAACCGAATGGCCGCAGCTTCTCCGCTGTCCGCCGTGCAATATGACCGAATGCTACCAGACCCACCGTAGCATCTGCGATCCTTCTCAGGGGGCGGACCTTGTCCAACGAGAAAGATCCGTCGCGCAACAGCGCATCCGACTTGCTGACGGCACGCTGGAGGTTGAGGATATGGGCGAGCGCAGTGTCCGAGACGTCCTCGATACAGTAGTCGGGGACATTGCTGACGGTGATTCCCTTCGCCTTTGCCGCATCGACCGCGATATTGTCGACGCCGATCGCGTAACGGACGATGATCTTGCAATTCTTGAGCGAATCGATCACCTTCGCCGAGATATCGGCAAACTGCACCACCAGAGCATCCGCATCCTGCACATGGGGAATCAGCGCCTCGGCTGTCTTGATGCCCCCCGGTACCAATTGTGTAAGGTCCACGATCTCAGCGAGTGGCAACTGCATGAGAATCTCACGCTCGATAGCGTTGTCAGGATAGTAGTAATCGGTAAATACAATCTTCATGTTCATCACTCCTCGTGCAACAGTCCTGCGGCCCTGGCGATGGCCAGGCTTCCTTGGATATTCAGCATATCGATCACTTGGGTGTCGCTGATGCTCTCTATGGATGTGACGGGCCATCCGAGCTTGTGCTCGAACAGGTGGGCATATACGTCACAACGGCCCTTGGGTCCGATGAACACCATATGGGGCTTCTCCTGTCCTTCAGGTTCGAATTGGCCGAATGCATGGATATCTTCCGCCGCGATGAGAGATTCGAAAAAGAGCCTCCTCTCATACCAACTCGTGTGGAGCAACACATCGAGGAACCGTATCATGAGCAGGGAGCGGACGAACCCGCTGGTTCGCTGCCAATGATAGGCATTCTCGACTACATCGGGATCCAGGTAATTCTCCGGTTGCACCACCCCTTCCTGTTCCTGGACCGACTTGCCGATGAACGTTTCCTTCCGGATTGCCTCATACACCTGCCCCGAGAGGCTGGTGAGACTCTTGAGCACTTTCCCCTCCTTAGAAACTTGGATGAACTTGGTGTGCGAGGAGAGGATGACGATCACCACCGGCTTGGATTTCCCGAATCGATCCAGGTAGCCCATCACTTGGACCTCCTCGCCACGCATGAAGTCGAGGGTCCCGACTTGTTGCGAACCCGTGCTTGCAGGATCGAAACGATTCCGGATGCCAGGGATGAAATGTATGGGAAGGTCGACAGGAAAGACCGAGTCATCCCTGCAGTACTTTAGATTTCCGGCCAGTTCCTTCATGCCGCACGGAGTTTGCAGGTGCGGTATCTCAAGCAATCCGATCTCACTGGTGATCATGCCCGCGGAGATGGCGAATGCGATGTCCTGCAAGGTCAGGCCGGCTGCATCCAAGGCCTCCTGCAATGCTTCGGCAAGACCTTGCTTCAAGGTATCCTTGCTTCCGGTCATGGAGGTATCGCGAACACCGACGCGTCGCGAACCCTTTCCCACGATATTCCCCTTGGTGTCGATGATGTAGACGCGGGAATTTGTCGTTCCGCAATCGATTGAGGCCAAGTACATGGTTTTGCTCCTTATCTCTTTCTGTTCTGACGATAATAGATCATGATCATGATCAGGATGATGAGTCCGTTGGCGATCTTCCGGCCCGCTTCCGGGATATTGATGACCGTCAACAATCCTTCGAGCATGATGATGATGATCGCCCCCAATGCTGATCCGAGGTACCCGCCGCTTCCGCCGGCCATGGAAGTCCCACCGATGACCACCGCGGTGATCGACCACATGGTGTATTCCTTTCCGATTCCCAAGAACGGCCGAGCAGTGTTTCCCGCAAGCAAAATTCCGGTGAAGACCGAGCACATCGCGCTGAGGACATAGACCATCGTCCTGATCTGCGCTGTGCGGATTCCCGAGTATCGTGATGCGGTGGAGTTGGTCCCGATATGGTATATCTGCCTACCGACGATGGTCTTCCTGAGGAACAGGATCACGATGGCACTCAACAACAACCATATCCAAACCATCGAAGGCATGCCGGCGACCGAGCCTGCTCCCATGCGCTCGAGCAACGGGGAAGCCCTTCCCCGAGGAGCTCCCTCGATCGAGATCAGGGTGACTCCATTGACCAGCGAACTGACTGCCAGTGTCATGACCAACGGAGATATCTTCAGGTAGGAGACTCCAAGCCCGCTGATCAGTCCGAATACTCCGCCGATCAGCAGTATGAGGAGTATAGCCCACCACAGGTTCGCATCGCTGGTGTTCACGAAGAGGCAACCGAATATCTGTCCCAGCGTGATGAGACTTGCGATGGTCAGGTCGATCCCTCCGGTAAGGATCACCAATGTCTGGCCAATCGCGGCAAGTCCGACGAAGGAGGCAGTCCTCAGTATCGTCTGGATGTGCTGGAAAGAACTGAAACCGGGAGCAAGCAACTCTCCGATCATCAGCATGGCGATCACCACACAGAACAGGAGGATCAGTACCTTCTGTTGCTTCAGTATGTCCGTCAAAGTAGGTTTTGGCAGCTGCATGTACTCGTCCCCTTCACTGTAGGTTCGCCTTGGCCTTTCTCCCGACGGAGAGCAGACCACGCTTCATGGAAAAACCCTGTTCCCTGGATGTCAGGGTCAAGGCAAGGATGATGACCAGCCCTTTCGCCACGTATTGGTAGAATGTGGAGACCCCGAGCAGGTTCAGCAGGTTGTCAATCAGATAGAAGATATAGGCAGCACCGATGAGCCCCTGGACTCCTCCCCTCCCGCCAATGAGAGCGACACCCCCGATGACCGCGATCGCAATCGAGTTCATCACATAGGGATCGCCGACAAGCGGATCGCCGGAGATCATGATCGCCGAGAGGTACATGCCGCCCAACGCAGCAAACATGCCGCTGCTCATGTAGGAAAACATCTCGATTCGCGATACATTGATCCCCGATTCCTTGGCAACCTGTTTGTTTCCACCGATCGCATAGATCGATCTGCCGAACACGGTATGTCGCAGGATCATGTGGGCGAATGCTACGAAGCCGATGATGATGAGCAGGGGGACCGGAATCACACCGAACAATTTTCCGGTGATCGTCCGGTAGATCGAGATCGAAATCTCTCCCCCGGGAACATCCATGATGAACAATGCGACTCCGGTCCAGATGGTACTGGTGGCGAATGTGACGATGAATGGAGGGAAGCCCCATCGGGAGATGATCACACCGTTGGAAAGGCCGATCGCCGCACCTACCAAGAGCGGGACGGTGGCCCATAGAAGCAGGTTCATGCCGGTGTCGGGAAACGGCAGGCTAGCGGCGATGACGTTGGTCAGCCCGATGATGGAACCCACGGAGAGATCGATTCCTCCGGTCAAAAGGACAAACGTCTGCGCGATACCCGCGAACAGCAGGGGAACGATGCGCGTGAAGAGATTCACATTGTTGTTCCAGGTGAGGAATCTCGGTTGCAGGATCCCCGCCAAGAGGTAAATGGCGATCGCAGCGACATAGACCGGCAGGTACATGAAGGCATTCCGTTGTTTCTCAAGCATTGCGAGCCTCCTGTGCCATCCTTGTCCGTACTGCTGCTCTCATGATGTTCTCCTCGGTGATGCCTGATCCTGACAACTCCCCCGAGATCGCATGGTTGTTCATGACGATGATCCTGTCGCTCATGCCGATCAGCTCAAGCATGTCGCTGGTGTAGAGCAGACAGGCAACCCCTTTTTGTGCCAGGGACCTGATCAGGGTATAGATATGCTGTTTGGTTCCTACATCGACACCTTTTGTGGGTTCGAGCAAGAACACCACGGTAGGGTTTGCGATCAGCCACTTGCCAAGCACCAGTTTCTGCATGTTCCCTCCACTGAGGGAATTGGCCGGCTGATACAGGGAGGAAACCTTCACCGACAGTTCCTCGACCATGGTGCCCACGGCATGCTGCTCCAGTTTTTTCCGGATGAATCCATGCCGGGCTCGTTGCGGCAAGGTTGCCACGGAGAGATTGTCCGCAACCGACATGGTGAGGAAGACTCCCTCGTCGGCACGGTTCTCCGGAATCAGGGCGATAGATTTTCTTATGGCATCCCAAGGATTCCTGATCTGGCACGGCTTGCCATCGATGGTGACCGAAAGTTCCTTGACCCGTCGCAACCCGAAGATGGACTCGAGCAACCGGATCTGTCCTTGGCCCTGCAGGCCGCCGAAACCCAAGATCTCTCCTTCACGGATCTCGAAACTGATCGGTTCGTGATTCTGGTCATACTTCACGGTTGCCGAGAACTTCACCGCTCCGGCTTGCCCCTTGCTGAGCTTGGGGGGGAATATATCCTTCAGCTCCCTGCCGACCATCTTCGAGATCAGGGTGTCTTCGGTAAATGCACCGACTTGCTCGGTAGCGACGCGCTTGCCGTCCTTCATGACCGTCACCCTATCGGCGAGTTCGAACACTTCTTCAAGACGATGACTGATGTAGATGATCGCCTTTCCCCTCGCTTTCAAGTCGCGGATGATTCCGAAGAGCAACCGCACCTCATCTTTCGAGAGCGATGCGGTAGGTTCGTCGAAAATGATGAGCTTCGGATCTTGTGAAAGGACCTTGCCGATCTCCACCATCTGCCGGACGGCGACCGGAAGCCCCTTGATCAATTCGGAAGGATCGAGATCCAGGTTGACCATCGCCATGATCTTCCTGGCCTGTGCATTCACTGTCATCCAATCGATCATCCCCCCTTTGGTCCGGGGCCACACGCCCATGGTGAAATTCTCGGCGATGGTGCACTCAGGCAACAAAGAGAGTTCTTGGTATACGACACCAATTCCCCGTTTCCGTGCTTCCGAATAATTCTTCAGGACCACGGGAACGCCTTCCAGCTCAATGGTTCCGCTGTTAGGCTGGTAGATCCCTGCAAGGAGCTTCATCAAGGTGCTTTTGCCTGCGCCATTCTCTCCGACCAGACAGTGGATCTCTCCGCTACGGCAGTTGAAATCGACACCGTCGACCGCCCGTGTGCCGGGGAAATGTTTCACGATCTGTCGCATATCCAGTACATTCATTGATTGTTCCATGTACGATCAGGACCTCTTCCGTCTTGGGCTCACATGCAAGGAACCGGCAGTATCCGATCCCTTGCATGACACGATTCTACAAAAACTTACTTGAACAGCTTCATGACGCGCTCGTCGGGCAGCTGTGAGTTGCACCAGAACGCATCAGAGAGGTTCGGCCGCACATACTTGTCGACCTCATCTCCAGTGATGGTCGGGATCGGAAGCAGGACTTCCTTCGGGACATCCTTGCCATCCAGAGCATCGATGGCAGCTTCCATGGCACGCTTGCTGATCCAAGTCGGCATGCTGGTTGCGATCGAATCGAACCCGGTCCCCTTGTCCTTCAGATCCTTCCACACCTTCAAGAATCCGTTTCCATCCTCACCGGTCACCGGCGGCGGATTCATGCCACGCTCGATGTAGGCCTTGACCGCAGCTTCGCTCATCGCTCCGCCTTGTGACCAAATGCCATCGATCTTCACATTCGATGCAAGGATATTCTCCATTGCACGTTTTGCGGTGGCATAATCCCAGTTGGCATAGACGACGTTCACGATCTCGATGTCGGGGTACTGGTCGAGAATCGACAATGCTCCGGCATACCGGTCTGCTGAGATCGAAGTCCCTTTCATGCCGTTGAATGCCAGCACATTGCCTTTTCCATTCATCGCCTGGACGAGCCACTGTGCCTGGACCTTTCCGAATTCGATCTGGTCGACGATGATATGGCTGGTGATGTTGTCAGTGTCCACGACATTGTCGAAATCGATCACTACGATACCGGCTGCCATCGCCTTGTCAACGACGGGGATCAAGGCCTTTGGGTTCGAGGCGGTGATCAGGATCGCATCGACGCCACGGGCGATCAGGTCCTCGATGTCGGAGATCTGCTTTGAGGTGTCATCATTCGCCTCGGTGATGATCAGTTCCTTCACCTTCGGATTATTTTCCGCGGCATACTTTGCTTCCTCGATCATCTGGACTCTCCAGGAAGCTCCCAAGCTGAAATTGCTCAGACCGATCACGTATGCCTCTTTCGGTCCTGTGGTCGCAGCTTCCTTCTGACCTTCCGCGAACAATGACGCAGAAAGTGTCATCAGGATGACGAGCGCCACGATCAGAATCCTTTTTGCCATATGCTTACCTCCTATATGGACTTTTATATTGATGCGTTTCACGCATTCAATCGCCAATGATCGCAATCGCCCTGCACGGAGAGCCTTCCCGAAGGTAGAGGCTCAGCGGAATCGCCGAGATGGTGAAGGTCCCTGCGCCTTCAAGCTGATCAAGGTTGCAGAGATTCTCGACGATCGGGATGCCGGCACCAAGGATACGGTGGTGATTCGGACTGTCGGGACTACCCACCGGATCGATGGAAGTCGCATCGGTCATGTAGGACCTGATGCGTTTGCCGATCAAGAGATCGATCAACTCTTGTGACGGGCAGGGATACCGATAGTTGTAGAGCTCCTGCTCAGCAAATACCTCGATACCGGTACGCAACAGGAAGATCGAACCCTCTTGCAACTCATCAGGATCGTCCATGATGTCTCGGATCAGGACCTCTTGCGCTCGTGGTTCTTGGCGACAGCAGAAGACCTTGGTCTTGCCGTACAGCCTGGACAGTTCGACGGCATCGATGGTTTGGCCCCCCCCGATGAAGTGAAGCGGGGAATCGACGTGCGTTCCGGTGTGCACGATCATCTGGAGATAGGTGAGATTGTATCCCTCCGAATTGTCCCGGCCCAGCCACTCGAACACAGGTCTCCTGTTCTTCGGATAGACGAGCATGTCGTCGCGCAATGGATAGCTCAGGTCGATGATCTTCTCACGCATCCTCTTTCCCCCATACATCAAGCGATAAGCCGAGATGACCCAAGACCATCTCAGATATCTTCGGACCCGGAGTGCATCCGGGAATATGGATGGTCCTCGGGTGATTGCGATACTTCTCAGGTGCACAGTCTCCTATGACGAAGTAGGGTCCCTCATCCAAGTGCCGCTCGAAATTCACATCCTCTGCATTGAACCCGAGCATGAATGTAGGCCTGCCCATTTTCGTGCCGATCTGTTCCCACAGACCCTCTTTCTGCCAGAAGAGGGAGGGGCCGATGAACCAGACGAAACAACCGGGGCAGTAGCCACCGAATATGAGATTGCAGGGGAAGCGGTTGTACATCACCTCCACCGGACGTTCCACCTGGATCGCGATTTCCCGGATATCGGTACCGACAAGCTTGATGAGATTCCGATGGATCTCTCCGATTCCATCGAGATAGCAGGTCCACGGGAAGATCAGTTCATTGCGTTCGATACCCAGCAACTCCGAACCGATGCTGTCATTCGCGACCGGATCGGTGGATGCCATGACCACGCCAAGGTAGCGCGGCTTGCACAAGTCAGGACCATCGCCCTCCCCCACGACCAACGCATCGGTAAGGCACAGGTCCTCCGGTATCAGGGCATGCAACTCAGCCACCAGTTTCGGAAGCCGGTTCTGATGCAACCGCAGGCGCTCAGACTTCTCAATCAGTCCTACCCAGTTCTTCACCGCTGCGGTCATCGCACCGAATCGATGGGTCTTGAGTTTCGGGCAGTTGATCACATAATCGGCTTCGATGATCTTCTTGGGAACCGAAAGACTCTTCACGATATCACTATGGCGAAGATTGACCATCGTACGCTGGTCGGGATCGTCGATATCCACGAGCGTCCCGCCGGCTTCCACCACGATCGCGCCCATCCCGGTGCTTTCCATCGCATCGGCGATCTTTGCAAACCCCGCCGAAGAATCTCCCACATAGACAGTCTCTACCCCACGGCGCTTGAGATTCACAATCAACGCCGCGACGATCCTCGGTTCGGTGGTGATACCCTCCTTCGCCGAGGCACTGAGCAGGAGGTTCGGCTTGATGAATACGCTTCCCGTGTTCGGCAATCGCACTCCGGATTTCTCGAGTTGCTCGAGCGCGGTATCGACCAAACCCTGAAAATCGATCGCTTCATAATCGATCACATGGGTCTTGACGATCGAAACGGTCTGTTGTTTTCTTACCGACATCCTACACCTCTGCAACCATGGTGATCGGTGATCCATCGAGTCCCTGCAGACGCAACGGGAACGCCCAGATCGCCTTCACGGGCCTTCCCAGGATCGGTGCGACGTTCACGTCCTCATAGATCACCAAGGGCCGCTTGTCCGACGTGGCATGATGGAGCAACATCTTGTGTACCGGAAAATCTAGCTCGGGGCCTTGCACCGCGCTTTCGATGCTCAACGTATCGATGGCTATCGCCTTGACATAGGGCAACTCTTCACGAATGAAACGTGCCGCCTCGTAGGAGAGTGCGGGAAAATCATCGGCGTACCGCGCAGCTTCGGCACGCACTGCGCTGTATCCGGTATGAAAGAGGAGGATGTCGGATTCGAACAGGTGCGCTCCATTCCGGTTCAGGTCGTCCAAGCCGATGAGTCCCGACCTCTCTTTCGGACATTCGATGACCAAAGGAGCACAGAAACAGTAGTTCTCAATGGCGACCTGGTCGATTCCGTTTCCATCCTTGTCGAAATGGAATGGGGCATCGACATGCGAACCGTTGTGCAGGTAGTGGGTGATGACCGTGGTATTGCTCGGATCCCCATCGGCGATCCTGGTGTGCTTTCGATAGGCCTCTTCAGGACTTCCGGGATAGACTGGAATTGTTTCCGACAACACGTAAGACAGTTCCAATAACATCGTACCCTCCGCATATATTTAGAAATTATTTTCTTTTTCTTCATGGTAACACATCCTTTCTGGATGTCAATAGAGATAATTTCTTTTTATAGTATCAACACATTACTAATTTCTATTTATTACTTTATATATATTTACATGAAATATTGAAAATTATACATAACAATTGGATAGTGAATGGAAAATAATTTCTTTTTTTCGAATTTACAAATGTGAAGGAAACCCCTATGATGGTGGGTAGATATCACCGTGTGCGCAAAGGAGCAGAAATCAAAGTGAACATGGAAATGGCATTGCCCATCAATATCAAGATTGATGATATCTATCATCGGCTTTCGAAGAAGCAACAGAAGATAGCCGATTTCATTCGCAAGGATCCCTCTCGCGTGGTCAACATGTCGATCAGTGAGTTCGCCGAGGCAACGGGAAACAAGAGCGAATCGGCGATCGTCAGGTTTTATCGTACCCTCGGTTTCACCGGGTTCTACAATTTCAAGGTCTCCCTTGCCACGGAGATCGCGGGAAAATCCTTCTACTACACATACAGCGACCTTACCGGCTCCGATAGCGTGGCGACAATCAAGGAGAAACTGTTCAACGGCATCATCAAGACACTGTATGACAACTATGCATTGCTCGATAACAAGGTGCTCGCGGATGCGGTGAACATGATCATCGGTGCCAAGCGGCTGTTCTTCATCGGCTACGGAGAGTCTGCCTACATCTGTGAGAGTGCCCGGTTCAAGTTCATGCGTATCGGGTTCAACTGTTTTTTCAGTCCGGACAGCCACTACAACTCCATCCAGCTCTCGGAGGTGGCAGAAGGTGATGTGATCATCTGTGTCTCCCTCTCCGGATTGTCCAAGGACGTGGTGATCCCGATCGGAAACTGCAAGCCGACTGCAAAGATCATCGCGCTGACCAGCTCGCCGAAGACTCCGCTCGGACAACTTGCGGATATCTGCTTGCAAGCCTATACTGAAGAGCTGAACTACCGGACAGACGCACTCATCGTCCGTCATGCCCAGAACATGGTCATGGAGATCCTTTTCATGTCAACCGCGATCAAGTTGGGAGGAGATGTGCTGGAAAGGTTGACCAAAGGTCGGCAATCCCTCTCCTATCTCAAGTTCTGAAGGAAACAGACCCTGCTAAGATCGGAAGTTTCCATCCGCATCCCCAGCCATACTCGCCGCCCATGGTGTTACACCATCTCATTCCGTATCCGTGTAGATCCTCAGGTTTCAGTATATTCCCCTTTGGTCCGATCTTGGTGATCACACCAGGGCAACGATGCTCCGGGATCGTGATGATTGCCGGTATCCGGATTCGCTTCCGGTACACCACGTTCGCATGACATATATCACCTGCCGATACATATGCATGGTATACTTTTCAAAACATCTTGGGAGTGCACAATGAAACGTTCATGCATCTTGGTATGTCTGTTGGTGATCAGCCTGCTGCCTGCGAGCGCAGAGTCGCTGATCGGAAATCTTATCGAATCGGGTCTTGACAGTGCAACGAGGAATCATACTTCCTCAGTGGTGATCAATGGCGAGACGGTCTATCTGGGAGGAATTTCCCTGAGATCATTGAAAGGCGTCATGCGGACTCATGATTTCTCGGCGTTGCCGCACGAACAGCGCATAACCTTGTTCGACCAGTCCAAGGTTCCCGTAACCTGGCCTGTATTCAAGAACCTGCTGGCAGGATTCGGCAAAGGTTCGCAGTTGCAAGGAGACCTCGGTTCCGAGTTGTTCGGAATCATCACCGACTGGACCACCTTGTCGGCTGTCGGAGTGGGAGCAGGATTGCTCTTGGTCGATTTCCTTTTCATCTACCCGTTCAGTCAACTCAACGGGGGCAATACCGGGTACTTCGAGACCGACGACGCCCTTCAGGAACTTGCGTTGCAAACCATGCTGATCGGTGGCGGGGCATTCGTCGCAGGGAGAGTGATCCAATCCCTCCTCCCCCTCATCTACGGATCACGCTACAACTCAAACCTGCGAAAGGGGCTCGGCCTCTCGCGGAAGATGGAAGATACGTTCGCATTCGACATCGGCATCATGCCGGTGATCACCGACATGGGAGCTGCACCAACTGGCGTGCAATTGGTCGCAAGGATAGGTATGTAAGGGCACACATCCTTGTATGGGTGACCACACAGGGGCCGTCGCAAAAATACAAATTGCGACGGCCACTGTTTTCTTGCGGACATGGCGAATACCCCGAACATTTCGGCAGGTTCCACTTTTTTCAACTGTACATGGTGCAGGCTGTCAAGCTTCGTCAGTGGGAGGCGCCTCTGTCATCTCTTGACGAGTTTTTTCCGCAGAATCATCATTTATTAAATATTTTAATAAAAGTATTATTTTCATTGACAGCTAAGGATAAGGGTGCTAGCGTCTAGCATAGAGAGAGAACATCGGGTTCTCTCAGTAGCGCACGAAAAAGGAGAAGAACGTATGAAAAGAATGATCATGGTTCTCAGTGTGATTGCTTTTCTCGTGGTCCCGACACTGTTGTTCGCAGCGGGACAACTCGAAAGTCCTGGTGGCGCAGCAAAACCCTTCAACATTA
>Ga0172382_10011901_pt1 | contig 11434 bp, 11 predicted proteins | sample Leawel138RmetaG_FD_122245 | JGI IMG/M metagenome (GOLD analysis project Ga0172382, IMG submission 122245) | Leachate microbial communities from a municipal landfill in Southern Ontario, Canada - Leachate well 138R metaG | ecosystem: Engineered > Solid waste > Landfill > Unclassified | place...
TCAGCGGCCGCAGGTCGGGCAGGCGGCCATCGTCGATCGGCGTCGGCACGGTCACGATGTGGAAGTCGGCGGCGCGCAAGGCCTCGGGGTCGGTGGTCAGCACGAGATCGGCGGCGGCCAGATCAGCCGCCGAGCACTCGCCGGTGCGGTCGATGCCGCGCCCCAGTTCGTCGATGCGGGTCCGGTTGATGTCGAACGCCACCACCCGCCCGTGCCGCCCAAAGGCCGCCGCCACGGGCAGGCCGACGTAGCCGAGACCGATGACCGAGATGGTGCGGGTATGTGGCATGGGCAGAAGTCTTTGCATCCGGAGCCAGGAGTATCGGAGAGTCCCTTACTCCGTCCGCCCGGTTCGCGCAAGGACGCGATGGGCGCCGCCGGGCGCTGGGGCGTCGCGGCACTGTCGCTTGACTGGTCTGCGGCGGTGGTCCACTCTTTAGCCCCTCCGCGCGGCGGAGGCCAGGATTTATCAGGCTTTGCGCCGGTTCGAGCCTGTTACTTCTTGAAAGGCTGGCCCGATGATCACCCCCACGCCCCTGACAACTACGCCTGCGCCGGGCACCCATGAAAGCAAGGCAACGCTCGTCGTGCGGCCTGCCAAGGTCAAGGATGTGCGTGCCATTCAGGCGCTGGCGCACCGCGTCTATCACGACATGCCGACCTACACCCAGGCGCAGTTGCGGGGGCAGATCCAGAACTTCCCGGATGGGCAGTTCGTGGCGATCTACAAGGACGAGGTGGTCGGTTACGCAGCCACCTTCATCATCGACCAGGCCGCCGCCCTGGCCGCCCATGACTGGAAGACCATCACCGGCAACGGCTTTGCCGCCCGCCACAATCCACTGGGCGATATCCTGTACGGGATGGAGGTCATGGTTGACCCGTCCACGCGCGGCCTGCGCATTGGTCAGCGCCTGTACAACGCGCGCAAGGACCTGTGCCAGCAAAAGGCTCTGAAGGGCATCGTGTTCGCCGGGCGGATGCCGGGGCTGGACCGCAAGATGCGCCGCAAGGAAGTTGCCAGCGCACAGGAATACCTGGACCTCATCAAGGAAAAGCGTATCCGCGACAAGGTGGTGTCGTTCCAGATGCGCAACGGGTTCGAGGTCCTGGGCGTGCTGGAGAACTACCTGCCGCCCGACCGCGACAGCCGGGGCAATGCGGCCCATCTGGTGTGGTGGAATCCCAAGCTGGGCCTGGACCCGCGCACCGGCCAACCGGCCCAGCGCGGCCGGGTGCCCGGCACGGTGCGCATCGGCTGCGTGCAGTACCAGCAGCGCCGCGTGTCCTCGTTCGAGGAGTTCGGCAAGAACGTCGAGTACTTCGTGGACGTGGTGGCCGACTACAAGGCCGATTTCGTGGTGTTCCCGGAGCTGTTCACGCTGCAACTGCTGTCCATCGAGAACAAGCCCATCCCGGCCGATCAGGCCATCGCCGAGTTGACCAAGTACACCGAGCCGCTCAAGAAACTGCTGTCCGAACTGGCCGTCCACTACAACATCAACATCATCGGCGGTTCGCACCCCACGGTAGATGACGACGGCGACATCATCAATGTGTGCTTCGTGTGCCTGCGCGACGGGTCGGTGCATCGTCAGGAGAAGATCCACCCCACGCCCAACGAACGCTATTGGTGGGGCATCGAGGGCGGCGATGTGGCGCAGACCATCATGACCGACTGCGGCCCCATCGGCGTGATGATCTGCTACGACAGCGAATTCCCCGAACTCGCCCGCCATCTGGTCGATCAGGGGGCACAGATCCTGTTCGTGCCGTTCTGCACCGACGAGCGCAAAAGCTATCTGCGGGTCCGTTACTGCTGTCAGGCACGCGCCGTGGAGAACCAGGTCTACGTCGCCATGGCGGGCAACGTCGGCAACCTGCCCGGCGTGGTCAACATGGACATCCAGTATGCGCAAAGCTGCATCCTGACGCCGTGCGACTTCCCGTTTGACCGCGACGGCGTGGCGGCCGACACCACCCCCAACGTCGAAATGGTGGCCTTCGCCGACCTCAACCTGGACGACCTGACCGCCGCACGGGCCAGCGGCACGGTCCAGAACCTGCGCGACCGCCGGTTCGACCTGTACTCGGTGGTGTGGCACAAGGACGAGGAGTAAGACGAGGACTAGGGGGCCGCCCCCCTAAGCAACCGCTACGGCATGGCCCATCGCCCTGATTTCAGCCACCTTGGCGTACAGGGGCGCCCAGTCATCGGCACCGGCAATGGGCGCCCACAGGGCCTCAACCTCGTCGATCAATAGGGAACTGGGCGCCCCGGCAAAGTACGGATCGGCAAGGTCCACGCCATCCCGCGGGGCGCGGGACAGCAGGGCATCGCGCACCGGCTGAAACGCCGCCCCGGCATAGTGCGCGGCCAAGGGGCTGGCAGCGGCGCGCTCGACCGAGGCGACCCCGCCGAACCAGTCGAAGAACGGCTGGTCGAACGGCACCTGTGTCACCTCCAGAAACGAGAACAACGCGCCGACCAAGGTGTCGTCCTCCTCCAGCGTCGTCCGCTCCACGCCCAGGCGGCGCGTCACAGCCTCGGCCAGAGCATCGGTGAACGCGCCGGGAAAGGCGTCCAACGCGGCGATCAGGCGATCCTGGTTGCACAGCGGCAACAGCGTCTCGGCCAGACGGGTCAGGTTCCACACCAAGGTTTCAGGCTGGCGGCCGTAGGCATACAGCCCTGGGCGGTCAAAGTACGCCGCCGTGAACCGCACGTCATAGGTCGGCAGGAACCGCCACGGGCCGTAGTCGAAACTCTCCCCCGTCACCAGAATATTGTCGGTGTTCAACACCCCGTGCACAAACCCCGCCGCCATCCACTGCGCCGTGGTCCGGGCGGTGTTCTCCACCACCCGGCGCAGGAATGCCGCCACGCGATCCAGGCGGTTCTCCACCTCGGCAACGTCGGGCATATGCACCTCGACCACGTGATCGAGCAACACCTGCACCGCGTCGGCATCCTTCAAGAACGCCTGTCGTTGGAAACTGCCCAAGCGGATGTGGCTGTGGTTGAGGCGGACCAGCACCGCCGAGCGGGTCGGCGACGGCTCGTCACCGCGATAGAGGCGCTCGCCGGTTTCGATGATGGAGAATGTCCGGGAGGTATTGACGTCGCGCGCCTCCAGCATCTCGGTGGCCAGCAGTTCGCGCACCGCCCCCTTGAGGGTCAGCCGCCCGTCGCCCTGGCGGGACCACGGCGTCTGACCGCTGCCCTTGGTGCCCAGGTCGAGCAACCGCCCGGCCGGGTCGCCGTCCTCGCGCACCTGGGCGAACAGGAACCCGCGCCCGTCGCCCAGGTCGGGATTATAGGACCGGAACTGGTGGCCGTGGTAGCGCAGGGCCAGAGGGTGGGGCAGGTTGCCCGGCAATGGCTCGAACTGCCCGAAGTGGGCGATCCACTCGGCATCATCCAAATCCTCCAGCCCCACCCGCGCCGCCGCGCGGTCGTTGCGAAAGCGCAGGATGTGCTTGGGAAACTCCGCTGGGCGCACCGCATCGAAGAAGCGGTCGCCCAAATCGGAATGGCGGGGATCGGGGAGGTACTGGGGGGCTACGGGCATTCCCCGCAGATGGGCCTGCCGGCAGCGCCGGTCAAGGTTTCAGCAGTCGCGGCAGAAATTGAGGTCGAAGTATTTTAACCCGTCAGACACCCGGCGGAGCTTCTCAGTCACGGTAATTCGCGTCGCGTTGGTGGTAAAGCTATACTTCGCCTCGCCGCTGACAAAGGTACCGGACGCCGGGGTGCCGGCGGCATCGAGCCGGATGTCAGCCAGGAAGTTGTACGTGAAGCACTTCTTTTGGCCGGGTTCCAGCCAATCCTGGATCCGCCTGATCCACATGGCATGGATATCGACCTTGACGCGGACGCTGGAGCGGTTGTCGACACAGCGGGCTTCGGCAGGCGCGGCGGCGCCAGCGATCATGGCAGCAGTAAGCAAGGCTAGAATGGGTTTCAAAGCAATATCTCCTGCCACACGGGCAAATGAACTCAGCAATCGCGGCAGAACGCCAGTTCGCACGGCGTGCCGCCACAGGGATCGGGTTTGGAGTCACGGTGGTATGCGTCTGTCTGGTCGTGAAGCTGAACTAACACGACCTTGAAAGCGTCCCTGGCTGCTGCGGAACGGAAAGCACTTGGTTTCCTATGGCGCGACGTCCCCGTCACAAACCTTGACGAAGATGAAGCTGACTGTTGCGGTGAGCGGCCACTGTCCCAATGTGTGACCGATGCCGCCGAAAAGTTCCATAGCAAGGATCAAAAGTATGACTCCAGCGCCACATCGCCGTCGCACGCAGATCCTCGATGCCTTGCGGCGGCTGGCACCGGGCATCCCGCGCTTTGATCTCGAAGCGGCGGCCGATCATGGAATGGACTCGCGCGGACTGAAAACGGCGGCGGCGGAAACGGCGGCGTGGCTGTCGCTGGTTGCCTACATCCGGCACGTTCACACCGACTACGACACGCTGCTGGAGGACGGCTATGATGCGGAGTCGGCCCGCTTTTTCGTGCTCGATGCCATCAACGAGGTGTTGGGCGACTGGGAATGCCGCCGCCGGGTCAATGGCGAAGACACCGACATAAACACGTGAACCGCGCGGCCTCGCCACCGTTGATGGGGAAACCCTTGAACGGAGGACCGACCATGACCGCCCTGCGCATCTGCCTTGCCGCCCTTGCCCTGGCCGCCGTTGCCGCCAGCCCGGCCCTCGCTCAACAGCAGCAGGAGGCTGCTGGCGATCTCTCCCAGCGGCTCGCCACTCAGGTCGCCCCGCCCGAAGGCGTCGGCGGGCCGGTGGTTGCCATGTCCCAAATCATGACCCGTGACGGCCTCCAGGTCGGCGCGGCCAGTTTCCAGGCCGCTCCGAATGGAACGCTGGTCCGCATCGCCTTTGCCGGAGTGGACCCCGGCCCCAAGGGCTTCCACGTCCATCAGACCGGCGTCTGCCAGGCAGATTTCCAGTCTGCCGGCGGGCATTTGGACACCGAGGGCCGGTCTCATGGCTTCTGGCACGCCCAAGGTCCCCACGGCGGGGACTTCCCCAACGTGCATGTTCCCGAGTCCGGTGACATCACCGTCGTCTACTTCAACGAGCGCCTGAAGATGGACGAGACGGTCTTTGACGCCGATGGCAGCGCCCTGGTCCTGCACGCCAAGGCCGACGACTACCGCAGCCAGCCAGCCGGCGAGTCCGGTGATCGCATTGCCTGCGGGGTGATTGAACGGCTGATGCCACAGGCCGCCGAAACGCCGAAGTAGCGCGCTCCGTTACGGATGACCGTCGGGGTCGGCGAAATAGCCGGTAACGCCGCCCCACGGCATCTCCGTCGCGGACTTGAGGACAGAGGCCCGCCCGGTATTCCTGCCCTACTTCCGCTCTACCGCATCGGCGGCATGGACGATCACGTCGCCGAATTCGCGCAGGAAGACCGAGCCTTTCACGGTGCGCTGAATGAGCACGCTGCGGCGGTCGGTTTCGTCGATCTTGCGTTTGACCAGTCCGTACTCGGACAGCCGGTCGACGGCGCGGGTGATCGCGGGCTTGGAGACGTTGAGCGTTTCGGCAAGGCCCCGCACGGTGTGCGGCGGCGGGGTCAGGTAGACGGTGAGCAGCAGGGCCATTTGGCGGGCCGACAGGTCGGGAGCGTCGCGGCGCACGCTCTCGACTATGGCTCCGCGCCACAGGTCGAGCGCCTCCACGGCCTTGATCTTGATGCTCATGCTCAACCCTCGTACCGGCACCGTAACGGCTGGGCAGGTTGGCCCCTGCCACGACTTTGCCATGTTTACGCCCAAAGACTTAAGGAAGATAAAATAGTTCGTCAACCGAAACGGAAATTTTGGCCAACAAAAAAGGCGGCCTTTTAGGGGAAGCCGCCCTTTCCGGTCCATTCAAGGATCGGAGGTCTTAGCCGAACCGCTCCCGCAGCATGGCGAACGCCGCGCGCAGACCTTGTGCGGCGGCCCCTGCCGGACGGCCGGGACGGGCGCGCGAAGCCCAGGCGTAGCAGTCGATGTGCGCCCATGGAACCGTAGGCGAAACGAATTTCTCAAGGAACAAGGCGGCGGTAATAGCGCCCGCCATGCCGCCCTCGGGGGCGTTGTCCACATCGCCCACCGTGCCCTCGATCTGACTGCGGTAGCCCGGCCACAGGGGCAGGCGCCACAGCGGATCATCCAGCCGCCGGCCGTGGGCCAGCAGGGCCTCGGCCAAGGTGTCGTCGTTGCTGAACAGGGCGGGCAAGTCGGGACCGAGCGCCACCCGCGCCGCGCCGGTCAGGGTGGCGAAGTCGATAAGGACGGCCGGGCTTTCGCTGTCGGCCTCGGCCAAGGCATCGGCCAGGATGATGCGGCCTTCGGCGTCGGTGTTGTTGACCTCGATGGTCAGCCCCTTGCGGGTGGGCAGCACGTCGCCGGGACGGAAACTTTCCGCCGAGACGGCGTTCTCCACGGCCGGGATCAGCACGCGCAGGCGCACCGGCAAGCCGGCATCCATGATGAGCGCGGCAAGCCCCAGGGCGTGCGCGGCGCCACCCATATCCTTCTTCATCAGCTTCATGGCGCTGGCCGGTTTTATGTCCAGGCCGCCACTGTCAAAGCACACGCCCTTGCCGACGATGGTGACGCGCGGCGCGGTGTGGTCGCCCCAGCGAAGGTCGATCAGGCGCGGCGCGCGGGCAGCGGTGGCCGCACGGCCCACGGCGTGAATGGCCGGAAAGTGGCGATCGAGCAGGGCGTCGCCGACAATGCTCTCCACCGTCGCGCCCCGCGATTCAGCCAGAGCACGGGCGGCGGCCTCGACATCGGCCGGCCCCATGTCGGCGGCCGGGGTATTGACCAGATCGCGCAGCAGGGCGGTGGCGCGGGCCAGCGAGAGGGCGTCGTCCCGGCGCGCGCCGTCGGGCCAGACCAGCCGCGCGCGGTGGGGCACCTCGGCCGTGGTGCGGTAGCGGCTGAAGGTGTAGCCCGCCAACAGCCAGGCCACTGCGGCATCGGTCGCAGCGTCCGGCTCCAGCGGCGCCGACAGGGCATAAGTGCCCGCCGGCAGGGCATCGGCAATGGCGGCAAAGGCCCAGCGGTCGGTGCCGTCCCCCACACCGGCCAGAACCTCGGATACGGCACCATCGGCATCGGGCAAGGGGCAGATCGTGCCGCTCGCGCCGGTGAAGCCGGTTGCCTGCGCGAAACGCGGCAGGTCGGCAGCACCGGCGGAGACGGGCCTCAGGCGAATAGCCTCAGGGGCGGCATCGACCAGGATATCGTCGGCAATGGGCACGGGGGACCTCCACGATGGACGTGGGGCGGCCTACTCCACCCCGGCATCAAAGTAGTAGTTGGCGGCCCCGGAGTGCAAGGCAATGCCCAATCCTCGCGCTGCGGTCTTAAGAGACATCTGCTCGCCGCCCGGATGGCCCTTGCGGAACAGGTTCTGATTGTTGGGATGCCACAAAGCCTGGGTGATGCCGTAAACGAGGTCATCAGGCAGCGTCGAGCTGCACACCAGAACCGCGCCGACGTTGATGGTCGGCACCGCAGGCTGGTTGGCATAGACGTCGGCAGCGATTTCCCCGGCGATCAGGAACGGATAGGTCTTGGTCAGGGCAGCCACCTGCTCCCCGCCGATGGGCACCAGATGGGCGGCGTTGCCGGCGGTCAGGGCGCTGATGGTGGTGACGGGGGCGCCAGCGACGAAGAAGAAGGCGTCGATCTCGCCAGCCAGCAGGGCATCGGCCGCCGCGCCGGGCTTGAGGTACTGCGGCTTCAGCGTCTTTTCATTCAGCCCGAACGCGTCGAGGATCAGCAGCGCGTCAATGAGCGTGCCCGACCCTTCCTCACCCAGCGATACCCGCTTGCCCTTGAGGTCGGCAATGGTGGCAATGCCCGAGCCAGCACGCGCCACCAGATGGAAGCTTTCCTGGTACAGCATGGCGATGGCGCGCAGGTTTTCCACCGCGCCCTTGTCTTTGTACGGCCCGGTTCCGTGATAGGCCCAATAGGCGATGTCCGCCTGGGCCAAGGCCAGTTCCATGGTGCCACGCCGGATGCTGTCGATGTTTTCCACCGCACCGTTGGTGGATACCGCAGCCGCGATCAGCCCCGGCACGCCGCAACTGCCACCCTTGTCGCAAGCGCGCGACCCCGGCGGATTGGAAATCGCGTTGCCGATCAGTCCGCCCATGGGGAAATATCCGCCGCCGGTCGGCCCGGTGCCGATGCGCATGAACTTCAGATCCGCGCCCGCCTCCGTGCTTGATTGGGCAAAGGCGGTCCCCACCGGCACTCCGAGCGAGATCACAAGGGCGATGGCGGCGGCCATGATGGCACGGGCAAGCGAGATGGGGCGGAGAATGGAGCGCGGCACGACGAACCTCCCTGTATCCTGGCTTTTGTTATATCAGGAATCTGGAATGTTGTGTGCCAGGAACCCGAGAATTACAAGAAAATTCGGGCTTTTTTAGGGGTTATGCGGCGCCAAGGGCCGTCCGGTTGGGCAGCGTCGTCACCGCCCCTGTATCGGTCGCGGTCCGAGTCCTGGAACCCTGCGCCCGCGTGTGGCAGCGCGCTTCGAGGGTCGCGCCGGGGGCGACTTCAAGCTTTTCGTAATACGCTTCGCCGCTCAGCGATCCGCTGGCTGCCAGGGCCAAGGCGGTGGCGTCGATGATGCCGCTGACACTGCCCGCGACAAACAGGACGTCGGCCGTCACGTCGCCCTCGATGCAGCCGGAGTCGGCCACCGTCACGGCGGTCGCCCGCACGTTTCCTTTGATGGTGCCGGCCACCACCAACTCAGCCGCGCCCTCGACGGTACCGTTCAGGGTGGTCCCCGCGGCAATGGTGGAACGTCCGCGCTCGGAACGGCCAAACAGGTGGGCGACGAAGCTCATGGCAACCTCCCGGTGATATGGAGCCCGCTCGACCGTGGAGTCGATGGGCGCGGCCCGTGGCGCGGGGGCGTACACCTTGCCAGGGGGAGTGAGGCAGCCGCAGTGACCGCCGTCACTCGCCGCATCCAAGGAAACCCTGCCGTGGAGGCAGGCGTTCCGGGATCGGTCAGCGCTAATTCTTCCGGCGCGGCGCGGCAACAGGAGGGTGTCCTTTATGCCTATTACCCAAAAGGTCAAGGAAATACTGGATTACTACGAAAGTGACAATCCCGGAACCAAGACCAATCTGGCGCGCATTCTCGGCCACGGGGCCTTGGGCGGAACGGGTAAGCTGGTAATCCTGCCGGTGGATCAAGGATTTGAGCACGGTCCGGCACGCAGCTTTGCCGTCAACCCCGAGGCCTACGACCCGCACTACCATTTTCAGCTTGCGGTGGATGCGGGCTTATCTGCCTTTGCCGCACCGCTGGGCATGATCGAAGCCGGGGCCGAGTCGTTTGCCGGGGCCATCCCGACCATCCTCAAGGTCAACAGCGCCAACTCCCTGCATCCCGGCAAGCAGAACCCCACGCAGGCCATCACCGCCGGTGTGGATGACGCGCTACGGCTGGGCTGCTCGGCCATTGGGTACACCATCTATCCGGGGTCCGAGCTATCCTACGACATGCTCGACGACCTGCGCGACCTGATCGCCGAGGCCAAGGCGGTCGGGTTGGCGACCGTGGTGTGGTCCTATCCGCGCGGCGGTTTCCTGTCCACCAAGGGCGAGACGGCGGTGGATATCTGCGCCTATGCCGCGCACATGGCGTGCCTCGCCGGGGCACACATCGTAAAGGTCAAGCTGCCGAGCGACGCCCTGGAACTGCCCGAGGCCAAGAAGGTCTACGAGTCCGAGGACATCCCCCGCGCCACCATGGCCGAGCGGGTCCGCCATGTCGTCCAGGCGTGCTTTGCCGGGCGGCGGCTGGTGGTGTTTTCCGGCGGCGGCAAAAAGGGCGTGGAGGGTCTCTACGAGGATGCCCGCGCCATCCGCGACGGCGGCGGCAACGGCTCGATTATCGGCCGCAACAGCTTCCAGCGCCCACGCGCCGAGGCGCTGGACTTGCTGGCCCGGCTGATCGCCATTTACCAGGGCAAAGAATAACGCAATATTGTTGCGCCTCCTCGCCCAAAGGCCCATGTGAATGAGGGAGCCATTTATCCGCATTTGGGGAGCGCGGCCATGTGGACGGACCTTGCCGATTTTGATGACCACGAGATGGTGGTGCTGTGCCGCGATGCCGGGAGCGGTCTACGTGCAATCATCGCCGTCCATTCCACCCTGGCCGGGCCGGCTGCTGGCGGGACGCGCATGTGGGATTACGCGTCGGAGGCCGATGCCCTGACCGACGCGCTGCGTTTGTCGCGCGGCATGACCTACAAGAACGTCATGGCCGGGCTACCGCTCGGCGGAGGCAAATCGGTCATCATCGGCGATGCTCAACGCGACAAGTCCGACGCCCTGCTGACCGCTTTCGCCCACCGCCTGAACGCTCTGGGGGGAACCTACATCGCGGCCGAGGACGTTGGAACGTCACCGACCGACATCGCGGTCATGGCGCAAGTGACGGACCACGTCGGCGGGCGGCCCGACCGAAGCGGCGATCCGTCGCCAATCACGGCGATGGGGGTTTATCACGGCATAAAGGCAGCGGCGCGGGCAAAGTTCGGCAGCGGCCAGTTGACCGGGAAGTTCATCGCGGTGCAGGGACTGGGCCATGTCGGCTGGGTGCTGGCCGAGCGGCTGTCCAAGGACAATGCCCGGCTCATCGTCACCGATATCGACCGCGAAGTGGTCGAAAACGCCGCCTGGGCGTTTGGCGCCCAACCCGCCGACGTGGACGAAATTCATGCCGTCGAGGCTGATATCTTCGTGCCGTGTGCACTCGGCGGCATCATCAACCCGGCCACCATCGGCGAGATCAAGGCCCCTGTCATCGCCGGGTCTGCCAACAACCAGCTTGCCACACCGGACATGGGCGCCGCGCTGCATGAGCGCGGCATCCTCTATGCCCCGGACTACGTCATCAACGCCGGAGGCATCATCAGCGTCGCCCTGGAGATCGAGGGCCACTGGGACCGTGATACGGCCATGAAACGCGCCCAGGACATCGGCAAGACCCTGACGACGATCTTCCACCGGTCCCAAGCCGAAGGGCTATCGACGGCGGTTATCGCTGATACCATGGCCCGCGAACGCCTGGAAGCTCTCAAGGCGCGGCAGGAGGTGGAGGCGGTTTGAAGACGGCGGGCAGAGGGGTGAGGCCCCGGCTCAGGTCTTGGCGAAGATCGACTTCACCAGTTCCGTCATGGTCACGCCGATGCGGTCGCCATCGGTGATGACGACTTCACCGCGGGCGACAAGGATATCATTGGCGTAGATCTCAACCGGATCTTCGGTGCGCTGATCGAGTTCGACCACGGCGCCACGGCCCAGCTTGAGGAGCTGGTTGACGCGCAGGTTGGACTTGCCCAGCACCACCGAGATCTCCACCGGAA
>Ga0172382_10011902_pt1 | contig 11432 bp, 9 predicted proteins | sample Leawel138RmetaG_FD_122245 | JGI IMG/M metagenome (GOLD analysis project Ga0172382, IMG submission 122245) | Leachate microbial communities from a municipal landfill in Southern Ontario, Canada - Leachate well 138R metaG | ecosystem: Engineered > Solid waste > Landfill > Unclassified | place...
TTAAAAGTGAAAAAATAAAGCCTTTTGTTAAAAAGCCTGTTTTAACACTTAGTGAGGCAAAATATCTACTGAATGCGACAAAAAATAATCGGAAAAATATTTATGACTACAGAAACTATGCCATTATATGTTTAATGTTAACAGCTGCTTTAAGTCCTTTTGAGGTGATTCATCTAAAAGTCACTGATTACAAAATCATAAATGATAAACGCATACTCATGATCTTAAAAAAACAACATAGGCATCCAGATATCATTCAATTATCAAAAGGCGTTGTTGATGCAATCAATGACTATTTGGTTTTAAGAAAATCTGATAATCCCTATTTGTTTATCTCACAAAACCATACAACTAAAAAGGGTCACTTATCACGTACATTTTTTTATTATATGTTTAAAGGACTAAAGCATAAGTATAACCTCACGTATACAGGACTTACACCACATGGCTTAAGACATACAGCCGCCTACTTAAATTTATTAAGTGGTGCATCCTTAGAAAGTACCAATAAACTCTTAAGGCATGTAAATATGGCGTCCACTAAAATGTATCAAACCTTTTATAGAAATTTAAAAAGTGAATCATCAACAAATATTGAAGCCTATATATTAAAAGAGTCACCAAACATGCAATATGAATGTACATTTTATAGGTATTATTTTTTTATATCTTAAAATCCGTATCAAATGTGTATGATGATACTTACTTTAGGATCCCAATCTTAAAGAAAATTGGTTGGTATTATTAGCATTTTTAGCATTCATCATTAAATGACTTGTAATTTATGGTAAAATATGTCATAATGTAATTGTTCGACTACTAAACGAACGTATATGAGGGATTTATGAGCGATAATCAATTTTTTAAATCAACACCACTATATAAAGAATATCTTTTATTAGAAGCCGTTGAAAAAAATGCAGATATTACACAAAGAGAATTAAGCCGCATTTTAGGTGTGGCTGTTTCGATGATAAATGAGTATTTAGATAAAGTTGAAAAGTTAGGCTACCTAAATAAAGTTTATAAATCCAGTAAAGATGTTAAATATATCATTACAGATAAAGGTGTGAATCGTAAGAAGTTACTTAATGTTGCATACTTAAAATCCGCGCAAAGCCTTTATAATATAGCAAAAACTAATATTATTGAATTTTTAACTCAGGTGAGTAAAACTGCTAAACAATTAATACTTTATGGGGCTGGTGAGGTTGCAGAAATCTTAATTAATACCATACATGATCATCCGTACCTTGGCATTAAAACATTAGCAGTCATTGATGATAATCCATTAAAGGTTGGTCAAACAATATTAAGTATACCAATCATACCAAAAGAAAGTTTAAGCAATTACAAATCAGATGGTATATTGATTTCATCATATGGTGCACATGATGAAATCTACAGTAAGTTATTAAATATGAATTATGATAAAAATAAGATTTATCATTTCTTTGATTAGGGGTTAACTATGCATTCTAAAATATATTTAGCTTCACCGCATATGAGTGATGAAGGTTTCGAAAAAGAATTTGTTCAAGAAGCTTTTGATACCAACTGGGTAGCACCGCTTGGGCCAAATGTAAATAACTTTGAAACTGAAATTGCAAATAGAATAGGTATGAAGCATGCTGCAGCGCTCGTTTCTGGTACAGCAGCAATTCATTTAGCACTTAAAGCCATTGGCATCAAACAAAATGATGTTGTATTATGTCAATCCCTTACTTTTTCAGCATCAGCAAACCCTATCATGTATGAAAAAGGAATACCGGTATTTATAGATAGTGATTATGAATCATGGAATATGGATCCAAAATACTTAGAAAAAGCCTTAATTAAATATCCAAATGCGAAGGCAGTGATTGTTGTTCATCTTTATGGGACATCAGCAAATATGGATGAGATTGTAAAAATCTGTAAAAAATATAATGTACCATTAATAGAAGATGCTGCAGAAAGTCTAGGTACGCTTTATAAGGGTCAACCTACAGGATCATTTGGTGATTACGGCATATTAAGCTTTAATGGTAATAAAATCATTACCACCTCAGGTGGTGGTATGTTGTTATCTAATAATGAAGAACGCATCAAAAAGGTCCGTTTTTGGGCCACACAAGCAAGAGACCAAGCCAGACACTATGAGCACTCTGAACTAGGGTTTAATTATAGAATGAGTAACGTAGTCGCAGGTATTGGTAGAGGCCAACTTAAAGTACTTGATCAAAGGGTCGAAAAGAAAAGATATATCTTTAACTTTTACAAGAATGCATTTAAAGATATTAAAGATATTGAGTTCATGCCACAGCCTCATTGGCAATTTGCTAATTGCTGGTTATCAACCATCACCTTAAAAGCATCTAGCAAAATAAAACCTCTAGATATCATGTTAGCACTTGAAAGTGATAACATTGAATCACGTCCAGTTTGGAAACCAATGCATCTGCAGCCATTTTATGAAAAATTTGACTATGTTGGTGGTACTGTATCAGAGGATATCTTTAAAAGAGGGGTATGTTTACCGAGTGATACAAAGATGACGGATAGTGATTTAGATAGAATTGTTAGGATTATAAAGCGATTATGGAATCAGTAAAAAGAAAGAAAACGATTTATGAACTTGTCTTTAAAAGACCAATGGACTTTATATTAAGTTTGATTGCTATTATATTCTTAAGCCCTATAATGATCATACTTGCAATTGTTGTTAGAGTAAAACTGGGTGGACCTGTATTATTCAAACAAATGCGTCCGGGTAAGAACGAAAAGTTATTTACAATGTATAAATTTAGAAGTATGACCAATCAAAAAGATGAAAATGGGGATTTGCTTCCTGATGAAGTTAGACTAACTAAATTTGGAAAACTCTTAAGATCTACAAGTTTAGATGAATTACCAGGATTATTTAGTATATTAACAGGTAAGATGAGTATCGTAGGTCCTAGACCACTGCTTGTTCAATATCTGCCTTTATATAACGAAGAGCAAAGAAAAAGACACTTAGTAAGACCAGGTTTGACTGGACTTGCACAAGTGAGTGGTAGGAATACTATTAGTTGGGATGAAAAGTTTAAGCTAGATACAAAATATATTGAAAAAATCACTTTTATTAGAGATGTGAAAATAATTATAAAAACCGCTTTTAAAGTATTAAAAAGAGCCGATGTAAGTTCTAATTCATCGGTGACTATGGAAGAATTTAAGGGTGGTTAGAAAGTAGTATAATTTATGGCAAAATCATTATTAATTATTGGTGCTGGTGGACATGGTAAGGTTTGTGCTGAGATTGCAATGTTAATGCAGAAATGGCAATCAATTGGATTTCTCGATGATCATAAAACTGGCAGAATAAATAATATACCTATTAAAGGTAAATTTGATTTATCAAAGTTCAGCTCAGAAGAATATGAGTTGTTTGTAGCTATCGGTGATAATATAAATAGATCGAAAATAATTATAGATGCCATAGAAAAGGGATTTGAATTAGCCAAATTAATTCATCCAAGTGCAGTAATAAGTCAATATTCCGAAATTGGTATTTCTACAGTAATAATGCCGATGTCTGTTATAAATACTAATTCAAAAATAGGAAATGGTGTAATTATTAATACGGGATCGGTAATTGAGCATGATTGCATTATTGGGGATTATGTACATATCTCACCAAATGCTACAATTGCTGGCACATGTACAATTGGTAAGTTAACTTGGGTAGGATCAAGTGTAACGGTAATTAATGACATAAAGATTACTGATTCCACGATTATTGGTGCCAATAGTTTAGTTGTTAAGAATATTGATAAATCTGGGACATATTATGGTAATCCAGTTATATATCGAAAATAATATAGAATAAGGTATAAATATGAAATTAATGATTTTGGCAAACAGTGACATAGGACTATACGCATTTAGAAAAGAACTAATAGAAGAGTTTGTCAAAGAACATGAGGTTATAGTTGTAGTTCCATTTGAAAAAAAAATAGATCAACTTAAAAGATTGGGTGGGACATATATTAATGCATCAATTAATAGAAGAGGGACCAATATCTTTCAAGACTACAAGTTATTAAAAAATTATAAAAAGTATATGAAGCAAGAGAAACCTGATATAGTCATTACATATACTATTAAACCAAATATATATGGTGGAATGGCAGCTAAATCACTAAATATACCTCAGATTGCTAATATTACAGGATTAGGAACTGCTGTAGAAAACAAAGGGTTATTGCAAAAGATAACAACAATTCTATATAGAATAGCCTTAAGAAAAGCACATACAGTGTTTTTCCAAAATGAAGAAAATATGCTTTATTTTCAAAAAAATAAAATAGCATTAGGTAAACATGAATTAATTCCTGGATCAGGTGTAAACCTAACTCATTTTAATCTAACACCATATCCAACCGACAAGATAATAAAATTTGTTTTTGTATCAAGAATTATGAAAGAAAAGGGCATAGATCTCTATTTGAACTCTGCCAAGTATTTTATGTCAAAATATAATAATTTAGAATTTCATATTTGCGGCTCACTTGATGAGAACTACAATAGTAAAATCGAGAGTCTAGTAAGAAATAATACAATAATTTATCACGGTGTAGTGAATGATGTAAAAAAAATTATCGACGAAATGCATGCGATTATACATCCGACATACTATCCTGAAGGTATGAGTAATGTACTTTTGGAAGCTGCAGCAATTGGTAGACCTGGAATAGCATCGAATAGAAGTGGTTGCAAAGAGATAATTGATGACGGAACCTCTGGATATCTATTTGAACCACAAAATCAAATATTGTTAGATGAATGTATTCAAAGATTTATTAATCTAAGTTTTGAAGACAAGAAGACTATGGGTATAAGGGCAAGGGAAAAAGTCGAGGTATATTTTGATCGTCAAATTGTTATTAATAGATACTTAGAAAGCATTAGAAAGGTATGATTAGATTCCATGGATATAAATTGGTATAAGAAGTTAATTAAATCACAATCATTAAGACTACTTATCCTCAAGACACTTTGGTTCGTCCCAAACAAATTAATGCTAAAAATTCAGTATAGAATAAAAATGAAAAGGAAATTAAGTTTTGATAATCCAATCTATTTCACTGAAAAAATGCAGTTGTATAAGATTAGATATAAAAATCCTTTATTGCACAAACTTGTTGACAAACATCAAGTTAGACAATATGTGGAAAAACTCGGTTTAGGACAACATCTTGTGAAGATTTATGGAGTATATGATTCCATTGCTGATATCAAATTTGAAGCGTTGCCCAGCAAATTTGTTATGAAGTCTACAAATGGTGGTGGAGGTACTCAAGTTATATTGTTTGACAAAAAAATTGATGACTTGAGTGAGATAAAAAGGTTAACTAAAAATTGGACAAGTAAAAGTAATTCCAGGTTTAGTGGTAGAGAATATGCTTACCATGGATTGAAGGGGAAAATAATTGTTGAAGAATTACTCCAAAATGATGGTAAAGAAATCAATGATTTTAAGTTTTTTTGTTTTAATGGAACACCAATGTACGTTGTACTTGATATGGATAGATTTGTTGACCATAAAAGAAATATATATGATATAGATTGGAATCATTTAAAAATAGAAACAGATAAAATGTATATTGATAAATTGGTTGAAAAACCTAACGGGTTTGATAGAATGCTTGAGATTGCAAAAATTCTCTCTAGAGATTTCCCGTTTGTTAGAGTAGATTTGTACAATATTGATGGAAAAATATTTTTTGGGGAACTGACATTTTATCCTTGGAGTGGATATGTGAAATTTTCACCTGATGAGTTTGATATCGAATTAGGTAAAAATTTCACATATTATTAGTGAGTATAAATAAAATAAACAGCATATTGTAGATTATTTTGTGTTAGTTAAGGACAATTATAATAAAAATTTACGAGTATGTAGATTATAGATAAGAAAGAGGTCAATAGTGAAAATAGCTGTAATAGGTACAGGATATGTTGGTTTATCCAATGCTGTCTTGTTAAGTCAGAATCATAAAGTAGTTGCGCTTGATGTGGTTAAAGAGAAGATAGATCTTATTAATAAAAAAAAATCACCGATTGTTGATACTGAAATAGAAGACTTTTTAGCAAATAAAGAACTTAACTTAAAAGCAACCTTAAATAAAGCGGATGCATATAAAGATGCGCGTTATGTTATTATAGCAACACCAACAGATTATGATCCGAAACTAAATTACTTTAATACAAGTTCTGTAGATAGCGTTATAAAGGATGTGCAAGCCTTTAATAAAGAAGCAACTATAATTATTAAATCAACAGTACCTGTTGGATATACAGAGGAAAAAAGACGATCATTTCCTGACTTGAATATCATCTTTTCTCCAGAATTCTTAAGAGAAGGTAAAGCATTGTATGATAATTTATTTCCCTCTAGAATTATTCTAGGTAGTAAGCATAAGGCAGCTGAAATATTTGCTAATCTGTTATTAGAAGGTGCTTTAAAAAAAGATGTGCGTATATTATATACAGACTCAACTGAAGCAGAAGCTATTAAACTATTTTCCAATACATACTTAGCACTGAGAGTCGCCTTCTTTAATGAATTAGATACCTATGCTGAAAAAAGAGGACTAGACACTAAAGAAATTATCGAAGGTGTGGGGTTAGACCCAAGAATTGGTTCACATTATAACAATCCATCATTTGGATATGGTGGTTACTGCCTACCAAAAGATACAAAGCAACTACTAGCAAACTATAAAGATGTACCACAAAACATCATGACAGCAATAGTCGATTCAAATAGAACTAGAAAAGATCATATTGCTGATATGATTCTTTCAAGAAAACCTAAAGTTGTTGGTATTTATAGACTTGTTATGAAGAGTAATTCCGATAACTTTAGAGCATCATCGATTCAAGGGGTTATGAAAAGGTTAAAGGCTAAGGGTATTGAAGTTATTGTCTATGAACCAGTTCTAACTGAAACACACTTCTATAACTCAAGGGTTGAAAGAGATGTTAATAAGTTCTTGGAAGTAAGTGATGTCATTGTTTCAAATAGATTTTATAAAGAATTAGAAATTGTTAAAGATAAAGTTTATACAAGGGATATCTTTAACAGAGACTAGGAGATGAGATGGACACATATTTAATAACAGGTTCAGCAGGGTTTATTGGTTATTATTTAGCAAAAACATTACTAAGTAAAGGCTATCATGTTATAGGTGTTGATAATTTAAATGACTATTATGATGTGAAACTTAAAAAAGACAGACTGGATAATTTAAAGGATTATGAAAACTTTAACTTTTTTAAAGGTGACATCGCTGATAAAGACTTTATGGACAAACTGTTTAACCAATTTAAATTTACATATATCGTAAATCTAGCAGCTCAAGCCGGTGTACGTTATTCTATTGAAAATCCAGATGCTTATATAAATAGTAATGTATTAGGTTTTTACAACATCTTGGAACTATGTAGGAAGTATCCGGTTAAACATTTGGTATATGCATCAAGTAGTTCTGTATATGGTGCAAACGATAAAATACCTTTTGAAGAAACTGATTTTGTTGATCATCCAGTCTCACTTTATGCAGCCACTAAAAAATCAAATGAGCTGATGGCATATACATATAGCCATCTATATGATATACCAGCAACAGGTTTAAGATTCTTTACAGTATATGGCCCGATGGGTCGACCAGATATGGCATACTTTGGTTTTGTAGATAAGTATTTTAACAATCAAACAATTAGTATATTCAATAATGGCGACTTTGAAAATGATATGTATAGAGATTTTACCTACATAGATGATATTGTAGAAGGTATTGTGAGAGTTATTGATAAAACACCTAGCGATATCAAACCAAAACATAGAGTACTTAATATCGGCAATAATAGCCCTGAAAAACTAATGTATTTCATTAACACATTAGAAAAATGTTTATCAAAGTCTTTAAACCGTAATATTGAGTTTAAAAAGACATTTGAGCCTATTAAAAAAGGTGATGTACACAAAACTTATGCATCAACAAAGTTACTAGAAAATTTAGTAGGGTTTAAACCAAAAACGAGTATTCAAGACGGCTTACAAAAATTCACAGACTGGTATATCACATACTACAACAAAAAGTTAAGGTAATATTAAAAAGCACTCTAGTTTCAATCTATTATGAATGAACGAATCCACATGTTAAATTATTCAAATCAGTGGATTACTAAAACGGGTAAGAACTAGTTTAGATAAGTATAAAAATCACTAATATCTAGATCAAAAAGTGTCGTTGAAATGGTATAAGCACCTTAGAGAAAGAAATACAAAAGGAAAATTAGGATTATATGAAAGACGTAATGTGGGTACAAGTATTCAAAAATATTTATTAAAAGAACCTAATATATAGGATATTGAAACACTAACTATGAAGTACACTAATTGGTTTGATTTTGACTTTTCTGAGTTTGATGTTGTTTTTCAAGTGGTTGGTATCGAACACTCAACGACTAAAAAGAGTGAAAAAGATCTCTGATATAAAATAAACACCGATAAAGCAATTAGAATAATTCAGTAGCAAAAATAATCATGTGTTTAACAGTCGATGTTTATGAGTTCAATGATCATTTATAGTAAAAGTAATTATATGTACAAAAGAAGCACTGTCAAATCTAGATAATTTCTACGGAGATAACGACCTTCAAGTAGATATGGGACTATAAATTTTAGAGTATAACGATTATACAGTAACTAAATTTAGACCACTAATTATTTATGGACTAAATTCCAAAGGTGGTATTCTAAAACTTATTAATTAATCTGTAAAACATACATAATTTCCAAAACTTATAACAGAAGGTGTAAGTTGTACATTATTGCTCTTTTAAATAGTATTAATAGAGATTGACAATCCAACTATCTGTATTTATATTTTCGCAGAATAGAGACTATTTCTGTACTTCTCAAATTATTACAATGGCAGCAAAAACTCTGGGTAGAAAACTTTGTTATACAAAACTATACAATCCTGCTAAGTATCTTTATAAAAATAAACTTTACCTATAAATCAGTTATTTATTTTGTCTACAATAAGTTAGACAGAATTCGAATAGAAATGTTAAAATCAAATTATTAAGAAATCAGGTGATAAAGTGAATAACAAACAACTAACATACTTCCATGATGCCCAACTAATAAAAGATTCTAAAGGAACATATTTTTCAACAGTAACTAATAATACAATGTTAGACAGATATAAAGTCATAACAAACAACATAGCTGTAGCATTAAGGATTGTAATATCTGATAATGTTAGAGAATCAAATCAATTACAGAATATAAAGGTATATGAAATCCCAAACCCCAATACTATTAGAGGCTTATTACTGGAAAGATACAAAATTAAACGACAAATCAGGGATATTGTAAAAAACACTGATTATGTGATTGCTAGATTACCGAGTACAATAGGCCATTATGCAGTAAAATATGCTCGAAAATTTAACAAACGTTATTTGATAGAAGCGGTAGCTTGCCCATTTGATGCACTATGGAACCATAGTTTAGTCGGTAAGATATTGGCACCTATCGAGTATATCAAAATGAGAAGCAGTGTCAAGAATTCTAAATACTCGGTTTATGTTACAAATAATTTTCTTCAAAATAGATATCCGACTCAAGGGAACAATATTAATATTTCCAATGTCTATCTAAAGAGAATAGATGATAATATCTTAAATAAAAGAATTGATAAAATCAATTCATCGAGTCCATCTAAAGTGATATTAGGGACGATTGGACATTTAAATGTTAAATATAAAGGACAACACTTAATTATCAAAGCATTATCAAAATTAAAAAAAGTGTTGCCTGAAATCACGTTTGAATATCAAATTGTTGGAGATGGAAGTAAAGATAGATTACTTAAATTAGCAAAAAAGTATAACGTTCAGGATAATGTAAATTTTGTTGGAAGGCTTAATCATGACAATATATTTAAATGGGTAGATGATTTAACAATATATGTTCAACCGTCTCGTCAAGAAGGTCTACCAAGGTCTGTAATTGAGGCAATGAGTAGAGCAGTTCCAACTATAGGATCTAATATAGCTGGAATTCCAGAGTTGTTAAATCCTAATTGTATCTTTAATATAAAAAGAAATCCGGTTATCAATTTTATTAATGTGCTAAAAACTTTTGATGTAAACAAGCAAATCATAGCTGCAAATGAAAATTTTGATAAATCTCATGATTTTGATTACTCGATAATTGAGAATAGAAGAACTATTTTCTTGAAAAAATTTAAATCGGATCAATAGAATTAAACAATAAAAAGTAGAAGGTATGAGAAAATTATATGATTATCGATATTTTTGTAGCGTTAATATTAGTTTCCACTTTGGTGTGGTACTTTAAAAAGGATATAAAGAGTGGTTTAGTTTCCATGCTTACATTCACAACATTTTTTCTGCCTGTTTTTCCATGGAATACATTTAAGATTGGTGAAATCTCTATATATATACAAATTTTCAACTTTTTACTGGTTATACTTTATGCAATCATCATTAATAAGCGAATAAAAATTAATAATATACTGCAAAAATATCCTTTCTATATCTTTTTATTAGTACTTTTAAGTTTTGCTTACCTAGTAAATTCTCAAGATATAGAAACTGGTTTGTTTAAATCAATATTTTTATTTGTAAAGACTTTTATACCCATAATTATGTTTGGATTACTAACGCCATTAAGAAATAGAGAACTAAGGATAATATTAAACATGTTAGTTCTAGGTGGAGTTTTGACTGCAATTAGATTGTTAAATGCTGATTTCTCTGAAGCAACTAGGCAAAGTATTGATGATGAGTTTGGGGTACTTACAGTAGGCAGATATATTGCTACAGCTATGATAATTGTTGTTTTTAATAGAAACGGCAAAAAAACACAACTATTACCAATAGTTCTTGCGATTATGCTAGCAACAACCATGGTATTAACTGGTACAAGGTCAGCAGTTTACATGTCGTTACTCTCAATATTTTTAGGCGTTACAATATTATATAAGAACAAAATGAAAGCAATCTTTGTTTCAATAATAATATTATTTTCAACAGTAAGTTTTATTATCTTTGGGGCTGTTTATACTGATGGATATTCTGCTTTTGATAGACTTGCATCATATATCCCTATAATTGGAGATCAGTTTGAATCATATGATGTTGAACATAGTGATAGCGTTAGATTTAAAATGTATGAGATATCACTTGATGAAATAATTAATTCGAGATTTTTAGGAATTGGTACATCAAGTTTTGGAAGTATTTATTTTAACATTACAGGCAAGAAATCATCTTATCCTCATAATATTATTCTAGAAATTGTTCTTGAATTTGGGATACTGGGATTATTAGTAATGGCAGTAATTACATATATCAGTGTTAAA